>Ga0308165_1001672_pt1 | contig 30007 bp, 18 predicted proteins | sample PhyWR2_FD_201032 | JGI IMG/M metagenome (GOLD analysis project Ga0308165, IMG submission 201032) | Phyllosphere microbial communities from UC Gill Tract Community Farm, Albany, California, United States - DLSLW.R2 | ecosystem: Host-associated > Plants > Phyllosphere > Unclassified | place: USA... | reverse complement strand
GCGGGGTATTTCAAACTGCTGCCCGAATTCATTTTAACAGTAGAGCCATCGGCCAGTAAAATGGTTTTTACCTCTGTGGCTTTCGTCATTACCTGCGTTAAGGCCAATTGTTCAGTTTTATTAAAGAAAATTGTTTCTCTGTTATAGATCAGCACTCCTGCCAAAACTATGGCCGCTACTGCAGCAATCTTCAGCCAGATGTGGTAAGTATTACGCTTAACAACAGCTAAATCAGATTTAGCAGGAATTTTAATTTGGGTTCTGATTCTTTCAAAAACAGAATCTATATTTTCTTCCTCACTACTTTCGGAATCGAAGTAGCTTTGCAGCTTTTCATACTCAGATCGGTGTGCAGCACTTTCTGCAAAAATAGATTTCAGCTCTACAGATTCATCCGACGATATCTCACCGGCCAATTGTTTTCCAAGCAATTCTGTAAATCTTTGATCTGTCATTTTGTTTTCCGTCCTTTATTGTATGTTCCTTTTTATTAGAAAATTGCCTACAAAAAATATAAAAAAGATAAAGTAGCCCCTAAGATAACCAGAGAGATGATTTTTCCAATCATTTTTTCATCTGTACCCTTATCTTTTGTATTTAAAGGCTGTAAAATCACGCGGAGTTTTGCAATAGCCCTGAACAGCTGCGTTTGCACTGTTCGTGGCGAAATTCCCAGCAGCTCAGCCACTTCCTTATATTTCATTCCACTTTCCTTGATCAGCCTAAAAACCGTAGCCGCTTGTGGTGCCAAACCTGCAATTGCCTGATCTAGCTGCTTGTGCAGTTCCTTGGTTTCCATAATGTATTCAGGTGTATGCGTACTTACCTGAACGTCTTCTACAGCATCAACTAAATCGATAAACGTAACTGAAGAATTTTTTTTAAGGTATTTAAGCGATTGATTTTTTACCGCGATAAAGAAATAACTTTCGGGATTTAGCACGTGGGTACTTCCGTTGCGGTTCTCCCAACATTTAACGAAAACTTCGGTAACAATATCTTCAGCCACCTGCTTATCGGTTACATAATAAACCGAAAATTTAAGCAACCGGCTATACAGAAAACGATAAAGCTGCTCAAAGGATGTAATATCATCTTCGAGACAAATCTTATTCCATAAAACGACTAGATCTAGCTTAGCTGCTTTCAACTTGGTTAGTTTTTGAATCAAATGTAAGGTAATAAAAAATATTTCATAAAAAAATCTGGCCGCTGTAGGCAATTTGACAAAAAAATGGGTTCTTATTCTAGTGCTATGTATATGGCACTGGCCATTTATAGATCTATTTAAGCTGAAAAAATGAATAAAATCAATTATGTACTGGGCATTGATATTGGCGGTTCGCACATTACCGCGGCCGTAATCGATATGCAACAACGCAATATCCTTAAAAACTCTTATACCCGCGATCGTGTAAACTCTCATGGCACAACCGAACAGATTATAAAAACCTGGTGTACAACCATTAAAGCAGCTTATAAAAAGGTTGATATTCAAATCGGCCGTTTAGGTATTGCCATGCCGGGCCCTTTCGATTACGAAAACGGCATTTCTTATATTGCAGGGAACGACAAGTATGCAGCCTTTTACGGCCTGAACGTGAAAGACATGCTAGCCAGCGAACTGCAGATCAGCAGCGAACAGATTTTAATGAGCAATGATGCATCATGCTTTTTGGCCGGAGAGGTATTTGCAGGCGAAGCCCGTGCCTATCAAAACCTGATCGGCATTACATTGGGTACCGGATTGGGAAGTGCTGTTGGCATTGAAGGAAAAATTACGGATGCCAATTTGTGGTGTTCGCCTTTTTTTGATGGCATTGCCGAAGACTACCTTTCTACCCGTTGGTTTTTAAAACGCTATTACGAACTCTCTGGAATCAACATTTTAAACGTTCGCGAACTTGCGATGCTTCATGATGAAAGTCAAACGGTACGCAAAATATTTACCGAGTTTAGCCAGAACCTGGGGCTTTTTTTAAAAGATTTCCAGCAAAGCATTAATGCTGAAGCCATTGTGATCGGCGGTAATATTGCCAATGCTTCAGGCCGTTTTCTTCCTGGTGTAACCAGATACCTGCAATCGATGGATATCAATTGTCCAATCCATATTTCTAAACTGAATGAAGATGCTGCCCTCGTTGGCGCTGCGGGCTGCTGGGCGGTACAGGAGGAAGAAAGTATTGGGAAGATATAATTGCCTGACGAATTGAATTAGTCAAGGCATTTCCAAAACATTATTTTAACTAAGTATTAATCAAAGCTAAGATTGAGATAGTTTATTTTTATTTGAAAATGAGCATACAGCGGTTCTTGGCAATTGCAGCCCTGCCATCCGCTTTATCCCTCTTGATCCCGATGTAAAATCGGGACGGGATGCCCGCTACTGTCAGGTTTATAATGAAAAGTCTGCTCCTAGCATAACCCCAAAGGCATTGAACCGCTGTTGCTAAACCCGTATTGAAGTGGAAGCCCGCAGCGTAGCGAGGACTTTGAACTGAAAGCGGGACTGAAAACCGCTAAAAGAAAAGAACCATTAATTTCCAAAAAAAACTATTCTCAAAATCGAAAAACAGATTAATCTCCGCGTTAGAAGGTAACATCTGATGCCACGAACAAACCTAAGCCTCTCGTCTGCTTTCTACCGTATACACAAAGCTATCGGCAAGGTAGTAACCCAGGTTATATTCGATAGGCCTGTCGCCCTGATCGAAAACATAACGTTTTCTAAAAAGTAAAGGGCTCCCCACTTCCACATCCAGTTTTGAGGCTATAAATTTATCCGCAGCTTTAGCACTAATTTCTTCCTTTGATAAATCGGCAATAACCGAATGTTCTTTTTCCAGGATCTCATATAAGGGCCGTTTAAAATCCTCATCACCGGTAAGCCCTATCCTGGGATGAAAATAAGAGATGAAATAAACAAAAGCACCTTCAGCTTTTCCACGTAAACGCTCTAGTTTTAAAATCTTTTTATCGGTGCCGATATCAAAAAAATGCGCCAGTTTCTCATCAGGCAACACCCAGCTGATGTGCAGTTCGAAATTCCTGATCGGAATGCCGCGAGCCTGCATTTCTTGCGAAAAACTCAACCAGTTGCTTGCTTTCGAACTCACCGACACCTCGGCAACTTTGGTACCTATTCCTTTTTTTCTGATCAGTAACCCTTCATAAACCAATTTATTTAATGCCTGCCTAAGCGTGGTTCTGGAGATCGCCAGCTGTTTGGCCATATCCACCTCATTAGGCAGAAATTTGGTGGCATATTGCGGATCCTTGATCAGGTTCCGTAATAATTCTTCAGCCTGAATGTGTAAGGGCACAGCGCTTTTATGATCAATAGAAAATTTCATTTTTTTAAAGTGCATCTCTTTAGACAAGTGGAAATGATCATGCATCTTCACAAAGATAAAAAAAGCACTTACAAACAGAAACATTATGTATGCATATGGATATTTTTAAATTCATCTGCATTTTAACATTACATCTTTTAAACCACTACAATTCAACAAAATTAACACCGAATTCGACACAAAAAGAGATATTTATAAAAACATTAGGATATATGTACATACATACATACATTTGTTTTTATTTACGATTTTATCCGATCTATGGAAGTAAAAAGCAACGTTGAGGAAACATCGGTCACTAATAAATGGAGACAGAGTGGAGAGCAGATTTTACCTGCAAATATGAATGATTTTAACGTACCGGCAGAAGGCTATAACCTATACCCTGTACACCCTTTAGGCAACAACAAAATATTTAACGGCTACCCATCATTGGCGCGGTGGATTATTGAGAATAAAACGGTCATTATCGATGGTTATATTGGTGTATTTTGGCAGGAAATAGAATTTCTTTTACAACAGGAATTTACAAAAAACAACATTCGGGTAAACTGGATCCGCTCCTCAGACAGCATGAAATCGCCAGAGGAGATATCGCAATTGGTAAATCCTTTCCTTGGTGAGCGCAAAAGTGTTTGGGGCAAAAAAACAACACTTCAGCTTGGCGACTTTTTTAATTCGGAATATACGCTGACCCAACCCGATACGGCTTATGAAGTAAATATTCTCATTGGAATAGGCGCCGCATTGATGAGCTGGGATGCGCCAGTTATTTACCTCGACATCCCTAAAAATGAGATCCAGTACCGCATGCGTGCCAACTCAGTAAGCAATCTAGGTGCGGATAAAGCGGCAAGTGATTTTGAGATGTACAAAAGATTTTATTTTGTAGACTGGGTAGTACTGAATGCACACAAAGCTCAAGTTTTAGATCGCATCAGTGTGGTAGCCGATGTACAGCACAAATCGTCTTTAAATTGGATCCATGCAAATGAGCTGAAGAAAGGATTAAAACATATCAGCCAATCACTATTCCGCGTTCGGCCATGGTTTGAGGCTGGTGCATGGGGCGGCCATTGGTTACAGGACAACATTGAAGGATTAAATAAAAACGAGGTAAATTATGCCTGGTCTTTTGAACTGATTGTACCCGAAAACGGCATCGTATTCGAAAGCAACGGCAACCTGCTGGAAGTGGCATTTGATTTTTTGATGATCAGCGAACATCAATCGGTATTGGGCAAACATGCACCTATATTCGGAACGGAATTTCCGATCAGGTTTGATTTTCTGGATACGATGGATGGCGGAAATCTTTCGGTCCAGTGCCATCCTTCGTTAACATACATCCGGGAAGAATTCGGAGAGAACATCACCCAGGATGAAACTTACTACATTTTAGACTGCAAAAACGATGCTAAAGTATATTTGGGTTTCCAGGACGATATCAACCCTATCGAATTTAACCAGGCTTTAATTAACAGTGAGCAATTAAGCCAGGAAATAGACATAGAAAAATATTTGCAGGTACATAATGCCAAAAAGCACGATCTATTTTTAATTCCAAACAGCACGGTACACAGTGCCGGAGCCAATAACTTAGTGCTCGAAATTAGCGCAACACCCTACATCTTTACCTTTAAAATGTACGATTGGCTCCGCTTGGGGTTAGATGGCAAACCAAGGCCCATTAATATTGAACATGCCTTTAAAAATTTAGATTTCAACAGAAGAGGAAGTGCTGTTACCAACAAATTGATTTCGAAACCATTGGTAATTGAAAAAGGAAAGGATTGGGAACTGATCCATCTTCCTACACATCAGGAACATTTTTACGATGTTCACCGTATCGAATTTGATACAGAGACCAGCATTAAAACAAATGATACCTGCCACATATTGATGCTTGTGGAAGGCACGTCTATCAAAGTAAAAAATGCAGACGGTAATGTTACCAGTTTTAATTATGCCGAAACATTTGTTATTCCCGCAGCAGCTCAGAGTTATACACTAATTAACACAGGCAAAGGCAGGGCCAAGGTAATTAAGGCATTTGTAAAAGATGAAGTGAATTTTGAGGTATAGTTATTAACCACAGATCAATAGGATGGACACAGATATTATACTTATGCTAAAACCTAATAAAAACATATATAAACCTAAACTCGATAATTATTTGATGAAAATAATGATTTATAAAGGCTCTGGCTAGATCAATTCGTCATGCTGAATTTATTTCAGCATCTTTTAAGCATGAAAGACCCTGAAATAAATTCAGGGTGACGACCGCTTAAAAGAAAACTTTTTAAACATCAGAAAGAAAATTAATAATCGAACTCACGTTCCTATCAGTGTTTATCGGTGCGCATCCGTGGTTAAATTTTGATAAAAATATGCCAATAGAAATGAGATCCGTGTTTATTCCCGCCTGCGTGGGAAAGAGGACCGCCATAAAATAATATACAGTATTAATAAAAAATTTAACCAAATCATAAATTTATGAGTAAGCAAAAAAGAAACAAAATACTTTTAATCACGCTTGTAGCATCGTTGGGAGGCTTTTTATTTGGCTTTGATATGGCGGTTATATCTGGGGTTTTGCCTTTGGTACAAAAACAGTTTGCTTTAGGAGCATCGCAAGAAGGATGGTTTGTGTCTTCTGCACTTGTAGGCTGTATCATCGGTGTGGCTGCTTCGGGTGAGCTTAGTGACAGGTACGGCAGAAGAAAGCCATTGATTTTAACCGCTTTTCTTTTTGTTGCATCAGCAATAGGCTGTGCGCTATCCCCTAGCCTACCTGGAGTTATTGCTTTTAGGGTTTTAGGCGGAATTGGTATTGGTATCGCTTCAAATGTGGTACCTTTGTACATCTCTGAAATTGCACCAGCACAAATCAGGGGCCGATTGGTAACTTACTATCAGTTTGCACTTACATTGGGTATCCTAGTGGCTTATTTAAGCAATGCAGCTCTGTTAAATGGTGTTTCAACCCAAATAGCAAACCCTTCAGTTTTAAGCAATATTTTTAACCAGGAAATTTGGCGGGGCATGTTAGGTATCGGTGTACTACCTGCCGTTTTGTTCCTATCTGGTTTATTACTCATTCCCGAAAGTCCGCGATGGCTGATGCAGAAAGGCAAAACTGATGAAGCGAAGTTGATTATCAGTAAAATTACGGGACAAACGCTGACCGAAATTAGTGCAGATCAGGTTATTTTAGAAAATAACAGCCCAAAGAGCGGGTACAAAGAATTATTTGCTCCATCTATGCGTAAGGCATTATTAATCGGCATTTTACTGCCTTTATTTTCGCAGTTCAGCGGTATCAATGCCATTATTTATTATGGTCCGCGGATACTTGGTAATGCAGGCGTATCATTAAGCAATTCATTAATCAGTCAGGTTATTTTTGGTCTGGCAAATATGCTTTTTACACTCTTCGCCATCTGGAAGGTGGATAGCTGGGGCAGAAGGCCACTTTACTTGTATGGCACTGCCGGAGCGGCAATTTCATTAATCCTCACCGGAGTCTGTTTCTATTTTGATGCCACCTCAAGTATCTGGCTTTTAATTTGTGTATTGGCATTTCTAGCCTGTTTTGCCTGTTCAATAGGTCCTTTAAAGTTTGTAGTGGCTTCAGAAATATTCCCGGGCGCAATAAGGGGAAGGGCTTTAGCCATTAGTATTATGGTGATGTGGGTAGCCGATACCATTGTTGGCCAGATTACCCCGATTTTATTAAATAAAATTGGCAGTGCAGGTACTTTTTGGTTTTTTGCCTTTTTCTGTATCGTAGCCTTTATCGCCGTTTATAAGTTACTGCCCGAAACCAAGGGAAAATCACTCGAAGAGATCGAAAACGATTGGAAAGATGATACCGATAAACCAGTGTTTTTTCATTAATAAATGGATTATAGATATGAATTTGAACATCAGAATTAAAGTTGCCATTTTATTACTGATTACCCTATTTTGCAGTCGGGTGAAAGCACAGTCTGACCGCGATTTACTGGCTTATGCAGATCCACGCATTGGCACAGCGCATAGCCGCTGGTTTTATTTTACGCCAGGTGCCGTACCTTTTGGAATGGCTAAACCAGCACCATCAACCAATGGTTCTTATGGCAATAAAAGTGGTTGGGAGGCTGTAGGTTACGATCAAAGACATACTTCTATCGAAGGTTTTGCCAATTTCCACGAATTTCAGATCGGGGGAATTGTTTTTGCTCCCTCTGTAGGAAAACTTCAAACATTGGCAGGAACTTTAGAACATCCTGAAACGGGTTACCGTTCTACTTTTGATCATCAAGACGAGACTGTTATGCCTGGGTATTACTCCGTTTTATTAAAAGATTATAGTATTAAAGCCGAATTAACCTCAACAAAAAGGGTGGCTTTTCACCGTTATACCTTTCCAAAAACGACACAGGCAAATATTATTTTTGATATTGGGCACCAACAGGGTGAAAGTGGCAAGGTAACCGATGCAAAGGTATACCTCACTCCTGATGGAAAAATTGAAGGATATGTCATTACGCAGCCAGTATATGTGCAGAAATATCAACCCGGTGCAGATGTAAAAATGTTCTTTTCTGCCGTGATAAGTAAAAAATCGATTGCTTTTGGCACTTTTGTTGGCGAAAATATCACTAAAGGAAAACGAAGCACCAGTGGTAAAGGTGCAGGTTTGTACTTAACTTTCTCGACCAGTGATAAAGAAAGCATTAGCTTAAAAGCAGGACTTTCTTACACCTCAATTGAAAATGCCAGGTTAAACCTAAAGCAAGAAGCTAAGCAATTATCATTTGACCAGGCAAAAGAACAGGCGCTTAATACCTGGGCCAGCTATCTTGGAAGAATCAGGGTTACTTCAGAAAACAAAGAAGATCTTACGAAATTTTATACCGGATTATATCACGCTTTATCTGGCCGTGGTTTAGCCAGCGATGTAAATGGTGCTTATCCCAAAAACGATGGGGGAATTGGCAGGATCCCACTCGACAAAAACCATATTCCACTACATAACCACTATAATACCGATGCAATTTGGGGTGCTTTTTGGAATTTAACCCAGCTTTGGGCCATCGCCTATCCGGAGTATTATTCCGATTGGGTTAAAAGCCAGTTATTGGTGTATAAAGATTCTGGCTGGCTTTCTGATGGCATAGCCAATAGCCGTTATGTATCGGGTGTGGGCACCAATTTTGTTGGTTTGGCCATGGCATCGGCATATGCGGCAGGTATTAGGGATTTCGATGTAAAATTGGCTTACCAGGCCGCACTTAAAAATGAGCTGCAATTTAAAAACAGGCCATTCGGAGCAGGCAAACCGGACCTGGACAGATTTTTAAAATATGGTTATGTAAACCATTTAGATTATGGCACAGGTTCGGATGAAAACTGGAAATTTTCAGCTTCGCATACGCTCGAATATGCCTTTAGCTGTTATGCAGTTGGTCAATGGGCAAAAGTTTTAGGTAAAACAGCAGATGACAACAAACTCACATCGCTTTCGAATGCCTGGAAAACCATTTTCGATCCTACATCAAAGTTTATCAGGCCGAAAGATGAACAGGGTAAATTTATATCCGATTTTAACCCAAAAGCAGCATGGAGGGGTTTCCAGGAAGGAAATGCATGGCAGTACACTTTTTATGTTCCGCAAAACCCAATGGCATTGATTTCTGCTATTGGTAAGGATGAATTCAACAACAGGCTCGACAGTATTTTTACGGTATCCGAAAAGAATAAATTTGGTGGCGGCACTACTATCGATGCCTTTTCGGGATTAGAAAGCCTGTATAACCATGGCAATCAGCCAAACCTTCATATTTCATGGCTGTTCAACTTTGCAGGCAAACCATCGCTTACACAAAAATGGGTCAGAAAAATTTTGGATGATTTTTATGGCACAGAAGGCATACATGGATATGGATATGGACAGGATGAAGATCAGGGCCAGCTGGGCGCCTGGTATGTGATGGCTTCGATGGGTATTTTTGATGTAAAAGGCTTTACCGATGCTTCACCAGAAATCGGGCTATCGGCCCCGGTTTTTAATACCATCAAAATTAAAGGCAATAAAAAATATTTTAGCGGAAAGGATTTCGAAATTGAAGCCACAGATCACAACAGGCAAAACAGCTATGTACAGTCATTTTCGCTTAACGGGAAACCGTTAAAAACACCTTTTATGAAACTTAAGGACATTCAAAATGGCGGAAAATTATTGATCCAGATGGGAAAAACACCAAAGGATGTGTATTGAGTAGCGAAATAATCGGGCGACTTTTCTATTTTATACTGTCATTCTGAGGGATAATTTATTATATAAAAAATCAATATAAATGACAGAGTAATTTTAGTGAATTGATAGGCTGCGCGTCATTGCGAGAAGGCTTTTTCAGCGGACGAAGCAATCTTTCTAGTAAGGATCGCTAGCAGGAAAGATTGCTTCGTCGTTCCTCCTCGCAATGACGACCGCACTAGTGGGGCTGTCAATAAGTAGATGTGTCAATACGGAAGGCAAGGATATTATCAATAAAAAAGGGCAATAAACCTGTCGTTTATTACCCCATCTTATTATTATATGTTTGTTTATTGTGTAACTCAAAAACCTAATTTTAATCCTACTCTACTTCTTTTTTTCCAGCTCGGTTATAGCGGTCCATAATACGCCGGCTTCGCCCCTAAAACTTGACGAACCCATTGGCTTATTATCAAGAGTATACCATTCGTAAAACCCATTATTACTAATTACACGCGCCAGCATTGGCTGTAGTGCTTCCCTGGCTTCAGCCAGTAAGTTGTATCGGATAAGCTGACTAACCATCCTTCCTCCAAACCAGGTCCAGTCGCCCCCATTTTGATATGAATATGGCCCCATACCCTTATTCTCGAAGGTGCCCAAAGGGTAAACAGGATAAATGGTAAGTCCAATTGTTGCGGCATGGGCATCAACCACATTTTTTTGCATCTTTTGATAGGCTTCTTTTACCTGTTTTTTGGTTAGCAAACCAGCTTCAATGGCAACTGCAGTACCACCATGATAATAAATTTTAGATTCATCAAAAGATGCGGGAAAAGGCGAACCGTTTAAATAAATATGCGGGATGTACTTTTGTGCTTTGTTATCCCATAAATATTTGTTGATATTCTGACGTACATTGCTATAAATTTTATTCCATTTACTAATCTGCCCTTCATTTAAATCACCAATCGCAATAAAATCTTTTATGGCAATTAAAAACATGGCGTTATCATAAATATCAATCGCGCGGTGTGTATTCTCATCGATCACCACACCCCAGCTATGTTCTGGCTGTACATCGCCCCAATCAACAGTGGTTGCTCCCCAAAGTAAACCATGCTTCTCGTCAAATCTTTTTTTCATCAGAAAATCAAGCGCATTTTCCATCTGGTTTTTAACCGTTAATCCCGCTACCTTATCTGTTAAAATCGTCTTGTCGCCCGTACTGCGGATATATTTTGCAACAGCCTGGATCAATGAGGTCTCCTGATCAGTTTCTACAGTGTTTTTATGACCAAGATATTCTGGTGCCAGTTCAGATTTGTAAAACTTGCCATATATCGTGGCTTTGCTCGCGGGGATGTAACCATCCAAAATGCCCCCATCTGGTTGCTGAAACTGAAAAAACGTAATCAGGTGTTTTCTGATCTGCGCTTTATCATTCACCTTGCAGCTCAGTTCGATAAAGGTATTTAAATCCCTGATCCAAACCTCGCCATAACCATCACCAGCAGTAAAACCTTTTTTGATCAGTTCTTCGGCCATGGTTTTAACCTTATTTGTTACTTCTGGTTGTACATTTTTCTGTTGGCCCTGTATGTTAACGGTTTCTTGTGCTAAAGATATATCAGGTAATGCAATCAGCAATAGCGCGGCTAATGCAATATTTTTATTCATGTTCATGTATGAGTTAAATCTAATCATTCGGTTTTTATATCTTTTATGATGTGTTTAAAATTTGTTATGGATTACCAGACCTAAAAGATCCAGAGCTCTTCTTTGCACGTGTTTTTTTTTGAAGAAAATATTTTGGTTAGCTCATATGTACAAACATATACACATTAATTTAAATTTCAAATAGCTAAAATAAAAAATTATAGCATAATAATTGTGCATGCAAATCCATCACGATCAAGCGTACCACCAATATATTATTGAATAAAAGCATTTTAAAGACATCTTTAATCATATCTAAGCATTTAAATGTATTTTTAATTTTGATTATAAATTTTCACTCTATATGTTTGTACATATTAAATTATACTTGATTATTCTTAACTGAACAGTTCAAAATATCATCCCGATCAATATGAAGAGATTTAAAGTCTTACTCACAAAATTTTTGTTCGCAGCATTTGCCTCCATATGTTTTCCTGCTTTAAGCATTGCACAAACGCACATCGTTTGGAAAATAGGCGAAAAAGACAACAAAACCGACGGTTTTGCTTTGTCTCCAGGCCATTATCAGCAATTTTTAGCACAGGATTTTGGTTGGGAAGACCGTTATTATCTGGTGGGGAAATCAAATCCAGCAACCGATTGGCCTTATGTGTTACCTGGTACAGCAGATGGCTGGGGCGGCACCGGACCAACTTCGGGCATCCGCTCGCACCAGTTAAATGTATTGTTCGACCTAAAACCATTTAAATCTGCCGAAAAATTTCAGTTGATTACCGATATATTGGCTTATAATGGAAAAAATTCGCCTTTATTTAAAGTAAGCATCAATGGAAAAGATTTTAAGTTCCGTCTGCCCGCAAACGAAAAAGATCAGGGAATTTATGGGGATACCCATGATTTAAAAGCAGAAGCTTATAAAATCGATATTGCACAAGGCTTGTTACATCAAGGTGGTAATGCCATTACATTAACGATACTGGAAGGTTCTTGGTTAATATTTGATGACCTAAGATTGGAAGGAAAGGCAGAAGTACATCCACTGGCATCGAAAGATTTATATGTTAGAAATGTAAAAGCCGCAGATTATACCATTTCCAAAAATGGGAACATCATGCAGCCCTTGCTTGTGGATATTGAACATCTTGACAACAAACCATCAATTGCCATAAAAATTAATGGAAAAAGTGTGTTAAGCACTCAGATAGATACCGGACGATATGTACTGGAAGCACCTATGCCTGTTTCTAAACAGCCTAAAAAAACAGAGTGGCAAGTATTATCGGCAGGCAAAATTATTGCTGAGGGTACCGTATTGGCTTCGGAGCAACCGCTTAAAACAAGTGCAGGATACGCCGATACTAAAATCGGCACCGCACATTCGAGGTGGATGATTGCACCAGGCCCATGGATGCCCTTTAGCATGGTTAAATTAAGTCCGGACAACCAAAATCCTGGCTGGATGGCGGGTTACGACCCCACTGTAGAGAGTGTAGGTACTTTTAGCCACATCCACGAGTGGACAATGGCCGGTTTAGGTATGATGCCTGTAAATGGAGAAATTAAATACCAGATAGGATCGCAGGACAAGCAAAATGATGGCTATCGCTCTGATATTGATAAAAGCACGGAGAAAGCACCCATTGGATATTATTCAGTGATGCTTAAAAAGTATGGCATTAAAGCAGAATTGACTTCCACCACCAGATGTGGCTTTCAACGTTATACTTTCCCCAAAACAAAAGATGGCAGGGTGATGATTGATCTTAAGGTACCTGCCGAATACGATTATCAGATTAAAAGCTTTCAAATTACTCAGGTGAATAAACGCCGGATTGAGGGCTATAGCGTGCAGCAAACCGCAAATGCATGGTCAGGAGGAGTTGATCAGGATTATACCGTAAATTTCGTGATCGAATTTGATCAGGATATCAAAAAAGTCGGCGGATGGATTAATGGCAAACCTCAACACGGATTAAGTATAACCGGCAAAAATATTCATGATGCCGGTATGTATGCCGAATTTGATACCCAAAGCAAAAACGTGGTACAGGCACGCTCGGGTATTTCGCTGGTAAGCATTGAAGGCGCAGCGAATAACCTTAAAGAAGAAGTAGAAAAACCTTTCGGCTGGAATTTTGAAGCCGTACGTAACGCGCATGTGGCTACCTGGAATAAGTTAATGGATCGGGTGGCGGTATCTTCAGACGATAGCCGGGAGAAAACCAGATTTTATAGTAATATGTACCGTGCGCTTTGCAGCCGGAATACATGGAGCGATACCGACGGATTATGGATTGATGCTACTGAGCAAAAAAGAAAATTTGCCAATTCGAATGATGTGGCTTTAGGATGCGACGCCTTCTGGAACACCTTTTGGAATCTGAACCAGTTTTGGAACCTGGTAACACCTGAATGGTCGTCTAAATGGGTTAAATCACAATTGGCCATGTATGATGCCAATGGTTATCTGGCCAAGGGCCCAGCGGGTATGGAATATATCCCTGTGATGGTTGCCGAGCACGAAATTCCGCTTATTGTGGGCGCGTATCAAATGGGAATCCGTGATTATGATGCCCAAAAAGCCTTTTCTGCCGTTTACAAAATGCAAACCGAACCTGCTGCTAAGGTGGGCAAAGGAATGGCCGGTAATGAAGATTTATTGCCCTATCTCGAACACAAATATGTCCCCTACGATAAAGGCAGGTTTAGCAATAGCCTGGAATATGCTTATGATGATTGGACCGTAAGTCAGTTTGCCAAAACCCTGGGCAAAGAAAAGGAATACACAGAATTTGCTGATCGGGGCAACTGGTGGAAAAACGTGATTGATACCGCTTCAGGCTTCGCACGTATGAAAAAATCAGACGGCACCTGGTTTCCGGATTTTGATCCATTTAAATCTGGTGCAAACGAACATTACGTAGAAGGAAACGCCTGGCAGCTTACTTTTTTTGTCCCTCAGGATATCCGGGGATTGGCGAATCTCATCGGAAAGAAAAAATTTACCGACAGGTTGGAATGGGGCTTTAATGAGAGCTACAAATGGCGTTTTAATGCACCAAATGATGCCTATTGGGATTATCCAATTATGCAGGGAAACCAACAATCGATGCACTTTGCTTTCCTTTTCAACTTTGTACAGAAACCCTGGTTAACTCAAAAATGGAGCAGGGCCATTATCGACAGGTATTATGGTTTCGATATTGCCAATGCTTATCTTGGCGATGAAGACCAGGGACAGATGAGTGCCTGGTTTATTATGACCTCTTTAGGCCTCTTTCAAACAGACGGTGGCTGCAATACCAATCCACAATACGAAATTGGTAGTCCTTTATTCCGCAAAGTGGTTATAGATCTTGGCAATCAATACGGTAGAGGTAAATCATTTACCATCGAGGCAAAAAATACCTCAAGAGTGAATAAATATGTCCAAAGTGCAAGCCTTAATGGCAAAACATTAGATAACTTTTCTTTCCCCAGTTCGGAATTATTAAAAGGTGGGAAACTGACCCTGGTTATGGGAAGCGAGCCCAATTACAAGTGGGGGATTAATTAGTTTAGTGGCGCGGCTTTTTAAAGTTGTCATCCTGAACACAGTGAAGGATCCTTTCTGTAGTGTTAGATGTAACCATCTGACACTACTTCTCCATTCCAAGATACGTTTCTCTATTGTAACAAAACATATATAGGTTATCATCGCATAGCTTAACAACCATTTTATCCACCTAAGCCACCTTAGCGCAACTAAGCGAATTGCTATTCTGAAAAGTTTTTTCTTTTCAGTGGTGTCAGATGTTACCATCTGACACTATTTTTAAATTTCGAAATCGCAATATAGAGCGCTATTGTGCTATAGTTTAATCCTCATTTTTTATTTTACCACCTAAGTCACCTTAGAACAGCTAAGCAATTGCGGCTCTGGCATCAGTGCTCATCGCCAACAGATCTTTCGCTACGCTCAGCATGGCAAATTTCTCCTAAAAACATACCGTGTTTTCAGTACTCTCGTGACAAAAACCCTCCCATATTTTGGGTGTCCGTGAGACTCAATTAAGCGGAACGAAAAAAAATAAAAATAATTTCAATTTCCTTGTAGGCAATTTGTGTAAGTAAAATGCTCTTCACTATAAAACCTGAAGGATGGAAATCCCAAAGGCGGCAAACAATTAACCAAATACTTATTCAAAATTATTCATAATGAATATGAAAAAATCTCTACAGCTCACATGCTTATTGCTTTACGCATCAGCAGGCCTGTATGCAGCTACTCCAGCAGATCATTTTAAACGCGCTGTTTCTTATCATTCCCTTTATCAGGATGTAATTAAAGGAACAGTAAAAGATGAAACGGGTAGCCCAGTGCCAGGTGTTACAATTACCATTAAAGGTGCACAAGGTGGAACACAGACCAATACTTCCGGACAATACAGCATTGCAGCTAAAACTGGCGATGTATTGGTATTCTCGTTTATCGGTTACCAGAGCAAAGAAGTAACCGTAGGCACACAAAGTACGCTGGACGTATCGTTAACCCCAGATTCTAAAAATCTTGAAACCGTAGTGGTTACAGCACTGGGGATCAAAAGGTCAGAGAAATCGTTAACTTATACTACCCAACAAGTATCAGGCGAGGAACTGAATAAGGTGAAAAGCCCTAACCTGGTAAACTCGTTAAATGGTAAAGTTGCTGGTATGACCATCAGTCCGAGTTCTTCGGGTGTTGGTGGCTCAGCCAAAGTAATTTTAAGGGGGAGCCGTTCGGTGAGCGGCAACAACCAGCCATTATATGTAATTGATGGGGTTCCTATCAGCAATAACGGTAATGCCAATGCCCAACAGAACAGTGTTTTTGGTGGTGGCCAGGATGGTGGTGATGGTATATCGAACCTAAACCCTGATGATATCGAAAGCTTAACTGTGCTGGAAGGCGCATCTGCTGCAGCCCTTTACGGTAGCCAGGCACAGAATGGTGTAATCTTAATCACTACCAAACAAGGTAAAGCTGGTAAAACACAGATTGGTTTTTCGTCAAGTTTAACTTTTGATAAAATTGCGTACAAACCCGAATTCCAAAACAGTTACGGCCCTGCATCTACTACAACGAGAGACAGCTGGGGAGCAGGAATCAATAATACAACTGATAACCTTGACCAGTTTTTCCAAACTGGAACAAACGCGACCAATTCGATCAATTTTTCTGGCGGATCGGAAATTGCGCAAACTTATTTTTCTTATGCCAATACTTATGCAAGTGGCATACAGGAGGGCAATAAACTAAACAGGCATAACATTAACCTGCGCGAAACTGCTAAGTTTTTAAACAACAAGTTAACAGTTGATGGAAATGTAAACTACATTAACCAACGTATAAATAACAGCCCATCAATTGGCTTGTACAATAACCCTTTGGTTGGGCTTTACCTTTTCCCTAGGGGAGTTGACATTACACCTTACAAAGACAATTATCTGCTATCGGGTAATGTAGGCACCGCGCGCCAGAACTGGTTAGGTGGTTCTGCAGATATTAACCAAAACCCATGGTTTTTAACCAACCTTAACCCAAATACAGCCATCAGAAACCGCTTTTTATTAAGTGGAAATGTGAAATATGAATTTACTCCGTGGTTAAACCTTCAGGTAAGGGGAAATATCGACCGTACTACAGATGATTTCGAAAACAGACGTTATTCGGGTATTAACGGAAACTTCAATTCAAATGGAAAAGGATACCTGTCGCAGAATACCCAAACCTACATTCAGAAATATGCCGATGCAATATTAAATGTTACGGTACCGATGAAGGGATCAGACTTTAAGATTAACGGATTAATCGGTGGTAGCATTAACGATCAGAAAACGAATGGTTTATCTTTAGCAGGCGATTTGAGTGCGGTTGATTTATTTACACCAAATAATACAATTGTAGCAAATGCAGGTACTTATACTTCGGATGTATTGAATACAACTAAAGCGAATGATGCTTTCCATAGCCAATTGCAAGCCGTATTTGCAAACGCCAATTTATCTTACAAAGATTGGGCTTTCTTAACCTTAACAGGCAGAAACGATTGGTCTTCAAACCTTGCTTTTACGCCAAATAGTTCGTATTTCTATCCATCGGTAGGTTTATCATTTATTGTATCGCAAATGGTTAAATTACCAGAAGCGATTACTTATGCGAAAATAAGAGGTACTTATGCAGAAGTGGGTAACACCGTGCCGGCTTATTTAACCTTTATTCAAAATACTTTGGGTAATGGTGGTGCACTCACCATTAATACGAACAGGGCATTTGCTGAATTAAAACCAGAAAGAACAAAATCTTTCGAGATTGGTACAGATATGCGTTTTCTGGCTAACCGCTTAAATTTTAGCTTTACCTATTATAAAACAAATACCAAAAACCAATATATTCCGGTTAAACCAGCACCATCAGGACTTGTTGGAACAGGTTATTTAAATGCAGGTGATGTTCAAAATCAGGGTTTACAGTTTACTTTAGGTGCTGATGTATTAAAGGGTGATGGCCTTAACTGGAACACATCCATCAACGGATCGCTGAACAGAAACAAAATTATAGATGTAGCTGCTTCGCAGGGTCTAAATTCGATCGATTTAACAGGAGGTGGTAACAATGCTTACATCTCCCGTATAGCCGCAGGTGGATCGTATGGTGATATTTATGGTTACACATTACAAAGAGATGCCAATGGCCGCATTATATTAAATGGTGATGGATCAGCTACAAACCCTTATTTTCCGGTTAAAAGTGCTGATTATAGTTTGATCGCAAATGCAAACCCTAAATTTCAGTTGGGTTGGAACAACAGCTTCAATTACAAAGATTTCAGCTTAAGCTTCCTGGTAGATGGCAAATTTGGTGGCAAAGTACTTTCGCTAACCGAAGCATTAATGGATCAGGCCGGCACTTCAAAAGCATCTGGTGATGCAAGAGCGCAAGGTGGTGTTAAAATTGATGGGGTTGATGCCAGCGGAAAAGCGGTTTCGGCGACCATTAACCCACAAAGCTATTATTCTTTCTTAGGTGATAGAAACGGTGTAACTGGCGAATATGTTTATAGTGCTACTGTAGTGCGTTTGCGTGAAGCCACAATAGGTTATAATTTACCTTTAAAAGGTACATTTAAAAGCATGCGTGTTTCGTTAATTGGCAGAAACTTATTCTATTTCTACAAAAAAGCACCTTACGATCCTGAGGTTACCATGTCTACAGGTAATGGTTTATCAGGAATAGATGTTTTCAATCAACCAGTTACCAGAAGTTTTGGTTTTAACCTTAATGTTTTATTTTAATCCGAACAAACATGAAATCGATATATCATTCATCACAACATAAAATTAAAGGCTTGTCTTTAGTTTTACTTTTAGCCGTTGCTGGCCTAAACCAAGGCTGTAAGAAGAACTTTGAAAGTTTTAACACCAACGATAATTTACCAACTACTGAGCAGAGTTTAGCCTTATTGAGATCGGCAATCGGCCCGATTCAGCAAAATATCTTTTCAAACTACCAAATCGCGCAGAATTTAAGTTCTGATGCTTTTAGCGGCTATATGATGGCACCAACACCATTCGGCGGTGGTATCAATAACATGAACTATTCGCTAAATAACGGTTGGAATGAAACTGGTTTTAACGATCAGTACACCAATGTAATGGCACCAATTTCTAAGATTGCCATATCTCCTTTAAAAGCAACTGCACCAGAATCGTGGGGTATATCGCTTTTGGTACAGGTAATCGCAATGGATAGGGTAACCGATAAATTTGGTCCGATTCCGTATACACAGGCGGGTAAATCATTGATTTCGCAAGCTTACGATGACCAAAAAACGGTTTATACCGAATTTTTTAAACAAATTGATACCGCGGCGAATAATCTGCAGGCTTTTATTACAGCAAATCCAGGCAAAAAAGCTTATTACGATTCTGGCGACCTGGTGTATGGTGGCGATGTTGCAAAATGGCTTAAATTAGCCAACTCTTTAAGATTACGTTTAGCCATGCGCATTGTAAAAGTTGATCCGGCCACGGCGAAACTTCAGGCAGAAAAAGCAATGGCTGCAACAGGTGGGTTACTCGCTTTACCGAGTGATAATGCTGCTGTTGCACAATCGGGTAACCGAAATAATGACCTTTGGAATGTGACTGTAAATTACGATGGTGATAATGCCATGGGCGCAGCTTTGCAATCGTATATGGTTGGTTATGCAGATCCACGTTTACCGATATACTGTACACCAGCTACAGATCCATTATTTGCAAATCAATATGTAGGTATCAGAGCTGGCGCGAATACGTCATTTAATGGCTTGGGCAAGGCTGGTTATAAAACCTATTCGAGCTTAAATTCTTCTACGCCAGATAATTCGAAATCACCGATCGGGCAAAAAGCGCCACAGATATTAATGACGGCTGCTGAAGTTTGGTTTTTAAAAGCTGAAGCGGCTTTACGTGGCTGGACAGGTGCAGGTGATGCGCAGACCAATTACGAAACAGGTATAACTACATCAATGCAACAATGGAATGCTAATATTGGCGGCTATTTAGCTAACGCGGTAAGCAAACCAACTGATTATGTAGATCCGAAAAACCCGGCCAACAATGCAACTGCAGTAAGTACCATTACCATTAAATGGGATGGAGCTGCATCTAACGAAGTAAAATTAGAGCGCATTATTACACAGAAATGGTTGGCTATCTTTCCTGACGGAGCTGAAGCCTGGGCCGATTTCCGCAGAACAGGTTATCCAAAACTGTTTACAGTAGCCAACAACAATAGCGGCGGCACAATCAATACCCAGTTACAGATCCGCAGGTTGCCATATCCAACAGCAGAGTACGGCAACGGAAATAAAGATGAGGTACGTAAAGCCGTAACCTTGCTTGGCGGTCCTGATAATGGAGGAACAAGATTATGGTGGGATGTGAATAAAGCTAATTTTTAACACACAACAATACCGGGTAGGATGATGAAAGTTATCCTACCTTTTTTATATCAACCCATTTCTAACCAAAATGTTAAACTTATGAGAAAACCAACCGTTTTCGGCTTTCTGCCGCTAGCTCCTTTCGCCTTTTTTTATGCTTTTAGAGAAACCGACCTTAAAAATCCATATATCTTCTCTAAAACTTGAATTTATCCCGATAAAATCAACTAAAATATTAATATCTCTTTATCTAAAAATCTGTTTGTAGCGATTACAATCAATTTCTAACCAATTTAAAATAAAAACTATGACAACTACCAAATTGTTAACATGCAAAAATGCGGCATTGGCCGTGGCATTCTTTTTAACCGTTTCTATCAGCGGTTGTAAGAAAAAAGACATTACACAGGATGAAACCTTAACTGGTCCAGCTAAAAAAGAATCGACTGCATCTCCATCAGCAATCGGCGTAACTGGTCCAAAAGGTGTATGTTACGTAGAAGTAAACAATGCCGATATCCGGAATGTAGGAAAATACAAGCTTTCTACAGGACAACAGTTGTTTGATATTGCGATTATTTTTGCTGCCAATATCAATTACAATACTTCTACCCAAAAGGCTGAATTATTTTTCAACACAAATGTTTCCAATGTTTTGAACAATAAAACAACCTACATTAAACCTTTGCAAGACAAGGGTATAAAAGTTTTACTTTCCATTTTAGGTAATCACCAGGGTGCCGGCTTTTGTAATTTCACCTCACAAGCTTCGGCTCAGGCATTTGCACAGCAATTGGCCAATGCCGTTAACACTTACGGATTAGACGGTATAGATTTCGATGATGAGTATGCGGAATATGGCAATAATGGCACCGGACAGCCAAATGCCAGTTCATTTGTATATCTCGTAACGGCATTGAGACAACTATTGCCTACCAAGATTATTTCATTTTACTTTTATGGGCCGGCTGCATCAAGATTATCATATAACGGTGTTACGGTAGGTTCTAAAGTAAATTATAGCTGGAATGCCATATACGGAAGTTACTCTGTTCCAAATGTACCGGGATTGGCCAAAGCTAATCTTGGCCCTGCGGCAATTGATATTCAGGCAACCGGTTCATCTACAGCAGCTTCGTTAGCCACCCAAACCGTTAACAATAGTTACGGAATTTACCTTTACTATAATTTACCAAATAGTGATGTGCATACTTATTTATCCAGCATATCGAGCAACTTGTATGGTGGCAAAACCACTACATACACGCCTTAACAGGATTAAACTGGAAAACAATCTTATAATTTATATAAAGAGATATCGCTAAATAAATCTGTAATCGCTAAATATGATCGGTAGGGCGGCATCAGCTGTCCTACTTTTTTCATCCCCCATCCTACTGCGAGCCACACTGTTCGGCATTATATCGATTTAGCCATTTGCTTACTAACATACCATTTCTATCTTTGTATCCGTTATCTTTGCACGGATTACAGCTATAAGGTTATAAAAACTATGAAATTTTCATGAATAAAATAACAAAACTGTACCGTTTTTGTCCCCTTTTTGGAATAAGGTGTGTAAATACATCTATAGACACTATTTGAAGGTAGAATATATTTTTTAATTTTAAAACGCTTAATTTTACCCGAATGGATATCTTATCATACCTGTTAGAACTCTTGCAGCAACGCAAAGAAGTTGGTATTACCGGCTTGGGCACCTTTTATAAAAAGAAATACCCAGGAAGATACGATAAGGAAAAACAAACGTTTTTACCTCCTGGATATACCTTGCAGTTTTCTACCGATTTAACTGAAGAACAAACCTTTGCAGATTTTATTTCTGCCAAAAGAAATATCTCTAACGATAGTGCCAAATACTATATTGAGCAGTTTGTTGAAGAAGTAAATCAAAAGCTGGAATTAAACCATGAGGCCGAGTTAGAAAATACAGGCCGCTTATTTTTTACCGAACAGGGAATAAGTTTCGAACCGGTTAAAAATATGAACTATGGTTCTGAATTTTACGGACTTCCGTCATTGGCTGAAATGGCCATAGAGGATGTAAAAACCACCTCACCTAAAGAAGAGGAAGAAGTTTACGACGAAATTGCCGAGGCACCAGCAGCCCCATCACCTTTCGAAAACAAATCATATCAGGCTCCTGTAATCGAAAACGTAGAACTTGATGAAGTTAAAGATGATCTTAAAAACACGTTAAAACATTCAGAAAATACTACAGAAGAAATTTTAGAAGCACCTGAATTTATAAAAGAACAGCACGAAGAACACCCTAACCGTTTTGGCCATACGCCAGAATCGGAGGTAGAAAATATTGCCGCAGAACATCAGGCTATTGAAACTGTTGCAGATGCAAGAGCACAAAATGAAGTAGATGCGGTTGAAAATACAGACAGGGCAACCAATCATACTGAAGAGGTTGAGGTGCCAGAATCAATTGTAAATCAGCACGAAGAACACCCTAACCGTTTTGGTCATACACCAGAATCGGAAGTAGAAAATATTGCAGCTGAGCAAAAGGTAATTGAAACACCTGAATCTGACGATGCACAAGCTGTAGAAAACAGTTCAACAACTGAAAAAAGTAGCACAACAGAAGTACCCGAAACCATTGTTACCCATAACGAACGTTTAGGCCGTTTCTCTCTTCGGTCAGAAACAGAGGAATCGAAAACATATATCAATTTAGAAGACGAAACCAAGTCGGAAGAACCTGTAATTGAAGCGCCCGCCTTTATCAAAGAGCAGCACGCCGAGCATCCTAACCGTTTCGGTCATGATCCGATTGAACATAGAGATGGTACACGGCAGGGCATGTCTACCTGGTTGATGATTACCATTGCCGTTTTAGCTTTAGTGATTATTGCAGCAATAACTTACCTTGTTAAACCAGAGTTATTCTCCAGTCAAACTACGGAGCCTGCAAAACCAGCACAAACTGTTGTCGATTCGCCAAAAGTTGCTGTAGATACCTTAAAGGCAAAACAGGATTCGATCGCCAAAACGGATAGTATTTTAAAAGCCAATCAGGTTCATAAAAAAGCAGATACTGTAAAAAAGACTATTGCTAAAACAGTGGAAAAAGCAATAGTTAGTTTACCTGTTGAAACACCAAAAGAAAATAAAATTGTACCAAACCCTGGTCCTTCTACGTTCTACGTTATTGCAGCATCTTTTCAATCAGAGAAAAAAGCGCTGGTATTTGTTAAACAAATGGAAAAAATAGGTTTAAAAGCAGAGATTGCCAATGTACCAGGGCGTTTGAAAAAAGTAAGTATAGCGAGTTATAAAACAGAGAAAGAAGCTAAAGAACAGCGGGATATTTTACAGAAAAAACTAAAGGGAAAAGGGTATTTCGTACAACAAAAATCTAACAACACACAACCATAATGATAACTTTATTAATTCAAGACACCACACAAGCATTACAAGACACGGTAAATGCGGTTAACCAAACCGCAACACAGCCGCAACCAGAACTACATTTTATCGACCTGCTTTTTAAAGGCGGATGGGTAATGGTTCCATTGATTTTTTTAGCATTGTTAGCCTTGGTTATTTTCTTTGAACGTTATTTAACCATTAAAAAAGCAACCAAAGACGAATCGAACCTAATGGGGCAGATCAGATCTTATATCCAGTCGGGAAATTTAGATGGAGCAATGTCGCTTTTAAGAAATAACAACTCTCCTCTTTCGCGCATGTTGCAAAAAGGTTTAAAACGGATTGGCCGCCCAATTAAAGATATTGAAGGCGCTATTGAAAATGTTGGTAAATTAGAGGTTTCTAAATTAGAGAAGAACATTAGCATATTGGGTATTGTGGCAGGTATTGCACCAATGCTTGGTTTCGTAGGAACGATTGTTGGGGTAATTACCATTTTCCACCAGGTATCAATTAAAGGTGCGATCGAAATCGGCACCATCTCTGGTGGTTTATATACCAAAATGATTACTTCTGCAACAGGATTAATTATCGGTATTATCGCTTACGTACTGTATCACATTTTAAACATCATGGTCGAAAAGATCATTCTTAAAATGGAAACCGATGCAATTGATTTTATTGATTTACTAGAAGAACCAGGCAAATAATGAATTTACGCAAAAGAACAAAAGGATCGGTAGAAGTACATACTTCAGCGTTGAACGATATTATGTTCTTCCTGATGCTGTTTTTCCTATTGGCCTCTGCCGTGGTAAATCCTACCGTGGTTAAACTGTTATTACCACAATCATCAAGCGGACAACAATCTACCGCTAAGAAAGCCGTTACCGTTACGATAGACGAAAATTTAAAATATTTCGTCGAAAAAAAACCGGTTAGCATAGAAGAATTAGAGCCAACATTGGCATCATACCAAAAACTGGCACCAGATATGACCATTCTTTTATATGTTTCACGTAATGTGACTTATCAGGATGGATTTGTGGTAAACGATATTGCCAATAAATTAAAGTTAAAACTTGTTGTAGCCGTTGAGCCTAAAAAATAATGAACTACAAAGCACAAATACCTAACGAGGAAAATAATTATCCTAAGGCCATTGCCATAGCAAGCGGAATTATGGGCTTTTTATTGTTGATCAGCTTTTTTATTGTGATTGGTTCTTTCCAGCCACCTGAAGAAGTGGGTATGGGTGGTATGGTTGTAAATTATGGAACTTCGGCAGAAGGTATGGGCGATGATTATACCAGTATCGAAGAACCATCAGCAGATCCAAATGCAAATGGAAAACCGCCTGAAAAAGTAACGCCAGAAGAAAAAGTTACGCCAAATACCTCTACTGAAAGTAGCGATAAAGAAGTGCAAACGCAAAATACGGAGGATGCTATTGCGGTGAACACCAAACCCACAAAACAACCAACTAAAGCTGCACCAACTCCGGTAACGGAAGATAAACCTGCTAAACCTGTGATCAACCAAAATGCTCTTTACAAAGGCAAAAAAAATACTGGTCAGGGCCAAGGGGATGGAACAGGAAATACTCCGGGTAATCAAGGTGATAAAGATGGCGATCCGCTTGCTTCCAATTACGGTGAAGGCGGTTCTGGAAATGGAAATGTTCAACTTTCGCTAGCCAGCAGGAAGTTTATCGATATTCCGAGAATACAGGATGATGGACAAAGTGCAGGAAAAATTGCTGTTCAAATCCGCGTAGATAAAAATGGTAAAGTGGTTCAGGCCCGCGCCGGCGCAAAAGGTACTACCCTATCTGATTTAGCCCTTTGGCGAAAATGCGAACAGGCTGTATTGGGAGCAAGCTTAAACAAATTAGAATCAGCCCCCGATGTACAAACCGGGATCGTGATGTTTAACTTCAAAGTGAAATAAAAAAATATTGAAATTATAAATATCCAAGGTCTGTGTCCTCACAGACCTTTTTTTATTTACTACCATCCCTGCCCCGAAACTTCGGATTCAAGGTCTTTATATTGTGCTGTCAGATATTACTATCTGACAGAAGACTTATTCCTTATCTAGTAATCCAGACACAAAACGCTTTGATAAAATACTTACAATAGTAACCAATATACCAGTCAGATGGTAACATCTGACTGCACATCCCTTTCCATGGTCTGTGTCCTCACAGACCATCAATATTAAAGACTTCAGAAGTTTCCCCATCCATAGCCCTTTAAAACTTCTGAAGAAATCTTCTTCTTTCATTTCATAATAACTCAGCTTATATTTGACGTATTATGAACTACCAACAAACGCTTGATTTTTTATATAGCAAACTTCCAATGTTTACCCGCCTTGGCGCATCTGCTTTCAAAAAAGATCTAACCAATACCATTATTCTTTGCGAAGCATTAAACAATCCACAAGATAAATTTAAAAGTATCCATGTTGCTGGCACAAACGGGAAAGGATCAACTTCCCACATGTTGGCATCAGTACTACAATCGCAAGGTTATAAAACCGGACTGTATACTTCTCCACATTTAAAAGATTTCCGCGAGCGTATTCGCATCAACGGAAAAATGATGGGTAAAACTGAAGTCGTTTCGTTCGTAAAAGAACAACAACAACTAATTGAAAAAACAGAACCATCATTCTTTGAAGTAACGGTTGCCATGGCATTTGATCATTTTGCCAAACATCAGGTAGATGTAGCCGTAATCGAAGTGGGTTTAGGCGGAAGGTTAGATTCTACCAACATCATCACCCCGCAAATTTCGGTCATTACGAATATTAGCCTCGATCACATGAACATGCTGGGCAATACACTCGCTGAAATTGCTGGCGAAAAGGCAGGAATCATCAAAAAGAATATCCCTGTAGTGATCGGTGAAACACAAGCGCAATCTGCCCCTGTTTTCATCAATAAAGCAAAAGAAGAGCACGCTCCAATTATTTTCGCTGATGAGGTTTTAGTGGCACAGGATTTCAACATCAGGAGCAATAAACTTTCCTTATCCGTTTATCAGAATGGTAAAATCAAATATAAAAACCTGCTAAGCGATCTCACTGGTGTTTATCAGCATAAAAATATTTTAACCGTTTTAGAAACACTTGCTGTACTTAACGAGAAAACGGATATTAAAACCGATCAGGAGGCAATATACAAGGGATTAAGTCAGGTTAAAAAACAAACAGATTTGCAAGGTAGGTGGCAAACTCTGGGGAAAAATCCATTGGTGATCTGCGATACCGGGCATAACGAAGCCGGGATTAGCGAGGTGATTAAAAACATCAATCAAACCCCTTATCAAAACCTACACATCGTTTTCGGCATGGTTAACGACAAAGACATTTCTAAAGTTTTATCCCTAATGCCTAAAAACGCTACTTACTATTTCTGCAAACCAGATTTAGAACGCGGTTTGGCTGCAGACAAACTACAAGAACAAGCAGCTACATTCAATTTAAAAGGAAATAGTTATCCCTCTGTTGCCGAAGCAAAACAGCATGCCATCCAATCGGCCGATCCAAATGATCTGGTTTTTATTGGCGGAAGCACCTTTGTGGTAGCCGAAGCGATATAAAATCTTTACACAAACTTCAAAGTAGCTTTACCTAAATTTATTACTTTAGCCCTTTAACTAAAACACAATGAAGAAAATATCCTGTCTAATCTTTTCCATTTCTATTTTATCGATCTCACTCTCCTCAGCCCAAACTAAAAAAACAACCACAGCACAGCCTAAAGCATTTCCTGCTGAAGTTGCCCGACCTAAATTGGTGGTGGGCTTGGTGGTTGATCAAATGCGTTGGGATTATTTATACCGCTATTATAACCGCTATACCAATGGTGGTTTTAAAAGATTGATCAATGAGGGTTTTTCTGTAGAAAATACATTTATTCCTTACACTCCTACTTACACTGCGTGTGGCCATACTTGTATCTATACGGGCTCAGTTCCTGCTGTGCATGGTATTATTGGCAACGATTGGTACGATCCTGAAACCAAAAAGAATGTATATTGTACAGAAGATTCCTCAGTATCCACTGTTGGCAGTACGCCTTCATCGGAAGGAAATATGTCACCAAAAAATATGTTAACCACTACCATTACCGATGAGTTAAGATTAGCCACAAACTTTAGAGGTAAAGTAATTGGTATTTCATTAAAAGATAGAGGTTCGATCCTCCCTGCCGGTCATGCAGCAAATGCAGCTTATTGGTACCAGGGTAGTACAGGAAACTGGATTACCAGTACCTATTACATGAAAGAAGTACCAAGCTGGATTGCAGACTACAATAAGCTAAAATTAGCGAACAAGTTTTATGCAAAAAACTGGGAAACGCTATATCCAATAAATACCTATGTAAACAGCACCAAAGATGAAAATGCTTACGAGGGTAAAACAAGTACTTTCCCGCATCAGCTGACTCAAAACATCGATAAAAATTTTGATGCCATTAGAAGTACTCCGTATGGCAATACCATCACTTTAGATCTTGCTAAATTAGCTGTTCTTTCTGAAGATTTAGGTCAGGATAACATTACCGATTTCTTGGCTGTGAGTTGTTCGGCTACAGATTATGTGGGTCATGGATATGGCCCAAACTCAATCGAAGCTGAAGATACATATTTACGCCTGGACAAAGATTTTGAAGAATTTTTCAACTACCTGGATAAAAAAGTAGGTAAAGGAAATTACACTGTATTTTTAACAGCCGATCATGGTGCAGCACACGTACCTGCTTTCATGCAAGAAAACAAAATACCTGCAGGTGTTGTGAGTGACCGCGATATTGCAAACAAGTTAAATGCTTTTCTTAATGATAAGTTTAAGGTAAATAACGTGGTTTTAAGATCAATGAATAATCAGATCATTTTCGATCACGATAAAACCGACAAAGGTGATGTAAGTTTCGATGTGATTAAATCAGCATCTGTAGAATTCTTGAAAAGATTAGATGGCTTCCAAAATGCAGTTGATATTGCCAAAATCTCACAGTCTACCCTTCAGGAAATCCAAAAAAAAATGATCACCAATGGATACAATGCCCGTAGAAGCGGCGATATTTATTATGTGTTACAACCAAACTGGTTTAATGGTGGCAGTACAGGTACCACACATGGAAATTGGAACCCTTACGATTCGCACATTCCATTGGTTTTTATGGGCTGGGGAATCAAACCCGGAGCAACAAACAAAATGCACTACATGACAGATATTGCACCAACATTGGCTGCACTGCTTCATATCCAAACCCCGAATGGAACCGTCGGAGAACCGATTACAGAGATTACAAACAAATAATTCAAAGAAACTATGCTTAGCAGCATAGTTTTTTTGTTTTAACGGAGTTGATAGGTCCTTAAAAAGCATCGTCATTGCGAGGAGGAACGACGAAGCAATCCTACAACTATCGCTACTAACGAGCGCATTGAGATTGCTTCGTGCCTCGCAATGACGACAATTTGAGGAGAGTCATTTGCGTTAAATTCCTCAGTCGTCCATATTAATTTTTATACAATAAATTATCCCTCGAAATGACGATAAATTGGGAAAATTTCCTATTTTCTCTATTTTAGATCATGTCAACATATACCGCCACCAGACTCACCCCCAGGCTCGAATCGCATGATATGCAGGCAACGTTAAAATTTTATACGGAAATTTTAAATTTCACCTGTATAGCAAAATTCTACGATCTGAGCTGGTTAACGCTCCAAAAGGATGATATAGAAATCATGTTTTCAATCCCTAACGAACACCGTAATATCCCTAAATCGATTATGAGTGGTTCGCTTTATATCAAAACAAACAAGGTGACCGCTCTCTGGGAAAGTTTAAATAATCAGTGCGAAATCTGTTATCCGCTTGAAGATTTCGAATACGGAATGAGGGAGTTTGCCATTTACGACAATAACGGCTATTTACTCCAATTCGGACAAGATTTATAACTGAACCAAAAGCCATAACGGTATAGGGTATTCGTGCTATAAGCACCATATTTTAGTACATTTGCATACCAAATATATTTGGAAAGAGTGATCGATAGTAAGAGCAAATCGATCGTTAAAATCCCATAGTATGCAACAAGTAGAAATCTATAAGCCTAAAAATAAAATCCGTTTTGTAACCGCTGCCTCCCTTTTTGATGGACACGATGCTACCATTAACATTATGCGCCGTATTCTTCAATCTTCAGGGGCTGAAGTGATCCATTTAGGCCATAACCGATCTGTTGATGAAGTGGTAAACTGTGCCATACAGGAAGATGTTCAGGGCATCGCAATGACTTCTTATCAGGGTGGCCATATCGAATACTTTAAATATATGTACGATCTCCT
>Ga0308165_1001670_pt1 | contig 30050 bp, 22 predicted proteins | sample PhyWR2_FD_201032 | JGI IMG/M metagenome (GOLD analysis project Ga0308165, IMG submission 201032) | Phyllosphere microbial communities from UC Gill Tract Community Farm, Albany, California, United States - DLSLW.R2 | ecosystem: Host-associated > Plants > Phyllosphere > Unclassified | place: USA... | reverse complement strand
ACTTCTTGTGTGGTCATATGATTATATTTTAGTTATCACTATATAGACGTTTAGGGCAAGTAAATTGTTTAGTGCAGATGATCATGGTGTTAGCATGGGAAGAAAATTCATATCCATAAAAAAGCCATACAAAAAAAAATGCATGGCTTTTATTTTATCAAAAAGAGGTGGGAAACCATTTATATATCTATAGCTGATTAAGCATCCGGTATCTCAACCTCTACCAGTTTGATCAGTTTCTCGATGGATTCCTGCCAGCCCAGATAACACATTTCGGCCGGTATTACCGAAGGGATGTTTTCCTGTAATACCTTTAATTCTGTACCCACTATTGTTTTGTTAAACCATACAGAGGTGATCATCGCGCCAGGAAGATTGGGGTCGTCAAATTTGTCGGTGTACTTTAGAAATTCGTTAGGTTTTATTTCCAAAAACTCTCCGGTCCAGCCCTGGCTGTTGCCGGTACTAAAATTCTGGAACGACATTTTATAAGTAACTCCTTCCTGCACGCTACGTTCGTGAACGGTGCATACAAAACCATAAGGTGGTAACCACGCTGCAATTGCAGTATTGTCGGTAAAGGCACGGTACAATTTTTCTGGTGATGCCTTTATAATTCTATGTAATGAAACTTTGTTGTCAGACATAAAATAGATCTTTATTGTTCCTACTCTTATGGCTTTTCGGCTCGCCCGTTTTTGTAAGTGTTTGCTGCTCCACTGTTGCTTTAAACAAAGATGGAATAAAAACATAAAAAAATACAGGGAGAAAAACGACTTTCTGACGGTGGATTTGCGACAGGTTGTACAGGCTAGTGGAGTGTGGTAATCCACAGAAAGTCTAGGTCAACTTCCTGTAGATTATATGTAAAGTGAAGTTATTTCACAAAACTTACAAAATCAGATAAGGAAAGCCTTACTTTTTTAAAATTGGCAAATACATCACCTTCTACATCACGGTAACCCAATGCTAATGTAACAACAGATCGGAGCCCTTTTCCTTTTAAATTCAGCAGTGAATCAAATTTTTCGGTATCAAATCCTTCCATGGGTGTAGAATCTACCTGTAATTCTGCTGCGGCAATAAGAGCTGTTCCCAATGCAATATAAGCCTGGCGGGCTGCCCATGAGAAATTTTCTTCATCAGGTCTTGACAGGATACCACCTACCAGTGCAGACTTAAAGTCTATCAATGCTTCTTCAGGAATTCCCCTTTCGTTTGCAATATGAGAGATATAAGTCTCAATATGCTCGAGGGTAATCTTTTCCAAAGCAGCAAAAACCAGTAAGTGCGACGATTGGGCGATCTGGCCATTGAAAGATCCTTCGCCTAGTTTTTCACGAAGTGCCCTCTCCTCTACAACGATGATGCGGTAAGGTTGTAGGCCTGTTGATGATGCGGAAAGATTGGTCGCTTCAAGTATTTTTTCAAGATCTTCGGATGATAACTTGCGGTCGCTAAATTTTTTGGTGGCATAACGCCATTTAAGATTTTCTATTACTTTCATGTTCTTTTTCAATTATTGATGTTGCAAAAATTGTAAATATTAGTTTACTTTTGTCACCATGAGACAAAAAGTAACGGTGACAAAAAGGTAACCATGGCACAAATAACAGAAACCCCTACCCACGAATGTAAGCGAGCTATCATGTCCGTATACGATGCCATGTATGTGCTTGGCGGAAAATGGAAGATAACACTTGTGGCCTGCCTGCTTTTTGGGCCAAAGCGATATTCTGATATCCTGCGGAATGTACAGGGCATTTCTGGCAAGATGCTTAGCAGAGAGCTTAAAGAAATGGAAATCAATATGCTCATTAAACGCACTGTTTCAGATAGCCTACCACTCAGTGTTACCTACGAACTCACTGAGTATGGAAATTCGGTTAAGCCGATTATTGCCATTCTTTCAGAATGGGGCGAGACACATAGAAAGTGGATTACGGGTAAAGAATAATATAGATTTTACTTATAAAATTCTGTTTTAGACATTTGTTATTATCCTTTGTCATAAAAGGGAATGTTGGTTTTGCATGACTATTGCCATAAAGGGAATGTAGAGATTTGGTTCTTCAGCAATCAATTCAAACTTATGTATGAAAATAGTCTAAATCCCGGCCATATCGAAAAAATCGATAAGGGTTTCCTGTTAACGGCCAATTCTAAAACAGATTTTATCTGTAAATACCATCAATATTCCAGAGATGATGCGGCCTTTTTCTACGCCGAACAGAATGGCGATTTTACCCTATCGGCTGAGGTGGAAACCATCGGAAGCGCTGATTATGACGCCGCCTTTCTGATGGTGCGCGAAAGTGAAGACCGCTGGATCAAACTAGCTGTTGAACTTGGTGTAGATGGAAGCTATAATGTGGTATCGGTAATTACTGGCCCATGGTCGGATGATGCCAATGGTGAATTGCTCTCTAGCGGCAAGTGTTGGTTAAGGATTACCCGAAAGGATGATTTCTGGGGGCTTCATTACTCTACTGACGGACTAAAATGGCGATTTGTGCGTGCTTTTGGTTTGGGGCTGGGTAAAAACGTGATGATCGGATTTGGTATTCAGGCACCTGTAGGAGATGATTGTAGTGGCAAAATAACTGCTATAACGCTGAGCGATAAAAGTGTAGGAAATTTTCGTGACGGTAGCTAAGCGTAAATACTGTATCTTGTAGGACAGTTTATAAATGCTTTAAATTTTTGAATGATTCATAAATGTTCCTTTTTCTTCGCTGATCAGGTTTCCCCATGCCGTAATCGCTTCGAGGGTAGGGATTAGGGTTTTGCCGAAATCAGTTAAACTGTAAATCACCTTAACCGGAGGTTTCTTGCCGTATACTTTTCTGGAGATCAGGCCATCCTGCTCCAATTTCTTTAGTTGTAGGCTTAAGGTCATTTCGGTCACCATCTGCATTTCTTTTAAGAGTTCGCTATAACGTTTTGGATCAGTTTTTAGGTGGTATAAGATTACGGTTTTCCATTTCCCACCGATCAGATCCATGGCCAGGCTCACTGTACAAGGATAAGTTTTTCCATTCATGATTACACCATCACCAATACATTCTGTTTTCACGATCTGAATTATTTGAGGCTATCAAAATCGATAGTTATTGCAAATGTAATAAGCTAAAATTAGTTTTGCAACTATAATTATTATAGTTTAATTTCTTACTAAAATAGATATGATATCAAATTCAGAAAAAGAGAAAAAGCCGCTTATTACAGTGGTAGGGGTTTTAGGCAAGCAGGGCCTAAGTGTTGCAAGAAGTTTGCTGGAAAGCGGGATGTTCCGGGTACGGGGCATTACCCGTCGTGTTGATTCGCCAGAAGCAATCCAATTGATACAACAAGGAGCCGAACTGGTAAATGTGCCACTCGATCTGGGATACAAAGCAAAATTTGTAGAAGCATTTCGGGGATCCTACGGTGTTTTTATAATTACACCGAGCATTGCCCCTCCACAAAACCATGAGATGGCGTTGGGCCAAGAATTGGCCGATGCCGCGGTTGCAGCAGGGGTAAAGCAGATTGTTTTTAGCAGTCTGGAAAATGTAGCCCGGATTACTGCGGGCAAAAAGTTTGCGCCGCATTTCACCGATAAAGCTCGGGTTGAGGAATATATCAGAACGCTTCCCCTCATCAGTTCATTTATATACATGGCCTTTTTTTATACCAATTTTATGGAATTTTACACGCCCTATCTACAGGAAGGTCAACTTGTATTCCCAATTTATTTGCCGAAGGATTTTCGTGCACCATTTGTTGATCCGCTTACCGCTACGGGGCCAGCTGTTTTGGAAATATTTACTAACCCAGCTCAATACGAAGGGAAATCGCTCCCTGTAATTGGAGATATCATCTCGCCACAGGAAATGGTCAATACCTTTACTATGGTTACCGGAAAGGATGCTGTATACAGTTCTGGTTTTACTAAGGATGAATTTCTCAATCATTTCCCTGCTTTTGCTTCCAATGAACTGCTGTTGAGAGAAGTTTTGGGAATGGCAGAATACGCAGTAGAATGTGGCTATTTTGATCAAGACAAAGATCTTTTTTGGAGCCGCAAAATAAATCCAGCCACCCTTAACTGGGAGCAGTTTTTACGCACTACAGGTTGGCAAGGTGAAAAACGTTCTTATTTATGATGGCGCTGCCGATATTTTTTTATCCGCATGAGAATTTGTTTATGCTATTTCCGGCCAACCCTCCAGGAAATAGCAACTTTTGCACTTCCTGGTAAAAATGTTTCCACTTCACCTTTTTTACCTCTTACGGTTTTAATCCGCAACCCCTGAACCATTATTTTAATTTCAATTTGACTTATGTTTTTTGTTTCATCTGTGGGAACCACCCTTAGTCTGCATATTATCCGTTCATCCCCCTGCAAACGGAAAGTAACCGACTGCTTTCCGTGCCTCAAGGCGGTAATGGGGTAGTCGGTAAAAATTAGAAAGTTTTCCCTTTTGATGCGGATAAAGTGACGTGGTAATATGCCGAATGCATTACCCGCGCCATAAACTTCTTGGCCAACGGTGCCGCTTTGGATATTGCCGTCCTGGATATCTTCAAGGACAATCCAGAGCTTTTGATCAATTTCACCGGTCTTTACCTTGTCGGATATCATTTCCTTTGGAAGCATAGGCGGGTAATAATATGGGGCACGTTCTACCAGATATCTGATAAATTCCGTACATAGGAGTCTGATACTTGGCATGATTTGGATATCTTCTGCGCGTTTAAGATAATCGTGCATCGCGCAGAAAACTTCCTGCTCTTCATAAGCCGCGGTATATGGTGCATCGGCCAGTGGAAAAAGTGCAAAGAAGGTCGGTACATTTTTTCCGAAGCCATAGTTGCAGTCCCAGAGCTGCACATTCTGAAAAATAGAGGCCAAACACCGGTAGCTTAAATTAAGATAGCGTTCATTGTTGGTTATTTTATACAATCTAAGTAGGGCACCCGCGGCAAATGCAGTATTATTGGCCTGATACATAATCTTCATACCGATGACCTCGAGTTTCTTCGCGGCCTTTTGCGCTTCGTTGAGATATATTTTATCGCCCGTAAGCTCAAACGCCTGCAGCATCACATGAGCATAAAGTCCGGCCACATCCTGTTCTCCACCTTCACCAGCTGCAGTTTCTGCTTTGATGATTTCCAAAGTATCCATTTTATAAAACACTGGCCATTCATATTTGAAGGCATGAGCAACCTTGATGGCATAGCCGATAGAACCAAGAAACAGGTTTTCCGCATCATGATCTCCTTTTAGTGCCAGCCTGGATAGGTTGAGCAGGGGATGGTGCAGGTACCAGGAATCCATGACCATCGGCATCTTTTGCTCTTCATCTCCTTTCAGCCTATCTTCTGCAGCGGGGTGCCACCGTACGATTGTTTTTAGCTTGCTGCTGTAAAAGGCCGGTAAGCCCTTTTTGATTTTATTGATCACCCCAAGATCTTCGCCACTCCACTCTACATAATCCACCAATGGTAGGAGCACGGCGAGTTGTACCATGATTTCAGGAGGGGTTTCATAATCGCTCACATAAGCATTCAAGTAGCTATTGCCGTCCAGCATGGACCAGCAGCCATGATTTTCAATCAGATCCTTTAATCCTTTTTTAAGCACTTCCGGCCACGGGAGATAATGTGTATCCGGGCGCGGCATGATCAGATAAGCCGCTGCCAATAATTCAATATAGTCTAGGCTTAGGTCTGTAGCCTTTTCTTGGTGGGGTTTTAAACAGACATAGGCATCTGAAAGGGTAATCTTTTCGCCTTTTTTTAATGGTTTTTCGCTAGCTGAGGGCAGGGAAAGGCCAATTTCTGGCAATTGCCCGGACACTACTTCTGCCAGGGTAGTCCCGGTCTGCTGGGCGAAAGGTGATAGTTCGGTAAGGTTCTGAAGATAAAGGACACGTAAAAGACTTTTCTTTCTTGTAAAATAGACAATACCAGATCGAGTGCCGATCTGGCTGAGGTGCAGTTCTCCCCAAGACTTCTGGCTATCTGAGGGAGACTGGGCAGTGAGTATGTCGCGAGGGCAAAAAGGAAGGAGTAATTCAGTGCTGGGGCTAAGACTGCATTTATATTTGAAAAAAGAAAATTCATCCTCGCCAAAGCTAATGCTGATTTCAAAATGCCCGATCAGTGTATCAAAATGGATATGGAGAACCTCATCTTTGATCGTGGTGACTACTTTGTTAATCCCTCCGGTCAATACAGGGCAAGTACAAAAATATATAGGTTCGGCATTTTCGCGATTAACTGATATCCACACCGAATCAGCGGTTTTTAGCGTACGGAATATCGTATTACCGATTATTGTCTTATTTATCTCTGAAGCTTTTTTCAGCTGGGCCATCGCCGAGAGTGCCCATGGGGATAATCCTTTCATAGCCTGATTGTTTGTTTTCGAATTAACAACATGCAATTTCGGGCCATTGTTTTGTCCGGATCATTGCTGAGAGAATGAAATATTAAAACAGGTAATTCCCGCATTTACTCACCTGCTCCTTGGCCAACTACTTACTGTTTTTTTGTATACCAGTGCTTCATATGAGGTGGTAGGATGAAATAATAAACAACGGGCTATTCTGTCACTGTTGTGGACATCTGGATTTTGATTTATTGGTTTGATCGCGTTTACCAGATCTTTAAATGCGAATTTAAAACTTTATGGATTATGGGGTGTTAGTTTAGTGCCTGATTAATTGCCAAAATTTGATAGCCTATCTCTGATCACGCCTAACCCTAATGAAAAATATCATTTTAGCAGAAGATCACAAGGTCATCAGGAACGGACTTAAAATGCTCCTCCAATCCACAAACGAATACAAAATTGTTTTTGATGCCGGTAACGGTCAGGAAGTGCTCGATGCACTGGAAGGCGGATTGAAAGCCGATCTTATCGTATCAGACATTGGTATGCTAGTTATGGATGGGATTACGATGACCAAAGCACTCGCAGACAGTGATTTTCATGTGCCAGTGTTAATGATGTCGATGTTTGATGATGAATCGCATCTTTATCAGGCCATTAGGGCAGGTGCAAAAGGATTTCTTTCCAAATCTGTTGATTCAGATGAACTTTTCTTTGCGCTATCCAGGATTGCCATTGGCGAACGTTATATCTGTTCAGCGCTTTCTGTTAAAATTGTTGACCAGGTGATGGATTCAGTACTGATTCCGAACATCGGACCAACGGGTTCTGGTTTTTCTTCCAGGGAAATCGAAATTTTACAGCTGATCGGTCAGGGGCTGACGAATGCAGAGATGGCGGATAAACTGTTTATCTCACGCCGTACTGTTGAGGGGCACCGCCAGAGCCTGATTGATAAAACCGGAGCAAAAAATACCGCTGCGCTGATGAGATTTGCTTACACAAATGGTATTCTGAACTGATGACCAAAAAAATTATTTCGGGTATTTAACTCAATAAAAAAGGTATTTTCCGCAACTTTATTTCTTCAAGATTTTTAGCGTTCTTATGATAGTGTATAAAAGAGAGGAAAGCAGTTCAAAATCTGCTTTCCTCTTTTTTGTTTATGATTTGTATTGTTTGAGATACTTTTTTAGATGGATCCTGGCTTCATGGATATAGGTTTTAACCGTACCCAGAGGCAGTTGCATTTCATCGGCTATTTCATGGTATTTGTATCCTTCAAAGTAGCGGATGAAAGGAACCGAATATTTTTCGGGCAGCATAGACAGTGCAAGATTGATATCCTGCATGGCAAAATTGCCTACCGAAGCATTAGTGGTGGCGCTATAGTAAAGATTGGCGGAGGTGATCTCTTCCTCCTGTACTGTGCGGTCACGGTTTTTCAGGCCCTTTTTATAATTGTTGATAAAGGTGTTTTTCATGATCACGAAGAGCCATCCTTTGATGTTGGTGCCATCCTCGAACTTTGAAACAAAACGCGTTGCTTTCAGCAGGGTTTCCTGCAACAGGTCATTAGCGTCTTCCGCATCGCGGGTGAAATTAAGCGCGGGTGATCTTAGAGATGACGCGTGCAAAATGATGGTCTCACTAAATTCTTTCTGTGTCATAAGTCATTGTTTTAGCATATAACCAATCAAAACAAAACTTGTACCAGCAGCCTTCTCCTCATTTTTCGAGATAATGTCCGGTACGTAGTTTTCGCAGCCCGGGTATTTTTACCTGCAATGCTATCCGCAGAGCCATTCTGGTTTTTGAGACCGGCAGATTAAAGTAATCCCCACAGTCTGCTGCCGCAACAATTTAACTGCTGTGGTTGTTGCTTAATTTATGGAACAAGAAATCAAGGGTTATCATTCGGGTACCAGTGGACTGCTTTTGCCTGTGCCCAACAAACTGCATTATCCCGAGGCTTTTAGAGAACGCTCCAGGCTTTGCTATTACGGATCGCTAATGAATAGTATCGAAATCAACAGCTCATTTTATAAAGTTCCGCTAGCCTCAACAGTAAAAAAGTGGGCTGGTGAAGTTCCAACTGATTTCCGATTTACATTTAAACTCTTTAAAGGGATTACCCACACTCCCCGATTGGGTTTTGAACCTGCGGATATTGCCAGGTTTATGGAGGTAATTGCCCATGTCGGTGATAAAAAAGGTTGCATTCTGGTTCAGTTTCCGCCTAGCATCAAGCTTACGGATCTTAAGCAGCTTTCCCGCTTAATGGCCAGCCTGCGCGAGCAGGATCCAGCAAAAGTGTGGAAGATTGCACTGGAGTTTCGGCATGCATCATTATATGTTGATGAAGTGATGGAACTATTGGAAGAATATGGGCTTGGTATGGTTATTCATGATAAAGGGGCAGCTGCAAGTCCACTCGATGCACACAATGCCGGTTTTCGTTATGTGCGGTTTCATGGGCCTGGTGGCAACTATAGGGGAAGTTATCCTGATGATGTACTGGCAGAATATGCCAGTTACATCGGGGGATGGTTGCTTGAAGATAAAGTAGTTTATGTTTATTTTAACAATACTATGGGCGAGGCTTTTGCAAACCTGCAAACCCTAAAAGGTTTTGTGGGTGATATTATTTAAGTTTTAGCCGCTCAAGCTTTTTATTTACGATTGTCAGTCTTTTTTGCCATTTCAAAATTGTCTCATTTTCAGCAATAGGCAGACCTTTTTTACCGAGCAGGCCCAGACTGGTGGCCAATGCTCTTGTGTCTCTTGCTTTCTCAGGATGTTTATCCACATACTGCTGCTGTATGCTTTCGGTTTCCTGCTCTAGTGCATTAATTGCATTTTTAATGAGTAGGGCCTCTTTTGAATATTCATGAATTTTTCGATAGACCATCATCAGCCTGCTATTGATCTCCACATGTGCGGGCTTTTTTTTGAGCAGCAGAACATATTGTTTGACAGCCTCCTTTAGCTGCCCGTCACGCTCAGCCTGTCTGCCCATTTCAAAACGTTCGGCTTCCCTGATTTTTGCACTGTTCATGATTATAGATTGGGTTATAAAGTACTAACAGCTATAGTTGAGGAGATGTTTTGGATCTTTAAGGGGGGATACTCAAATGTTGTGAAAATACACAAAACAATGTTCCAAGAATAAGGATTGTATAAGAAGACATTAGGTTAGGAGAATTTTACACACACAGTTATACTGGTAATGGCCTCATGCCATATTGATCGCTAAATGCAGGGATTAACCGAAGATTACAAATAGAAAATACTGATTTATGGAAGACAATAAGAAAGAAGAGGAAAAAGGTAAAACCGGAAATATTCCCAATGAAGAAATCAAAGGCAGCGATGCCGATAAAGCCTATGATGAAAATGGGGATTTCGGTAAGCCCGGACTCCAAGAAACCGGTCCGGAGAAAAGTGAAAGTCCCGAAGGAAGCGATGCAGATGCTTAATGTTATTATGCCCTTCCAATAAAAAACAATCAACCTGGGCTACGGCCCAAAAAATCAACCAATATGAAAGCAGCAGTATTCCACAAACCCGGAGATATCCGGTTTGACACCGTTCCTGACCCGGAAATATTAGATCCAAGGGACATTATTCTTAAAGTTACCTCAACGGCCATATGCGGCAGTGATTTGCATATCCTCAGTGGGGCCGTTCCACAAAAGGATCCGATGGTGATGGGCCATGAGTTTATGGGTATTGTAGAAGAAGTTGGATCGGCCATCACCAACCTTAAAGTTGGCGACCGGGTGGTGGTGCCTTTCCCGATTTCCTGCGGAAAATGTTTTTTCTGTACCCACGAGGCATCACCGGCATGTGAGGAATCCAATTATAAAAATTATGGTCCGGCCGGTAATGTGGCCGATCAAAAGGGTGGGGCACTTTTCGGTTATACCGATCTTTATGGTGGTTACTCTGGCGGGCAGGCGCAGTATGTCCGGGTTCCCTATGCAGATGTAAGCCCTAGAGTGGTACCCGAGCATCTGAGCGATGAGCAGGCACTTTTTCTGACTGATATCTTTCCAACAGGCTGGTCGGCGATTGACTGGGCACAATTAAAAGGTGGAGAAACCGTGGCTATTTTCGGTTCCGGCCCGGTTGGGTTGATGGCTCAAAAGGCCGCATGGATCAACGGAGCAGCCAGGGTTATCGCTATTGATCCATTGGATTATCGTTTGGAGAAAGCACGGGAAGCCAATAATGTTGAAACCTTAAACCCGCACAAGGTGGATGTTGTAGAAGCAATCAGAGAAATGACCGGTGGCCGTGGTGCTGATGTGTGTGTAGATGCCGTTGGTTTTGAGCCCGAACGCAGTCTGATGGATAAACTGAAAGCTACGGTCCATCTTGAAAAAGGGTCGATGAAAGTACTCGAAATGTGTTTTGAATCAGTGAGAAGGATGGGGACAGTTTCAATTATGGGTGTGTATGGCTCACCATATGATAATTTCCCGCTTTACCGTATTTTCGATAAAGGCATAACAATTAAACAGGGACAGGCACCCGTGTTGAATTATATTGATAAACTGATTAGCCTTGTAGATGAAGGAAAGGTGGTTTTAGATGATATCATTACCCATACGCTTCCGTTGGCTGAAGCAGCCCATGCCTATAAAATATTTGATGAAAAGCAGGAAGACTGCGTAAAGGTTGTGCTTAAGCCTTGATAGCTTTGCTGAACTTAGCAAAATAAATAATTGCAACACCAGGGGATACTTTCGTTTCCCCTGATTTTTTATTTTTAATGGTTTTCGATCTTTCCTTTGGCGTGATTAACCTCTTTCAGTTATCCGTTGTAACTTTCACATCCTTAAAAAGGTATGGATTATCGCTGGTTCTTAGTGCCTTTTTGCTGGCCGTGGTAATGTTTTTTAAAAGAACCTCGTTCGTTTTTACATAAGGAAACTTTTCTTTAAAGGTACTGTCCCTCATTTCTGGATTGAAATTGGCGAAGATGGCAGGCCCTTGATAATGGTCAGGATGATTGGAGTCATCGATACGGAAATTTTCAATGGTAATCCGGTCTGGCATATAACAGATGTAGCCGAAATCGTGTTGACCTGAATTGGATCCGCCCAGGATAGATGCACTAACGGGCTTACCAGCTGCTGGCAGAAATACACAGTTCCGGATGATCAATTCACCTTGCCAGGTACTACCATAGTCGGGGCGAAGGTTAACAAAGCTGCGTGCACGGACGGTAGAGTTCTCTATGGTCAATACCCCGCTGCCAATGGCATTTATTCCCATATAGCCCATAGTTGAGTTCCGGATGGTCGCATTTGCAACTCCCTGGTGGGCATCAAACCTGGAAAGTGTACAGCCATCATATAAAAGATTTTTGCAAAAATTTGAACCTAAAATGCCCCAGTATTTATTGTCGTCGATATCGTTGGTCTGGCTGCAATTGAGGAAAGATATATTAACAGCACGGTTCACGGAAAGATCGTAACTGCCCATTGTAACCGGTTTATCAGCCGCTCCAATAGTACTGTAGGTTAAATGTCCGGTTAGGATGGAGTTTTTTACCGTTACATACGCACAATCGCTGATGTTGATAAAGCCACCATATGGCGCGCCATGGCTACCCTCACCTTTTATATCGTGTTTCAAGCCTTCAACAATAACATGGGATCTTCTGATTGCAATGTTACGGCTATAATAAGTGTATTTTGATTCATCCTGATTGGCGATTGTAGTAAACCGCCCACCAACAATCTTCAGCGGTTTTTCATCAATAGGCAGCGCGGTGATGTCTGTAATTTCTTCAAAATCCCATATGATCGGCGCGTTCATATCCACCTGGCCGTTTTTATCGACAAGAAAAATATCAGTTTGCGAAGAGCCGTTATTTTGGTTCAATCCCAGCCTGATGTATTGTTTTACTTTAGCATTGGTTGCGGTGATCAAACAAGGGCCTGTTAAATTAATATCGATTTTTTTTTGGTTTTTACTTAAGGTGCTTATATTTTTTAGTTTAAACGGTTTTAAGGCAGAACTTATGGTAAAAACAGATGCATTGCGGTTTTTTACTTCGGTATCATCAATGATGAATGATGCGGTACCAAAATCAGTATTCGTTTGAATTACCACTGTGCGTTCCTTTCCTCCGATGTAGTAGTTGGCTCCCGCATCAGCTTTAACCAAAAGGTTTTGCTGGTTGGCAAATGCATGGGCTGCTGCTATGGCATCTATATCATCGGTCTTTCCATCGCCTTTAGCACCGAAGTCACTATAGCGAACCAACCCGGCGGCTTTAAATTTTAACACATCTTTTGGAGATACATTCACATTCAATTCCCCTTTATCGTTGCTATAAACAAGGGTTTTCTGCTTATTGTAGGTAATTGTAATATCGCTTTCAATTGAGGCTTTATTCTGAGCCTGTGTAGCCATTACAACGTTTAAAAAAAGGAGCAGTAAAAATATCTGCTTCATTATTTGAATTTGGTTAGCCATAATTATATCAGTAAGAATAACAAAAGCTAATATATAGATATAAGGTAAATAAAAAGTTAGGTTATTATACAAATGTAAAAAGCAGGGAACCATCGCGGTCACCTGCTCAATCATTAACTAATTTAAAATTTTTGGTTGCTAAAACCCAGGCAAAGTCTAATTTTCCTGCAATTCTCTTAAGTTTAATAACATATCATTAACCATTGCTTTAAGGTCGTACGCTGGTTTCCAGCCCCAATCTCTTTGTGCTGTACTGTCATCAATGCTTCCCGGCCAGCTGTCTGCAATTTGCTGCCTAAAATCTGGCGCATAATCCACATTAAATCCCTCAACTAATTTTTGAATCTCTGTAGAAAGTTCCTCAGGACTAAAACTTAGTCCACTTAAGTTATATGAAGTACGTACCTGTATATTGTCTGCCCGAGCATCCATCAGTTCAAGTGTGGCCCTAATCGCATCTGCCATATACATCATTGGCAATACCGTGTCTTCTTTTAAAAAACAGGTGAAAGGTTTGGCCGCTACAGCGTGATGAAAAATATCTACTGCATAATCAGTTGTACCACCTCCAGGTGCGCCAGTATAGCTAATCAATCCAGGATAGCGGATACTGCGCACATCTAGTCCGAATTTTTCAAAATAATATTTGCACCAGTATTCTCCTGCCGCCTTACTAATTCCGTAAACAGTAGAAGGCTCCGTTATTCCTTGTTGTGGTGTATTTTTCTTTTCCGAATCTGGTCCGAAAACAGCAATGCTGCTTGGCCAGAATACTTTTTTTACACCATATTTTACCGAAAGATCCAACACGCTTAGTAAGCTGTCCATATTCAGGTCCCAGGCTTTTTTAGGGTTCTTTTCACCATTGGCCGATAACATAGCAGCTAAATGGTAAATTTGGGTAATCTGATCCTCAGCAATCAGTTTTTCTAATGCAGCAGCATCGGTTACATCTAATTGATGGTAGGGTAAAACCTCAACTGACAAATTATCCTGCGTTTGGATATCGGAGGCCAACACCCGCTGTTGTCCAAATTTTAAACGCAGTGCAGCAGTAAGCTCTCTGCCAATCTGCCCGCAGGCACCAATCACTAATATTTTTTCCTGATCCATTCTTCTATGCTAAACATCCTCTTAAAAACAATTAAAGAGCGATTTTATAGCCACGAAATTCGGTTCTGGAATTCACAATTCCTCAAGTATCCCCAAAATCCGGAAATTATTCTGGTGGAACCAAAACAACAGAATTAAATTTCCCCTCAGAAGCACTATTTAAATGCGAATCCAAATATTATTGCCTGTAATTTGGCGCATTTCAAAGAAACTCATTAAGTTTGCCTTAACTCAGGCGATATAAACAAGCGTTTAACAGTTTCTTACAATATTATTAAGCAGAATTAGCATAAAAATAGCAAGCACACATGCACAACAGCACACTAGATCAGCTTGATCTGGACATATTACGGATCATTCAGTCAAACGGACGACTGACGAATAAGGAAATTGCCGCCAAACTTAAAAGGTCTGGCAGTACCATTTTCGAAAGGTTGAGCCGGTTGAGGCGTGAAGAATTTATAGGAGAAACAGTAACCGTAATCAACCGCAATAAGTTTACCGATCTTTGGATTGCATTTTCGCACATAAAACTTACCGTTCATAGCGCAGAGGCTTTATCCAACTTCCAGGAGCAAGTAATTAAGTATCCCGAAGTACTCGAATGTTACCATACTACGGGCGAATACGATTTTCTAATCAAAATTGTAGTAGGCGATATGCCCGAATATAACCGTTTCATTATGGAAAAACTTTCCAAACTAGAAAATGTGGGGGCACTCAACAGTACCTTCGTGGTTAATGAGGCCAAACGTTTATTGTGTTACCCCATCCGCTACAAACAAGAGATTTTATAACATCGCATTTATTTAACACCAGCGTTAATACATACACGTAGCCGTTCATCATTTTATTTGGCCATTCAACACAATATGATTTTGTTTTTCTTCCGGATCAATTACATTTGGGGATATTCGAAATCATAATGAAGAAATTAATTGGCCTTATCGTTGCAATGGCGATCACGAATTTTTTATACGCACAAAACCTTTCAGGAAGCTGGTATGGTGTACTGGAAATTCCCGGTGCCAAGCTGCGCATCAATTTTCACGTTAAGGAGGCCGGATCAGATTTTATTACAACGATGGATAGTCCAGACCAGGGGGCAAAGGGCATCCTTACAGATAAAACCACTATCCAGGGAAAGGAAATCAGCATTGAGGCCGGTAAATTAAGGCTCGTATATAAAGCAACCTATGATGCAGAAAGTAACGAGCTCAAAGGAACTTTTACCCAAGGGCCCGGAAGTATTCCGCTTAATCTTTCGAGATCTGAAAAAAGCAATGAAAAAATAAGTGTAAAAAGACCACAAGAACCTACTGATTTTCCGTATCAACAAGAAGAAGTAACCTTTAAAAATATAGGTGCTGGCAACGAACTTTCCGGAACGCTTACCCTCCCAAAAGAAGGAAAAGTATCTAAAATTGTGATCATGATCTCAGGCTCTGGTCCACAAGACAGGAATGAAGAGGTAGTACAATTTAAACACAAGCCTTTTTTGGTGTGGAGTGACTATCTAACCAGAAAAGGAATTGCTGTACTGAGGTACGACGACCGTGGGGTTGGAAAATCCACAGGGAAGTTTTCCGGTGCAACCTCAGCTGATTTTGCCGATGATGTTCAGGCTGCGATCCAGTATATTAAGTCGCGCCCCGATTTAAAATCACTTAAAATCGGGTTGATCGGACACAGCGAAGGAGGAATGATTGCACCTATGGTAGCCAGCAAAAATACAGCTGTTAAATTTATTGTCCTGTTAGCCGGTCCGGGCATTCCTATTTCTGAATTAATGGTTGAGCAAGGCCGTAACCAGATGATTCTTTCGGGTTTGTCTGATTCTGCAATAGTTGCCAATTCTGCAATCAACCATGAAGTTTACAGTGCGGCTGTTCAGTACCGAAATCTAAAAGCAGCTGATTTTAAATCCAAACTGGATTCGGTCTTTTTTCAGGTTTTCCGAAAAAACGGAAACCATACCGTTAGCGAAACTGTACTTTCTGAACGCGTAAAAAGTACTTCACAGCAGTTGAACGATCCATGGTTCAGGTATTTTCTCGCCTTTAATCCACAAGATTACCTTGTAAAAGTTAAATGCCCGGTGCTGGCAATTAACGGAACATTGGATATGCAGGTTTCCAGCGAAAGCAATCTAAAAGGCATCAGAGAAAGTTTATCCAAAGGAGGCAATAAAAACTTCGAGATATTTCCGATTAAAAATCTGAATCACCTTCTGCAACTGTCAAAAACAGGTTCATTAGCAGAGTACGCCCAGATCGAAGAAACTATAAATCCACAAGCCCTCGAAAAAGTAACCTCTTGGATAAAAGGAATATGATCAGATTACGGTCATGGTTCTGGCCGCTCCAGGTATTTTTCTGGTTTTTACTTGGCGCGGTTAATTTTTTTGCACAATATTTTTACAGTGGTTTCGAACTTAAGCTAGCTGTACTAAATTTTACTGGTCTCTCACTTGGTGGATTAATTTCCAGCACACTCTATCGCGCCTACTTGAGCAGAAAGAAGCTCGATTTTAAAATTCGCTGGCCCAAGGTAATCCTGTATGTTCTTGGCTCAGCATTGCTTCAATCCTTATTTTGGATGATGATTATGGTACTGCTAAGCTGGCCATTTGCAAAAACGTACAATATCAATTTCTTTAAGATACTGCTAAATTTAGCTCCGATATACATCATCATCCTCACCTGGGATCTGGTTTATCTTGGATATCACCTCATCCGGACCTATCACCAAACAGAAGTAGAGAAATGGAGGCTGGAGTCCGAATTTCAGAAGGCACAGTTAGGGGCGTTAAAATCACAGGTAAATCCTCACTTTATGTTTAATGCCATCAACAACATCCGGGCTTTGATTTTAGAAAATCCCGTATTGGCCAGAGAGATGTTAACTAAATTTGCAGAAATATTTCGGCACTCGCTCCAATATACAAATGAAAAGGTAATTACGGTTGGAGAGGAACTGAACATATTAAATCATTATCTGGAAATTCATAAATTGCAGTTTGAAGACCGGCTTCAATACACCATAAATAAGCAGGAGCATTTAGAAAATGAAACCATACCACCGTTAATTCTCCAACTTTTGGTCGAGAATTCCATCAAACATGGAATCAGTATGAGCAATAATGGTGGAGCAATCTATATTGATATTTTCAAAGACCAGGATATTTTGACGCTTGAGGTTAAAAATACAGGATCATTGTTGGCACGTTCTAGGTTGGAAGGTAATCTGGGCATTGGACTTCAGAATGTTAGGGAAAGACTGTTGCTTACTTATGGGCCTGCCGCGAAACTAGATATTATGGAGGAATTTCCTTTTGTAGTAGTTACCATATGCATCAAAAAATGATCACGGTAGTAGTTATTGAAGATTCAAGACTTGCGCGTTTAGAACTTAAGGCGCTGTTAGAGGGATATCCACAATTGGACGTTGTGGGCGAAGCAGATACCGTTAAAAATGCTGTTGAATTGATTGAGACGCATTCGCCCGACTTACTTTTTTTAGATATTCACCTGCCTGGCGGAAGCGGCTTTGATGTATTATCGAGCCTGAAAAAAGTGCCGATAGTAATCTTTACCACCGCTTTTGCCAGCTATGCACTCGAATCTTTCGAACACAATACAATAGATTATCTGCTCAAACCCATCTTGCCCGAAAAATTGCAACGGGCAATTCAAAAGGCAGAAATTTTCCTAAAAAAGGATGATAATGCCACTTCCATCAAGAAACTTGATTCAACTGATAAGATTTTTATAAAAGACCGTAGTTTAAGCTGGTTGGTTGCCATTCAGGAAATCAGAATGTTCGAGTCGAAAGGGAATTATACTCAGGTTTTCTTTAATAATTGTAGGCCGTTATTCCAAAAAAGTTTACATCAGGTTTTTGATTCCCTGAAAGATGGATTGTTTTTAAGGGCCAACCGCAAACAACTTGTTAACATCCAATGGGTCAGCGAAATCATCAAAAAACCAGATGGGAAATTGATTTTAAAACTTGCTTCGGGCGAGGAAGTATTGGTATCGAGAAGGCAGATGAGTAAGATTAAATCATTTTACTCATTATAATTGTATTTCGGCGGCAGAAGTTATATCCACTTTCTCGAATTTTAAACCATTTGATTAGAAAGCAGCAATCTACGCTGCTTATTAATAACTCGGTACCCGTTATAGCCTATCGTGTGTACACATCTCTTGGCACTCCATTTTTTTTAGCCGTTATGCTAGCTTGCTTTAACAGCACACAGGTTTTACCCAAGAACGCCGTCAATCCCAGGTGGCAGGCGATCAAAAAAACAGTTGCAGAACAACAAAAACGGCACTACCAAACCTCAAACGCAGTGGTTTTGTGTTCAATGCTTGCAAAAACTTTCAACCAGCACCAACCAACAAAACAAAGTGCCGCTGTTTTTTTGATGAGCATGGGCTGGTGCGGAGCCACATTGCTGGATTGACAAAGCGCTTTGGCTACTTTGGCGCTCCAAAGTAGCATGCCCCCGCGGCATAGAGCGGATCTCCAAATAAAATGTTATAAGCATTTAGGGTCAGTTAATAGCAGGAAAGGTGGTAGCATGGGAGGAGAATTCGACTAGCTATCATTGACAGATCTAAAATCAGTCGTCATTCTCGCGTATGCGGGAATCTTAATGCAACCTAAAACTGACTAAGGAATTACGATTCCAGATCGGGTCCAATTGTATGGATACATTTCTTGGCGCTGCATTTTTTCAGCCGTTATGCTAGCTTGCTTTAACAGCACACAGGTTTCACCGAAGAACGACGTCAATCCCAGGTGGCAGGCGATCAAAAAAACAGTTGCAGAATAACAAAAATGGCACTACCAAACCTCAAACGCAGTGGTTTTGTGTTCAACGCTTGCAAAAACTTTCAACCAGCACCAACCAACAAAACAAAGTGCCGCTGTTTTTTTGATGAGCATGGGCTGGTGCGGAGCCACATTGCTGGATTGACAAAGCGCTTTGGCTACTTTGGCGCTCCAAAGTAGCGTACCTCCGCGGCATAGAGCGGATCTCCAAATAAAATGTTATAAGCATTTAGGGTCAGTTAATAGCAGTAAATGTGCTAATCCTAAAGCTTCGGGTCAGCATAACGATCGCCTTGGATAAAGGGAATAAAAACAATCTGGGTTAACAAAGATGTGTCCACACGATAGGTTATAGCCGGATGACCCTGGATGTAGGTTTATTAAGGAGAAATTGGTGTTGCACTTATATTGTCAAACAAGTTGTGATCGTAAGAACTTGCAATAAAAGCCATCCCCTTCATATTTGATCTGTTTGTAACGGTGCTTAATTTTATACCATCCACAAATCCGGTAATCTGGTCACCTTTCATTTCCAGGCGCATGTGGTGCCAGCTAGCAGGATTAAAATATTCAATCTGTCCAGAAGCCAAGGTGGTATATTGCCAGTTAAGCTGCCATCTGCCATCGCGTGCAAGGATCCAGCGGAAGCCCAGTTTATTTCGATCGGCATAACGTCCACCTAGTTCCACTTCACCGCCATCAATTAAAACATCGCCTTCAATTCCATAATCCTGCCAATTTACGTCACCAATTAAGCTGTGAGGCTTTAGCAGCCAATTGCCATACCATAGTATACCCTGGGCAGGCACAATTTGAGCAAGGCACATTCCGCCGTTGGGATATTGGTAGGTTTCAAAAGTTCCTTTTTGATCCGAAAAAAATCGTGGTGTTTCGCCAGGCTTGTAACTACTAAAATCCTCTGTATATGGAAATGGAAAGGGTTTATTTTCTGGAGGAGTGCCAAATGTTCCTTTTGTTTGCCCGGTGGTGGTAGTGATGGTATAAATTGCATCAGCTTCTAATTCCAACTCCAGTCTGTTTTTATTTAACTTTAGTGGTTTTTGGCGTACAAACTGTTCTTTTTCGGTAGATTTCCATAAATAAACCGGTCCGCTTTTTAGCCCTTTAGCAATAGCGATTTTAACTTTCTGTTTTTCTCCGGTAACGATCACTATCGACCAGTCTCCGGTTTTTGGATCGCGCATGGCCACATGGCTGCCGCGCCAGGTAGCGGCATTAAACTGCCCGCATGCCTTGTCCATATATACCCAGCCAGGTTCTGCAAATTGCGTGGTATGCGCCAGTGCCCATATAGATGACCACACCGTATAATGGCCGCTCCAAGGCGAATCTGCTTGCATTGCTCCCGTACTCGCCCAGTCAATTTGGTTATAAATACCATCTAAGGGCGACCAGATTTCGAATTTTGTAACGCGGTCACGCGTATATAATTTGTTCATTAGCCGGGCCAGGTACAAAGAACCGTTTCCGCCCCATTGCTGGCCAGACTGACTCCATTCCTCGCTTGCCCATAGTGCCTTGCCCGATTGTTTTGCTTTCTCTGTGGCAGGATGGCTGCCTTTCTGGTCGATTTCCCAAGGCTCGCGGCCATCCAGATAATGATAACCAACGGCACTGATTAGGTTATTAAATTCGCTATTTTTCTCCAATTGATCAAAAACCTGCCAGTATTCACTGTCATCATCAGGAGCCTGAAGTTTCACTTTTGAAAAACCATGGGTATCTAATGTAGGTCGCAAACATTTGGCGATCCAGTTCAGGTCAGTTCCATTTTCATTTTGGGCCGCAGATATCCAGTTTAGCTCCAACCCGTAATGTTCACGCGCAACGTCTAAAAATGAAACCATCCAGTCTGCAGACTCCTGCGAAAAGGGATGGCCAACCCAGTTGGGGTAAGCCCATGGTAAGCAATCCAATATCACTTTCGGGTTGCGTTTGAGCGCCTCGGCCATTAACCAGAACTCGTAACCCCGAGGTTTAGGGTCAAGCATTTCTTCGCGTGTAACCGCATGAGAAGGCTCACTGCCACAAGTAGAATTTTCGCCACTGCCTATTTCGACTTTGAGGTGCTGAAAACCAGCACCAAATTTTGGTTTAAATAGAAAGTCAAGAACTTCGGAGCGTTGCTTTTGAGGGTAATCGAAAAGGTTACGGGTAGAAGCACCTGCACTCACGGCGCCAATTCCTTCAAAAACTCTTCCCTTATCATTTGCATCTAAAAAGATGGTTGTTTGTGCGTAAATCTCCGACATCATCAGGAGCGAAAGGATAAGAAAAGTTACAGGTGTTTTCATAAAAATGAGGCGTTTCGGTTTAAATTACTTTAGCTAATATAATCTATAAGCTTATAAGAAGTGTTCAAAGAATGAAAGTTTCGACAATCCCATTCGATCACCAATGGAATTCCAGAAAAGCGGATATAAGATTTCTCTTGTTTCATTGAACTGAACCCCTATTAGGAATCTATTTAAGAGTAGCTCATCGAGTCAGGACGATTGGGGATGAGATAAGTTATGGGTTAGCTGAAAAAATAAAAGCATACACTGGCAATCTCTCTAGTCGTCTTAATGCAGGACGCAGCAGGATGGTTGTATATCCCACATTCTATATATTAACCGGAATAAACCAGCAGATCAGTTAAGGCTTGCTGTAGCTTGTAACCAAATATATTCCGGAATTTATGAAAAGTATCCACTCTTATATGCTTGCAGCATTTATGATTGTTAATATTAACGTTTTTGCTCAACCTAAAATGCCAGATTGGGTAAGTAAGGTAGGCGCTAGAAGATTTAGCTTCAAGAATAGTCACTATCTTACAAATAAATACGGCGCGGTAAACGATGGTAAAACTTTGGCTACAAAGGCCATTCAGAAAGCCATTGATGATTGTGCTGCAAATGGTGGAGGTGTTGTTTCTTTTCAAGCGGGCAAATACCTAACAGGTTCCATATTTATCAAAAACGGAGTCAACTTAAGAATTGATGAAGGAGTAGAAATACTCGGTAGTCAAAATATTAAAGATTATCCCGAAATCGACACGCGAGTGGCAGGGATTGAAATGAAATGGCCAGCAGGGCTGATCAATATTCTTAAAAATGATAATGCTTCCATTACAGGTAAGGGACTCATAAACGCCCAGGGCAAACCTTTTTGGGAATATTATTGGAATTTGAGAAAAGAATATGATTCAAAAGGATTAAGGTGGATTGTAGATTATGATGCCAAACGGCCGAGAACAATACTGGTTGAATCGGCAAAAGATGTGGTCATCAAAGATATTCATGTGCAACAAGCCGGTTTTTGGACGGTACAAATTCTTTACTCTTCTTATGTAACTGTGGATCATGTCACTATCAGGAACAATGTAGATGGCAGCGGTCCCAGTACGGATGGAATTGATGTAGATTCATCACTATGGACACTGATCGAAAACTGCGATATTGATTGTAATGACGATAATTTCTGCCTTAAAGCTGGTCGTGATTGGGATGGGCTCAGAGTTAACCGGCCAACAGAATATGTGGTGATCCGCAATTGTGTTGCCCGTAAAGGAGCCGGTTTACTCACTTTGGGCAGTGAAACTTCGGGCAGTATCCGCCACGTTTGGGCTATCGATCTGGTGGGTTATGGTACCGGAAATGCCATCAATATTAAGTCGGCCAAGACAAGGGGAGGTACCGTAGAAGACGTTTATTTTGGCAACATCACTATGCATGGCGTGGGCAATGTAATCCAGATAAACCCAAACTGGAACCCTTCGTATAGTTATTCAACCCTACCGTCAGGATACAATTCAGATTCTATCCCCGTACATTGGACCAAACTTTTAACGCATGTAGAACCTGCAAGAAAAGGCATTCCTACAATACAGAACATCAATGTGTTTAATGTTACAGCTACCGGCGCCAAAAAGGCTATCAATGCCCTAGGCTTCGCTGAAACCATATTAAAAAACTTTAATCTAAGCAATCTGAAAATAGAGGCTGCTACAGCAGGAACGGTTGATTTTGGGCAAAACTGGACTTTTGATCGGGTGAAAATTATAACCACAGATCAAAGTACGTTGAAAGTGAGCAATTCAGTTAATGTAAAACCTTAAACGTTTTGAAGATGAAAAGATTTTACAGTTTTTTGTGCTGCGTGCCTTTGTCGGTTGCCACAATTTTCGCACAGGAACTTTATCCTCCGGTATTAAAAACCGGAAATTGGCACAATGAAAAAGCCAGTTTGCGTTACCATCCCGATGGTAGAGATTTTGTGATCCATAATGGAACCCGAAGATTTACAAGGGCATTATATGGAACCAATACAGCGTTTCGCGTAGAAGCCGGCGATCTGCCCGAATTTGCCTTGTATATGCCAGCGATGGGCGGCAACCTGCAGTTTGGCCTAATTAATAGCAACAATAGTAAATGGCTGATTAAAGCAGCAGATATTACTGCAAGGTACAGGCCGGGATCGATGATTTATGTTATAAAAGATCCCTTATTAGGTAATGGCATACTTTATCTAACGGTATTGGCATTAAGTAATGGTGATGGGCTGGTACTAAAGGCCCGTTTCGAAAATGTTAAAAAAGGAGCAGAACTACTTTGGGTTTTCGGTGGCGCAAGCGATAAAAAGTTTAGCCGTAGTGGCGATTTGGGAGTAGATCCCGAATCTTCCTTTTACCTTGAAAAACAAAACTGTAAGGATAATTTATTTACGGTTAACAAGAATGGTTTCTCCCTTCAATATGCCAAGATCAAAAAAATAAGTGGAACTTTTCCTTCTGAAATCAGGATTGCTGATGCAGCCGATCTGTCTTCACCATTAAACTTAGGTCGATCTAAACCCCAACAAAATCCAGTAGTTACAGGGAAGTTAAAAATAGAAAATGGTAAGGATTTGTATGTCTTGATCCAAAATCCTGAAAAAGACGATGCTCCTAAAACATGGGACAATGCTACTCAGTTTAAGTATGCAGAAAAAAAACGTGAGGTTTTAGCCGATCGGATTCAGGTTGATACTCCAGATCCTTTTTTTAATACCATCGGCGCTACTTTGGCTATGGCTTCGGATGGGATCTGGGAAGCGCCTTCTTATATGCATGGTGCCATTGGTTGGCGCATGCGCTTACCGGGCTGGCGCGGGCCTTACACCGCCGATCCATTAGGTTGGCACGATCGGGCGCGAACACATTTTGATGCTTATGCCAAATCTCAGGTACTTAATCCATCAAGTGGGCCAATTTTGGCCGATACTGCTTTTAATCTTTCAAGATCGAAGGAAGCAATTGGTACAGCGATGTTCAGCAATGGATACATTAGCCGCGAGCCAGATGGGAAATCGATCAGAGCGCATCATTATGACATGAACCTGGTGTATATTGATCAGCTCCTGTGGCATTTTAACTGGACGGGCGATTTGGCTTATGTAAAAGAGATGTGGCCAGTAATTACAAGGCATTTGGCCTGGGAAAAAAGAGTATTTGATGCAGATGATAATGGTCTTTACGATGCCTATGCGGCTATCTGGGCAAGTGATGCGCTGCAATACAGTGGTGGAAGCGGAACGCACAGTTCGGCTTATAATTACCGTGCAAATTTAATCGCGGCGAAGTTGGCCCGTTTAATTAATGAAGATCCTAACATTTATCAAAGAGAAGCAGATAAGATATTAAAAGCGATAAATGCCCAACTCTGGATGCCAGAAAAAGGTTGGTACGCAGAATACAAAGACGCTTTGGGCCTACAGGAATTGCATCCTGCTGCGGGTTTATGGACGATTTATCACAGTATAGATTCTGAAGTTCCGGATGCCTTTCAGGCCTGGCAGAGTTTACGTTATGTGGATACCGGCATTCCACATATTCCGGTAAGGGCAAATGGGCTTGAGGATAAAGGTTATTATACTTTATCTACCACCAATTGGATGCCTTACGAGTGGTCGCTGAACAATGTAGTAATGGCCGAAGTTACGCATACAGCTTTGGCCAATTGGCAAGCTGGCAGAACCGAGGAAGCCTTTAAGCTTTGGAAAAGTGAATTGCTTGCCAGCATGTACATTGGCGGGAGCCCGGGTAATTTTGCACAGATTTCGCGTTACGATGCTGTTTTAGGTGAATCTTATCGCGATTTTGGCGATCCGGTAGGTATTAGTTCAAGAACGCTCGTAGAAGGACTGTTTGGCGTTGTGCCCGACGCGCTGAACAAAACTTTAGTCATCAGACCAGGTTTACCACAAGAATGGGATCATGCCAATCTGAACATTCCTGATCTTTCTTTTTCTTTTAAACGGAAAGGTTTTGTTGATACCTACGATTTCCTGCCAAGATTTGCTAAGCGCCTTGCGCTTAAAATGCGTCTTAAAGTGAGAAACCGCCAATTAAAATCAGTGAAGATCAACGGAAAAGTAGTCAGGTGGAAAAACGTGGCGGATGCCATTGGCTTGCCTGAAATTGAGATTGAATGTGCAGCAGCAAAGGAATATCTGGTTGAGCTGACCTGGGGTGGTGAAACACTTAGCCGGCCAAAAATCAATACGGGCTATACGTTTGGTTCAAAACTGGAAATTGATTTTGGGAAAGCTAAAGTTGTCAAAATATTCGATCCTCAACAGGTATTTAACACTGCAGATACTCATTTGGGAAAACTGAGTGCCAGGCTTCAGGGGGAGCTGGGTGATAGAACCGTTTTTGCACAGATCAAAAATGGCGACTTCACCTATTGGTTTCCGATCTGTTTCAAACTTAATGAAGCCGTTAAACAGCCAGATCATATTTTGGATTTAACTTCATCAAAATGGGTGGGTCAAAAGATGGAAACACAAGATTTATCTGTTTATTTTAACGATCAGGTGGGGCAGATTTTTAATCATAAATACCTGTCACCACGACCACAAACTACAACCTTACAACTGGCCTGGCAAGGTATAGGCGACTGGACACATCCGAAGCTAAAGCCTGAAATTAACGATATTGGTTTACGTAAACTGGCTGGAAATAAAGGTGAATTCGCTATGACTTCGGGTGTGGTTTTTAAAACACCTTCAGACAGTACCTCAAAAAATATTATTTATACTTCTCAATGGGACAATTTTCCGCCTAAAGCAGAGATCCCACTTTCTGGTAAAGCAAAAGGTGTATTTTTTCTTTTGGCAGGGACAACCAACCCGATGCAAAGCAGAATGGACAATGGCGAAATTACCGTGCATTATACCGACGGCACCGCAGAGAAACTTCCTTTGCGTAATCCAGAAAACTGGTGGCCGATTGAGCAGGATCTTTTTACCGATGGTTTTGCTTTCGATACGGGAGCAACACGGCCGGTGCGCATTCACCTAAAAACAGGCAAAATAGTCACCGCGCAAGATGGAGATAGCTGGAACGGAAAGGAGATAAAAGGCGGTGCAGCAACAGCATTGGGCATTCAGCTTGATCCGAATAAAACACTTGCTAAAGTCACCCTATCGGCACTTTGTAATGATGTAATTATAGGTTTAATGGCTGTTACGCTATTTCGTTAGATTTTTAAAGATGCACTACAACCACTGGATACCGGGAAAAATAATATTGCCAATCACACTCGTTTTTTTGTCTTTTTTCTCCGTTTTTGCACAGTTGAAAAGTAATATTGCCCATTATTCAACTGAGGATGGACTTTCGCATGATGGTGTGCTTTGCATCAGCCAGGACCGCGATGGTTTTATGTGGTTTGGTACTTTTGACGGTTTAAACCGATTTGACGGGACAAACTTCATTGTTTACAAAAGTAGGCCTGGTGATTCCTCTAACCTGCGTACCAATAAAATAAGGGAAATTGTAGAAGATAAATCGGGTTATTTATGGGTAAAAACCTACGATTTTAAGATTTACCGTTTTGAAAAACGGACTGAACAATTTTTGCCTGTTTCTGATGGTCCTTTTAAATCTTTTTTTAAAGATCAGGTGATTATTGACCATGTGGTGCCTGATCCAAAAAATGGGGTTTGGTTGCTCACTGAAAATCAGGGGCTTTTATACGCTGAAAATAATCCAAAGGGACAACCAGCTGTAATACAATTTGCCAAAATGCAGCAATCTGGGCGGCAGATTAAAGGAAATATGGTGAAGTTCAGGTATCTGGATGAAAAAAAGCGCGTCTGGATAGGTACTGAAGGCGGATTAAACTGTCTGCAACGAAACCGTAACGGAGCCTATCAGGTAGTTAGGTTTGCCGCAACAGTAGAGAAAATGCTTTCTTCTTTCTCCGTTAACTGTGTTTCGCAAAGCAAAGAATCGCTTTATTTTGGCACTGGTGATGGAAATCTATTGATCTACGACCTGAGAACACAGGCTTTTCATGTTAGGCAGATCAGTAAGGGAACAGCATTTAATTCCCTTTGTTATTCAAAAGCGGGACTGGTTTATATTTCTACCAAAGGTAAAGGCATGCTTACGGTAGATCCCATTAGTTTCAAGGTGAGTGGCTCTGGTAGCAATGAAAACTATTCATCTCTTTATGAAGACCGGTCGGGTTTAATTTGGATTGAGCCACAAGAAAATGGTATTTTAAAATACGATCCTAAAACACAACAGTATAAATATTTTAGCCAAAAAAGGGACTTCAATTTCGCAAGCCGCGATTATCGTGTAGTTGCAGATGCTAACAATGTATTGTGGGTGAGCATGAAGGGCGGTGGTTTTGGTTACTACAATCCACAGCGCGATGAGATTGATTATTTTTATGATCAACCTGGCTCTTCTGATCAAAAGTTCTCCAATATCATTACCAGTTTATACCTCGACCGAACAGGCACACTTTGGATGAGCGCCAGGGATGGCGGAATTAATAAAGTGGTTTCGCTTACCGATAAGTTCAACTACCACCGTTTGGTTGATCATCCGAAAAACCGCTCAGAAAATGAGGTACGGGCCATGATGAACGATCAGAAAGGCCGTTTATGGGTTTGCAGTAAAGATGGCGAGGTTCGGGTTTACGAAAACGACAAAGAAATCGATGTTTTTGGAAAGGGAAGTAAAATTGGTACAGTTTATAGCATCATCGAAGATAGCAAGGGCAATATCTGGTTGGGTACTAAAGGCGATGGCCTGTTTAAAGCAATACCTACCGATCAAAAGCGAAATCTTTATACGATTAAACATTTTAGAAACGATCCGGAAGACGTAAACAGTTTAAGCAGCGACCTGGTTTATTCGGTTATTGAAGATTCGCGCGGGCGTATTTGGGTAGGTACATTGGGTGGCGGGATCAACCTCCTGAGCAATATCAATGGCAAAGAAGGATTTAAGAATTTCTATAATGCCTTTCACAATTACCCTTTTGGTTGGGCGAAGGTTATCAGGTATCTGTTGGAAGATGATCATGGCAGAATATGGATTGCAACAAGCAATGGCTTATTATTGTTCGATCCGAACAAGCCTGTTGCCAATGGCTACCATTTTTTATCTTATCGTAAAATTCGTGGAGACCATGCCAGTTTGGGCAATAATAGTGTACAGTATATTTATAAAGACAAACTTGGCGGAATATGGATCGGAACATTTGGCGGCGGACTCAATAAAGTGATTATCAATCAGAAAAATGAGGATGTATTGCGTTTTGAAGTTTTTACCACACAAAATGGTCTGGCTAACGATGTGTTACTGGGGATGAGCGGCGACAAGGAAGGAAACATCTGGATTGCAACTGAACGCGGCTTATCTAAGTTTAACCCAAAGTACAAAACATTTAAAAACTACGATTCTTTTGATGGACTGCCAAAAGTCGGTTTTTCTGAGGCCACTTGTTTTACGGCAAATAACGGGCAACTTTATTTTGGCCTTACTGATGGTTACATCAAATTTAATCCGTCAAAAATTGCTGATCAACGTACTTCGGCAAAAATGGCGTTGACGAGAATTCAGTTGTATTATAAAGATATTGATCCGGGCGCGAAAGATTCACCCTTAAAATATGCCATCAATGAAACGGAATCGATACAACTTAACTATGATCAAAATGTAATCAGCATCGATTATACGGTGCTCGATTACCGCGCTTCCAATAAAATAACCTATGCCTATAAACTCGAAGGCTTCGATAGAACCTGGCACCAGGTAAATGACCTGCATAAGGCAACTTATACCAATATTCCGCCAGGCCGCTATACTTTTAAAGTGCGGGCCACAAATGATGATCTCTTTTTAACCCTGCCCGAAAAAACATTGGAGATCATTGTACATCCACCTTTTTATTTAAGCTGGGTTGCCTATCTGATCTATTTTTTCTTGGCCATTGTTATCGCTGTTTTGGCCAGGAGGATTATTGTAACCATGATCAGATTGCGCAATAAGGTATTGGTAGAACAGAAATTAACAGAAGTAAAACTCTCTTTTTTCACCAATATCTCACACGAATTGAGAACCCCATTAACGCTGATTGTAAGTCCGCTGGAAGAAATATCGCGTAATGAGAAATTATCAGATAAAGGAAGGGAATTTATCAATGTAATTCACCGCAATGCCAACCGTATGATCAGATTTACGAATCAGCTGCTTGATTTTAGAAAATTACAGCATGGAAAAATGCAGTTGAATGTAGCCGAAATCGATGTGGTGGCTTTATCAAAAGAAGTAGCAAGCCATTTTTCTGCTATGGTCGAAGAAAAGCGTATTACCTTTGATGTTTTAACAGATCAACAAGCGGTTTTTGTCTGGGCAGATGGCGAGAAAATTGAAATTATCCTTTATAATTTACTCTCAAATGCATTTAAGTTTACGCCAGCACATCGAAAAATATGGATGGAACTTAAAACGGAAGAAGAAACCGGCGATATAATGATCAGCATTATTGATGAGGGTAAATGTATTTCTGCTGATAAATTAGAAGAGATCTTTGAAATCTACCATGAAGAGAGCATTACCGCAGATAGCAATTTAAAAGGTACCGGAATTGGTTTGGCACTGGCCCGCGGATTGGCCTTGAGCCACCAGGGCAAGCTCTGGGCTGAGCAGCATGCCAACGGCGGAATGGTTTTTACCCTACAGTTAAAAACCGGGTATGCACATTTTGATGCTTCGGAAGTAAACTTCACTGAAAAACAGGGCGTAATTGAATCAATAGATTTACCCTTGCCTATTGAACACCTAAGCCTGTCGGCGCATGGGAATACTAACGGATCTCATCCGCAACTGCTTGTTGTGGAGGATAATCTGGATCTGCGAAATTTTTTGGAGCTC
>Ga0308165_1001668_pt1 | contig 30077 bp, 27 predicted proteins | sample PhyWR2_FD_201032 | JGI IMG/M metagenome (GOLD analysis project Ga0308165, IMG submission 201032) | Phyllosphere microbial communities from UC Gill Tract Community Farm, Albany, California, United States - DLSLW.R2 | ecosystem: Host-associated > Plants > Phyllosphere > Unclassified | place: USA... | reverse complement strand
GCTTTCGCCAGACCAGCCCCATGTCGGCGCTACGCGACCTGCGGCTTGAAGGCGCGCACAAAGACCTGGTGGCCGGGGCAGGCGAGTCGGTCACCGACATCGCCTACCACTGGGGCTTCAACCACCTTGGCCGGTTTTCATTGATGTACAAGGCCCGCTTTGGCGAGCGGCCGCACGAAACGCTGCGGCGCTAGCCCAGTTTGTGATCAGCTGGCCTTGAGCGGGCACTGGTCCGCGTACGAGTCCTGGTAGTTCTTCAGGATCGTGCTGACCAGCTTGTTCGTGACCTGGCCATTGGCGTCCGTATCCACGACGCGCAGGTAGAAGTTCTCGATCGGGAACTGGTTGTTCCCGTAAACGAACTTGCCCCGCACCGACTCGAAATCCGCCTTGCGCAGCGCCGCCAGCAAAGCTTCGCGATCATCCACCTTGCCGCCGATTTGTTTGACCGCGGCATTCATCGCCATGATCACATCGTAGGCCTGCGCCGCGTAGCCTGACGGGTAACGGCCATACTCCTTGCGGTAAGCCGCCACGAACGCCTTGTTCGCCGGCACGTCCAGGTCGTGCGCCCAGTGCGACGTGTTGTAGATGCCCAGCATCGGCTTGCCCACCGCCTGCACAATATCCTCGTCCGCCGAAAAGCCGGTCGAAATGAGCGTGATCGATTTGTCGAGCCCCGCTGCAACGAACTGCTTGATGAAGCCGATGCCCATCGCGCCCGGCAGGAAGAAATACACCGCGTCCGGCTTGTCCGATCTCAGTTGCGCCAGTTCAGCCGCGTAATCGATCTGCCCCACCTTGGTATAGATCTCGCTGGTCGCGCCCTTCTCATAGAAGTGCTTGAACCCGTTCACCGCATCCTTGCCACCCGGATAGTTCGGCGCAATCAGCACTACCTTCTTGAACTCCTTCTGCGTCGCGAAGCGGCCCGCCGCCTCGTGGTACGCATCGTTCTGGTAGGCAGTACCGAAGAAGTAGGCATTGCAGCCCTTGCCCGACAACGCGCTTGGCCCGGTGTTGTGCGACAGGTAAGGCACCTTCTTGCCAAACAGCAGCGGCCCCACCGCCAGCGCCACGTTCGACGCCACCGGCCCCGTGAACAGGTCGATATCGTCCCGCTGCAACATGCGCTCGACCTGCTGGCGCGCGTTGTCCGGATTGCCGGCCGTATCGGTCTGGATGTACTCCACCGGGAAGCCCCCCAGCTTGCCATCCAGTTGCTTCATGGCCAGCGCATACCCCGTGCGCGAGTCCGTGCCGTTCGCACTGAACGGACCGGAAATATCCATGGCCATGCCGACCTTGATGGTCTGGGCGACAGCAGCATGCAGGGGCGACAGGGCGAGACAGGCAAGAGCAAGACAGCGTGCAGCGGAACGCAGGCGCATGGAAATCTCCAGGGGGTCGACCAGTGGCTGCGCGTGCGCGCAGGAATGGATCGATTCTGGGGGAATGCGGGCGCGGGGCTATCCGATTCAGGCATCGGACGCCAAGGCTTATCCGTTTCGTGCGGGAATCACGGCGTGGTCGGCAGCTTCAATGCCGGCTGCCACTTCCAGCACAACATCGATGAACGCTTCGACGCTTGCCGTGCGCACACCATCGCGCCGGGTCACCACCACGGCGGGACCGACCAGATCGTGCAGCTCAAGCGGCAAAACGCACAGCATGCCGGCCCGTTCGTAGTGCAGCGCCGTAGCGGTCGGCAGCACACTGACGCAATCGCTCTCCAGCAGCAAGGTCTGATTCGTGATCATCGATGTCGACTCGATCACATGAACCGGAAGCCTTTGCGTGGCCGACAGCACCAGGTCTTCCAGCCTGTCCCTGACCGGCAAGCCGCGGGGCGGAAGTATCCATTTCTCATCCACCAACTGCTCAAAGCCGACACGAAGTGCGCCGGCCAGCGGATGCAATGGACCGACAACACACGAAAAACTTTCCTTGAGCACGACCTTGAAATCCAGGTCGGCATGATTGTCGAGAGATGTCAGGCGGCACAGCAAGAGATCAAGTTGGCCCCTTCGCAAAGCGTCGACAAGTGCATGGTGCGCGCCCTCATGCACCGCAATATCGAGGCGGGGATACTGCTTGATGACTCGTGCAATGGATCGGGGCAGCAGCACGGTGGCGGTGGACAGCACTGTCCCGACCGTTACCTTGCCAGTCAGACCGGCGGCGGCCGCAATGACTTCCTCCCGGGCGCGGGACAGGGTCAACAGCACGCTGCGTGCGTAGCGGATCACGATGTCGCCATAGACGTTGGGTGTAAGACCTTGCCGGCTGCGCACGAACAGCGCCGTGCCGATGGCGTCTTCAAGATCGCGCAGCAACTTGCTGGCAGCCGGTTCGGTCAGGTGCACCTGACGCGCTGCACGGTGCAGGTTGAGCGTGTCACCCAGCGCGTCCACCAAGGTCAACTGCCTCAGCTTGAGACGGCCCGTAATGAACCACTCCGCCAACTTATCCGGCGGCGGTGCATGAAGAGGGTGATCGGCGGCCACCGGCTCTGATATCAATTTTGGCATCACGTGGTCCGAATTCCTGAATATCCGAACTCTACGCGTAACCGCAAGATGGCGATACGCAGAACCTGAATGGACGTGATCCCATGACATCGCAACGAGACCAGTTTTTCCCGAACACCGAAACCTTGGCGCCAGACGAAATGCGCATTACCGCATTGGGCACGGGCAGACCTTTCCTGCGCCGCGCGCAAGCCAATGCAGGATGGCTGGTCGAACTTGGCAACGGCGACAAATTCCAGTTCGACTTCGGCTATGGCACCCAAAGCAACTTCGGGTCGCTCGAAATTCCCTATCAAAAAATGAAGGCCTACTTTGCCACGCACCTGCACACCGACCACGTCGGCGACTTCGCGCAGATCTGGGTCGGCAGCTGGACGGGCGGAAGGACCCAGCCACTGCAGATGTATGGCCCATCCGGGCCGGTAGCCAAATACGGCATGAAGCACTTTGTCGAAAAACAAGTGGAGTCCTATGCCTGGGATACCGACACACGCGTCGGCCTGCTGCCCGCCGTGGGGGCCGAGGTCAACGTGCATGAATTTGCCTACGACAAGGTCCACGTCATCTATGACAGCAACGGCGTCAAGGTCACCAGCTTTCCGGCGGTCCACATCTATGACGGCCCGGTCAGTCTGCGGCTGGACTGGAACGGCCTGTCCTTCGTGTACTCGGGTGATACGACCCCCAGCTACTTCTTCGTTGAAAACGCCCAGAATGCCGACCTGGTGGTGCATGAGACTTTCAATACGCAAAGCCAACTGGTGGAGCGTTCCGGCTACGACGAACGCACCGCCAAGGGCGTGGGGTCGATTGCGCATTCCGACCCCCTGGAGGCCGGCAAGGTCTTCGAGCTGATCCAGCCCAGGCTTGCCGTGGCCTATCACTTCTTCAATGACTTCGACACCGCGCCCGAGATGGAAGCGGCTATTCGCACGCACTACAAGGGGCCGCTTGCGCTTGCGCAAGACATGATGGTTTTCAATGTGACCAAGGAGCAGATCCGCACCCGCATGGCAGTGACCAACGCGCATGTCTGGCCAAACAAAGAGAACCGCGACAGCTTCAAGAGCGCGCCGCGCAAGGAAAAAATGGAAATGTCCCGGTGGCTGGCTGACCGGCAGATCTTTCCAAAATTCTGAGCGCACTGATCATTAAACGCCTGCCCGACAAGAGCAACAACCAAGCAAGAGCACGACCCGGCGCATTAGCGTCGCGCATGAAAACGTGCCGCCCACCGCAGGCAGTATCCCGCGTGACTCGACTTTTCACCTTGATCTTTTGCAGAGGCATTCATGATTCGGCATCGCCCTTTTCTTCTTTCTTTCCTGGCCTTCTCCTGTGCAGCGGCTGCGTCGGGCAGCACACTTGCCCAACCCGTCTTTCCCGACAAGCCGATCCGCCTGGTCGTGCCATACGGGACCGGAAGCATTGCGGACACGGTGCCGCGCCTGATCTCCAGCCATGTCAGCAAGGCATTGGGCCAACCCCTGGTGCTCGACTACCGTCCCGGTGCGGGCGGCAACATCGGCGCACAGAACGTGCTCAATGCCGACGCCGACGGCTACACCTTGTTGTCGGCCGCAACCAACAACATCGTCATCAACCAGTACGTTTTCAAGAAGATGACGTTCGACCCGCTAAAGCGCTTCGTGCCGGTCGCGCAACTGGTCGACGTACCCCTGGTGCTGACCGTCAATGCCTCATCGCCGATCACTTCGCTCAAGGAATTCGTCGATTACGCACGAAGTCATTCGGGCGCAATGAACTATGCGTCTCCAAGCACCGCCACCATTCCTCATCTGGCGACCGAGATCATGTTGAAGTCGCTCCGCCTGGACGCGACCCACGTTCCCTACAAAAGCGGTGCCGAGGCGTCCACTGCCCTGATCGCGAACGACGTCCAGTTTCTTCTGATCGGATACTCGACGGTAGAAAGCGGCATTCGTGCCGGACGCTTGCGCCCGATCGCGGTCATGTCCGCGACCCCGTTGCCCGTGCTGCCCGGCGTTCCCACCGTTGCGGCGGCGGGGCATCCGGAACTGGTCGAACAGGTGCCTGGAAACTGGTGGGCGATCATGGCGAAAGAGGGCACGCCGCCTGCCGTGGTCGACAAACTGAGCACGGCGTTCCGCGACGCGGTCAACGAGCCATCCATGCGCAAGCGCTACGAAGATCTGGGCCTCATTCCATCCAGAATGGCGCCGGCCGAATCGGCGACGCTGATGGCTGCTGAAGCAAAGAAGTGGTCGAAGGTCGTGGCGGACTTGAATCTGTCGGTGGATTGACCTAGGTCAGCATCAATCCATGCCGGCGCCTGCCTTGGGAGCCGGCGTTGCACCGCGCACACCCATGGCAGCTGCAGCTTCCCTGCCACCCAGACTTTCGATCATTGCACTTTGATCCCGCTTTGCGGCAGCATCCATCGCTTCGGGATCGCAGATAGCGCGCAGCTCCGCTTCCATCTCGGCCAGTACGTGTGCATAGGCGCTATCCGAGGCAAGATCAACAAGCTCTTCGGGATCTTGATCGAGATTGAACAACTCGGGCTGCCACCTCACATAGTGGTGATACTTCCACGGTCCCTTGCGGACCATGTAGCCCGCCGTGTTCGTGCCGGTCGCATGGTATTCGCTGAAGACAACGCGTTTGGCATCGTCTGGCTTGGTACCGATGTCGAACAACGACGTGCCGGGCCGCGCGTCCATGTAGGGCGCAGGCGTAACGCCGCACGCATCAAGGATAGTTGGATACAGGTCAAGCAAATCGACGGGTGTACTGCAAGTTGCTTCGGCTGCGACCCGGGGCCCGGCAATCAACATGGGTACCTTGACCGATTCCTGGTACAGCGTCGACTTTCCCCACAGACCTCGAGCGCCCACGTTGTCTCCATGATCCGACGTGTAGACGATGTGCGTCGAAGACGCCAAACCCGATGCGTCCAGCGCTGCGACAATCTTGCCGACGTTGTCGTCCAGAAAGCTGCATAGACCGTAATAAGCCAGGAACGCACGCCGTCGGTCGTCGGCATCACGGAACCGTTCTTCGTTCGGCAGGGCAGCGGCATACGTCTCTACCCAGGGATGGCGAGGGGCACCCGAGGAAGGATGGAGCTTGGCTTCAGGCACCTCAACGTTCTCATATAGCGCGTAGAACTCGGGCGGTGCAATGAGCGGGAAGTGCGGAGCGACCAGGCCGACATACAGAACGAAGGGCTCGTCTTTTTTCGCCGCCGCGTTCAACCAGTCGACCGCGGTTGACGTGACCGATCGATCGTAGGCGGTGTAGGGCGATTCGCCAGGACCGATGTTTTCGCCCAGCATCCGTTTGCCGTTACCGAAGGGAACGATGGGGTCACGGATCGAGGCCCACACCATGCCGCGGCCACCGACGACATGCATAGGCAAGTGTTCTGCATCGAACCCGACAGGGTCGGTTTCATTGCGGTAATGCAGCTTGCCAATGCTCTCGACGCGAACGGCAAGCTTTTGCAGTACCTGACCCCAACTCGACGGATCTCCCGAATAGGGACTGGCGTTATCCCAGTGGCGCGTTTGATGCACGCGCATGCCAGTTGCAAATGCGGCGCGCGCCGGCACGCAGATCGGACTAGGCGTGTAGGCGTCGGAAAACCGCAATCCGCGACGTGCAAGCGCGTCCAAATGGGGTGTTTTGATAAAGGGGTGGCCGGCGCATCCCATATAGCGTGGGTTGTGTTCGTCGGACATGATGACTACAACATTCTTTCTACTCATTACCTGCTCCACATTGCTTTGACCGATCATTCGGTCGCCCGAAACCCGCTGTCCTTGACCGCTGCTTTCCAACGTGCCGAGTCTGCGGTCAGGCGGGCCAGCGTTGCAGACTGTCCGACAGACGAAGCTCGTTCAAAGCCCGTCTTTTCAATGACCGCCACGGTAGCTCGCGCGTTGACGGCAGTTGCGAATGCCGCCATCAGCGGATCGAAGACCTCTGCAGGGCTGCCCTTTCGCGCAACCAGGCACATGTACTCGGACGCAGTCATTTCGGGATATCCAAGCGATGCAAAGGTCGGCACATCGGGAATCGCCGACAATCGTTTGTCAGAGGTAACCGCAAGAATGCGCAGCCGGCCGGCCTGGTGCATGGGAATGAGATTGGGTAGGGCAGTGATGGCGGCAGGCACCGTGCCCGAAATTACGTCGTTGAGTGATTCGGCGCCGCCCTTGTAGGGCACGTTGGACAGCGGCGCCTGCGACCGCTGCGCGAGCACGCTCCCTAGCAGCTGCATGACCGACCCGGTGCCTGGCGTGCCGTAGAATCCTCGCGAAGGGTCGTTGCGAGCCTGCTCCAAAAACTGCGCCAATGTTGCGGGTCCTACCTCCTTGCTGACAGCCAGCCCCATCTGCACTTCGGCAGCGGTTCCGACAATCGAAAGATCACCAAGCCCCACCTTCAGGTCACTGTAGATGTGTGGAAAAAGTGTGAGGTTGGGCGACGGTGTCATCAGCAACGTCGTGCCATCCGGGGGCGCTCGCAGCAGCGCTTCGGCGGCAAGTCTGCCGCTTGCCCCTGGTCGGTTCTCCACGACACAGGTATATCCGGATGCCCGCAAGCCCTCCGCTACAGCGCGGGCAATCGTATCCGCCGTGCCGCCCGGACGAAACCCGACGATCATTTTAATGGGGGGGGCCGACGTGGCAATGCGCGTGGCAATGAGTGGGCTGCTGCTCGCTGCCATCAAGGCGAGCAGACGACGGCGGGTGATGCGCATGAGGCTCTCCTGGAATCCGTGATCGTTACCGAAGTCTACGGAGACATGCCGGAAAGCCGGAAATCAGGTTTATCGAGCAGGTGATGCCAAATGAGCATCGCCTTCCAGTCCACATCAGGGGCGATCGCGCTCCGCCGCGTCAGACAGCTGTTCAATTAGGGTGTTGACTGTCGCAATGAAGGCGTCGAGCTGCGCAGGATCAAGGCGCAATGCACTTTGCCAACTCTTGTCGATGGCTTCGGCGGCGCTAGCCAGTTCCTTTCGGCCCTTTGCAGTGATTTCAATCTTCGACACGCGCCGGTCGGTAGGGTTGCGCAGATTGCGCACCAGTCCCAGCTCATGCATCTTTCCGACGGATCGGCTTAAAGACGATTGGGGCAATTGAGTAAAAGCGGAGAGGCCATTGAGCGTGCTCGGGCCTTCCTGGATCAGGCACTGCGACACACGCCATTGGGCAATGGTTATGCCACGCTTTTCAAGGATGGATGCCAAGCGAGATTGAGTAAGGCGCGAGAGTGTCGCAAGGCGATGGGGCAGAAACGTTGTCAGATCAGGCGCCATCGGTGCGGCGGCCGTGGGCGCAGGTGCGGGCTTGCGCGCTTCCTTCATGTGGGAACCTTGGACGGGTGGAAAGACGGCTGCCATTCCGTGCGAATGGCAGGCCGTAAGCATAGCCTGACTTACTTCTTGAACACTGGCGAGATGTTGGTCCAGGCACGAGGTGGCAAGGAGTCTTCCCAGGCGGCGTAGCGAGCTTTCAGATCCGCAAAGATCTGCGGTTCCGAGCTCGCCAGATCGTTGGTTTCCTTCGGGTCCTGTTCCAGATCGTACAGACGCGCAACGCCGTTCTTGGGTTCGAGGTACAGCTTCCACTTGCCGACACGGATGGCCGAGTAGGCCGCCAGCTTCCAGTACAAGGCCTCGTGCAGGTCGCCCTCTTTTTCGTTGTTCAGGTAAGGCAGCAGGTTGACGCCATCCAAAGGCTGCGACGCGTCGGTGGATACGCCGCACGCGGCAGCGACTGTAGGCAGAATGTCCAGCGTGCTGATGGCTTTGGAGAACACCTGGCCGGGTTGAATGTGCCCTGTCCACTTCATCATGTACGGCATGCGGATGCCGCCTTCCATGGTCGAATACTTGCCGCCCGAAAAGGGGGCGTTGCTGCCGGGGCGGCTCAGCGCCGTGCCGTTGTCGCTGACGAAGATAACGATCGTGTTGTCGTCCAGGCCGGCGCTCTTGAGCTTGTCCAGCACGGCGCCCACGACATCATCCTGCGCCAGCACCAGCGCGTTGTAGCCTCGCTGCGCAATGTTCGGGATCGTGGGGCGCAGCTGTTCGAAGTAATGCCGTGGGACCTGCATCGGAGGTACAGGCGCATTCATCGCGAAATACAAGAAGAACGGTTCGTCTTTGTTGGCTTCGATAAAGTCGACGCACTCGTCACGGAAGTAATGCAGCAGGTATTGGTCGACGTCAACCAGTTCCCCGTTCTTGCGGATGTTGTTCAACCCTTCGCGCGTCCAGGCCGTATCAGCCGCTTCGTCATGGAAATCGACCCACAGATTGAACATCTCCGGATCGTCCGGATTGGTCGACTGCAGGCTGGTGTTGCCGTAGAACACGCAGGAATGATCGAAGCCGCGATTGTGCGGCAGGAATTCCGGTCCGTGGCCGAGATGCCATTTGCCCACGACGCCGGTCTTGTAGCCGGCCGCTTTGAACAGCTCGCCGAAGTTCTTTTCGGTGGTGGGAATACCGCGTCGAAGGAACTCGGGTTCGCCTTGCAAAGGCGCAAGGCTGCCGTCTTCTTCCCGCACCTCGCGGCGCTCGGGATAGGCGCCCGACGACACCTGGTGTTCAAAGCCGAATCGCTGCTGGTAGCGGCCGGTCACAAGTCCTGCCCGGGACGGGCTGCACAGCGGCGCGGTCGAGTAGCCGTCGGTAAAGCGCACGCCATCGCGCGCGATGCTGTCGATGTGTTTGGTCTCGATCAGTTGGCAACCATACGAAGAAAGGTCGCCATAGCCCATGTCGTCGGCCAGGATGACGACCACATTAGGCCGCTTCGGTTTGATTGAGTCAGTCATGGAAATACCCTCGTGTAGTGGATTGGCCGGGCGATGCCTCGGCGCTCAGTGACAGCGTTGATGAATCATATGCACGAGCATATGCATGGGCAAGGTTTTTGATGTAGATTGGCGATTCAGTTGATTCGGCTCGTTGATTGCACGAGTCCTTGCGCTTTCTTTCCGAAAGGAGTTCCACGTGGCTGCCACCAGCAATACGCCTCGACCTCTTCCTACCGCCCAGCGGGGAATGGTCGCCATTCCCGGCGGTGTCTTTCGTATGGGTAGCGACCGGTTCTATCCCGAAGAAGCCCCTGTCAGGCAGGTTCGCGTCGACCCCTTCCTGATGGATGAGGCGCCGGTCACCAATCGAGACTTCGCAGCGTTTGTCGCGGCGACGGGCTACAGCACTTTGGCCGAAACGCCGCCCAGACCGGAGGACTATCCAGGCGTCTGGCAGGCCGGGGCAGCCCCCGCATCGATCGTGTTCGATCTGGCTCAAGCGGCGAAGGGCCGCACGTGGTGGGTGTTTTGCGACGGGGCGGACTGGCGCCACCCCTTCGGCCCAGGCAGCAGCATCGACGCCTTGATGGAACATCCGGTCGTACACATTGCCTATCAAGATTCTGAGGCCTATGCGCACTGGGCAGGCAAGTCCCTGCCGACGGAGGCAGAATGGGAGTTTGCTGCGCGTGGCGGTCTTGACGGTGCCGACTACGCCTGGGGGGACTCGCTCGCACCCGACGGGCGCATGATGGCCAACTATTGGCAGGGACCCTTTCCGCACGTCAACGAGCTGCTCGATGGGTGGGAGCGCACGTCGCCCGTCCGGCATTTTCCGGCCAACGGCTACGGTCTGTACGACGTGATTGGCAATGTGTGGGAGTGGACCGCGGATTGGTGGTCGCTGCGGGGCACCACGCCCGCGCCGAAAAGCCCCTGCTGCGTCCCGGCCAATCCACGCGGCGGTCTTGAAGGCAGCAGCCACGAAAGCGGTGATGCGCTTCGCATGCCTCGCAAGGTCATCAAAGGCGGCTCGCACTTGTGTGCCTCCAACTACTGCGAACGCTACCGGCCGGCGGCGCGGCATCCCCAAGCCATCGATAGCTCGACGAGTCACATTGGTTTCCGTTGCGTGGTGCGCCAGGCGCCAGGCATGCCGGTCAGCACGCCCTGACCGATCAGGTGGCCGACAACGCATTCGACAGCTTGGGCACGGCATCGAAAAGATCCGCGACCAGTCCGAAGTCGGCAACGCCGAATACCGGCGCCTCGGGATCCTTGTTGATCGCAACGATCATGCGCGAGTCCTTCATGCCTGCCAGATGCTGAATGGCGCCCGAAATGCCCACTGCAACATACAGCTGCGGTGCGACGATCTTGCCGGTCTGGCCTACCTGCCAGTCATTGGGGGCGTAGCCCGCATCCACCGCGGCGCGCGAGGCGCCCAGTGCCGCGCCCAAGGCGTCGGCCAGCGGTTCGAGCAGGCGAAAGTTATCGGCGCTGCCCATGCCTCGCCCGCCTGCCACCACCGCCCGTGCCGCGGTCAACTCAGGTCGTACGCTGGTCGCCAGCTCGCGCCGGACCAGGACTGCCCTGCTGGTGTCTTCGATCGGTAAAAGGGCTTCGATAGGCGCTGGCTCATCCGCGTTCGGGTTGATGTCAAAGGCGGTCGTTCGTATTGTCAACACCTTGATCGCATCGATCGACCTGACTGTTGCGATGGCGTTGCCCGCATAAATGGGACGCTGGAACGTGTCGGGAGACTCGATGGCGATCACATCGGAAATCTGCGCGACGTCGAGTCGGGCGGCGATACGCGGTGCCAGGTTTTTGCCGGCTGCCGTTGCAGGCAGCACGATGTAAGCGTACCGGCTGGCGATCGTTAGGACCAATGCGGTGACCGGTTCGGCACGTCCGTCAACCAAGGCGGGGCCTTCCGCAACCAGCACTCGAGTCACACCCAGAAAGTGCGCAGCGGCCTGCGCCGCAGCACTAGCATGGGCGCCTGCGATGAGCACGTGAACATCCATGCCCAGCTGCCGTGCGGCCGTAACGGCGTTAGCAGTCGCCGATCTCAGGCCCGTCGCGTCGTGTTCCGCAATTACCAGGATAGTCATGTTCTCAGGCTGCCTTGACGTGCGTCTTCAATGGTTCGACCAGGGCCGCCACGTCGGGGACGCGGATACCCACCGGTCGGGCGGGCGGCTCGGTCACTTTCACGGTGTGCAACCGTGGGGCAACGTCGATGCCCAGGCTATCGGGCGTCACGATGTCCAGGCGCTTCTTTTTTGCCTTCATGATGTTCGGCAGTGTGACGTAGCGAGGTTCATTCAGTCGCAGGTCTGTCGTGATGACCGCAGGCAGCGTCAGGGATAGCGTCTCGAGCCCGCCATCGATTTCGCGGGTGACGATGGCCTTGCCATCAACCACGTCGACATGGCTCGCAAAGGTTGCCTGTGGCCAGTCCAGCAAGGCGGCAAGCATCTGGCCGGTCTGGTTCGCATCGTCATCGATGGCCTGTTTGCCAAGAATGACCAGTTGTGGCTGTTCCTGATCGACCAGCGCTTTCAGCAGCTTGGCCACCGCAAGCGGTTGCAGCGCGGCGTCGGTCTGCACAAGGATCGCGCGATCGGCGCCGATGGCGAGCGCCGTCCTCAGCGTTTCCTGGCATGGCGCGATGCCGCAGGACACGGCTACGACTTCAGTCAGCACGCCGCGTTCTTTCAATCGCGTCGCCTCTTCGATGGCGATCTCATCGAAGGGGTTCATCGACATCTTGACGTTGGCAAGGTCAACATCGGACTGGTCCGACTTCACTCGGATCTTGACGTTGTAGTCAACGACCCGCTTGGTGGCGACAAGCGCTTTCATGGGTGCGATCCTTACAACGTGACGTTCGCGTCTTTAATGACCTTGCCCCATCGGGCAGCCTCGCCCTTGATGAACGTTTCACTGGCTTCTGGTGTCTGCACGACTGGGGTCAGGCCACGGGAAAGCAATGCTGCCGTAACGTCGCGGGGCGCCATGGCTTTGGCAAGCGCGTCATGCAGGCGTTGACGCGTTGCGGGCGGCGTACCGGCTGGCACCATGAATGTGTTCCACGCCGAAAATTCCATGGCCTTGAAGCCCTGTTCCGCGTAGGTGGGTGTATCGGGCAGCAGTGGGTTGCGCGCGGCCGAATGCACGGCCAGCGGCACTACTTTCCCTGCGTTGATATACGGCATTGCATTGAAGATGGTTTCGATCATGATGTCCGTCTGCCCGGCTATCGTGTCGGTCATTGCGGGCACCGAGCCACGATAAGGAATGTGGTTGAACCGCACGCCGTTGGTGGAACCCAGCAACTCGATTCCCAGATGCGAGAGCGTTGCTGCCCCGGCGCTGGCCGCGTTCAGCTTGCCTGCGTCACTCCGCGCCAGGGTCAGCAAGCCCTTGATATCGGTTGCATCCAGCGTCTTGCGCTTGACAGTGACCAACTGCGCCTCGATGCCTACGCCGAGGGGTACCAGTTGCGTCGGGAAAAAGCCGGGCTTTCCTGTCACGACCGGGTTGGTGACGAGAGACACCGGCGCCAACAGCAGCGTGTCGCCATCGGGCGCAGCGCGTGCCACGGCCGACGCGGCGATGTCGCCACTCGCTCCGGTGCGGTTGTCGATGATCACGGTCTGTCCGGTCTGTTCCCCAAGCCGCTGACCCACCAGGCGTGCCACATAGTCGGTGGACGCACCCGCCGGGAAGGGCACGATGATCCGGAGCTGGGAGACTTTGTCCGTGTCCGCCGCAGCGGCAGAGTGAGGGAACGCAGATACAAGCGGCAGGGCAAGCAACGTGCATGCAAGGAAGTGGCGGCGAGTCATGGTCAGGATTCCAAAAAAACAGGGGGATCAGAGCGCGACGACCTTGCCCGGATTGAGCAAAGCGTCGCAGTCAAAGGCTCGCTTCAGCTTGGCCGCGAGTTCTCGTTGAAGGGCATCTACGTGTTGCTCGTAAGGGGTGAGTTTGGCAATACCGATGCCGTGCTCCGCACTGATCGATCCGCGATATTCCTGAACGAGTTGGTATAGCGCTGCGGACGCCGCCACTTTTTGCTGGCGGAATGCGTCGATTGGCATGTCGGCGTCACCCGTGAAATTGAGGTGCAGATTGCCATCGCCGACATGGCCGAACGTGACCGAGCCCAAGGCAGGCCATTGCGATGCCAATTGCACGTCTAGGTCAGCTAGAAATTGGGGAATGCGTGCGATCGGCACCGAAATGTCGTGCCCGGTGCGCCGGGGGCCAAACTCGCGCATCATGGCCTCGGGGATGGACTCGCGCAGCGTCCAGTAGAACTCGGCCTGTTGCTCGTTGGCGGCGATGACCGCATCATTGATGAGGTTCTGCTCGAAGGCCCCCTCCATCACCTCGACGAACGCATCATTGATGGACACTGTGCTTGCCGACGCCACTTCGAGCAGCACGACATAGGGTGTCGACTCGTTCAAGGGCAGTGGACGTTCCAGATGCCGACAGGACATGGCCATGCTGGCGCCGGTCATGAATTCGAATGCTGTCAATGTTGAATCGAAAGCACCGCGCGCCGCCACGAAAAAGGCAAGCAGGGCATCCGCAGAATCAAGGCCGACCATCGCGACCTTGCGTTGTCTAAGTTTCGGGTACAGACGCAAGGTGGCGGCGGTGACGATGCCCAGGGTGCCCTCTGATCCGATGAACAGCTGCTTGATGTCGTATCCGGCGTTGTCCTTGCGCAGCGCTTTCAGGTTGGACCAGACGCGGCCGTCCGCCAACACGACTTCCAGACCCAGCACCAGGTCGCGCGTGTTGCCGTAGCGCAAGACTGCGGTGCCGCCCGCGTTGGTGGAGATGCAGCCCCCGATCTGGCAGCTGCCTTCCGCCCCCAGACTGAGCGGGAAATAACGATCCGCGTCTTCTGCAGCACGCTGAAGATTCTCGAGGATCACGCCTGCGCCAACGGTAATGGTGTTGCCGATCGGGTCCGTTTCCATGACCTGATTGAGCCGCTCCAGGCTGATCACCACCTTCGCTCCGTCGCCCACGGGCGTCGCGCCGCCGACCAGGCCAGTGTGGCCCCCCTGCGGGACAATCGGGATCCCGTGTTCTGCACACCAGCGAACACATGCCGCGACACCCGCCGTATCCGCGGGCTTGACGACCGCGCTGGCCGTCCCGCGCAGCGAACCTATCCAGTCCACCAGGTATCGCTCTTGCAGATCCTCGTCGGTGACGACAGCATCCGCGCCCAGAATGAGCGCAAGTTGGGAAGGGATCCAGGTGGGATCGAGAGCGGAAGGGGCTGCGGACATGGTGGAAGCGGCTTCAAAAAAACCGGAAACGAATGCCCGGCCGTCGTTACCCAAGCATGGTAGAGAAGCCTAGGTATCCGGTGAAATCACACTTTTCGTGAAGGCGATGCCTTTTTGACATCGCCAACCGGGATCCGCCGGGTCCGTTAGTTCGCAGCGACGGCAGCCCGCAGCGCGTCGGCGAATCGCTCCACCTGTTTGGCACGTGCCGCGGTGGCAAGCGTGATCATGCTGACAGGCCCGACCAGCCCCGGCACCGTGTCGACAAGGATGTCCACCAGTTGCTTGTCGGTGTAATACCGCGCGATCGATTTGGGCATCAGCGCGACGTAATCGCTTTCCCACAACAGTGCCAGATTGGTTGTCACTGACACCGATTCGATGATGTCGGTAGGCAGCCTGCCGCATTGACTGAGCCATTGCAGGTTGACGCCGTCGCGCAGTGGCGTCTGCGGCAAAGGCAGAATCCATCGATGGTCAATGAGATCGGCAAGCGTGTGCGTCCCCGCAGAAGTCAGACTGGGATGTTCCCTTCGGCACACTACCGAGAAAGTTTCGCGCAGCACGACATCAAAGGTCAGATCCTTCGCCGCCTCGCCATCGGGCGTGCGTCCGATGATCACTTGCACGGTTCCTGCGCGCAGTGCGGTCAACAATGCTTCTTGTGTCCCATCCTGGATTTCGATCTCGATTCGCGGCGTCTGCTGCTTCAGCAGCATGATTGCCCTAGGCAACAGCAGTGGCCAGGCGCCAGGAAACAGGCCAATCTTCAGGCTGCCCGCGTTGCCGGCCTTCAGGGCATGCGCCTCTTCCTGGATGTGATCGATCCCCGAGACAAACATGGTGGCATGACGGATCAGCAACCGGCCCATGTCGGTAGGGTGCAGGCCCCGGCTCGATCTCTCAAACAACGGCGCCTCCATGGTCTCTTCAAGTTCGCGCAGCAGGCGTGTGGCAGCCGGCTGGGTCATGCCGAGTTGCGCGGCGGCCTTGTGCAAAGAGCCGACCTCACCCAGCGCAGCAAGCAGGTTGAGCTGCCGCAGCTTGAGCCGGTTGCGCAGATTGCCTGTCTCTTTCATGAGGCACACGGTGGCAAGCGCATACCGGCAGCCGTCCGAATCGCATCCCTTAGCATCTCGGTGGCTGGCGTGCTCTGTGTACGCGTGTTCCAGATCAGTCCGATCGGTGGCAACTGCACGCACACTGGGATCGCGACGATCGCCAGGGTGCCGCGCATACGGTAGCTCTCCGCCAGATGGCGAGGCAGCGGTGCCACCATGTCGGTCGCGGCAACCAGCTCTTCAAAGATAGCCATCGACGCCGCTTCGACCGTAGGTCCACTGAACTCCACTTGCGCGGCTGCAAGCAGCTGGGCAACCTGCATCCGGATAGGCGCCGGATCAAGCGGAAAGATCCACTGGAGCCCGCCCAGCGCTGCCACGGTTGGCAACTCGAGCAAGGTCAGCGGATGCCCCGGCCGGCACACCAGGCACATTTCGTCGTGCCCGTACAGCGGCTCGAAGGCAAAGGGTGGTTGATGCGCCAGGGCAGGAATCCGCGTCAAGACGATATCGAGCTCTTCCCGCGCAAGCCCTTGCATCAAGGCGTGCACGCCCCCTTCGACGACCTGGATCCGAATATTCGGTTCACGTTTCAACAGGGCTGCCATGCTGGCAACCAACACCTGTGGCGCTGACACCGTCATGCTCCCCACACGAACCAGACCCGTGTGGCCCGACGCAATCAGGCGGACTTCGGCAATTGATTCGTCGACGCCGCTAAGTAGTTGACGCGCGCAACTGATGGCCGCGCTGCCGGCTTGTGTTGCATGCAGTTTCCGGCCCATCCGGTTGAAGAGCTTCGCCCCGTAAATGGCTTCGATGTCCTGCAACATTTTTGAGATCGCAGGCTGTGTCAGGTTGAGCCGGGCCGCGGCGGTATGGACGCCATGGCCATCGCCGATCAACTCGAGCAGCTCCAGATGACGTAGCCGGAGTCTCGATCGAATCTGGTTGTCGAGGTTGCTATACACCGGCGCAAGGTTACAGGCAAATGTCAGCAATCGGAAGAGCACAGGCCGTGCTTGCGCGGCCGATGCCAGGCTGATAGCCGCGCGCTGATTCATCAATAGATCAAATTATTTGATTAGTCCGTGTGCCCTGCAACCCCCGAGAATCGGCCTGGCCCTAACACCAGCGGCCACCTATCGGGGGATATATGAAGAAGACATTGCTCGGCGCCGCGCTGACCGCGGCTGCCACCAACTGTGCATGGGCGCAGACGTCGAGCGTCCAGTTGTACGGCATCGTCGACATCGGCGTGATCTCGGATAAGACCGAGGGACAGAAAGCACGTAACGCGATCGACAATGCCTTGTGGACACCGTCCCGTTTTGGCCTGCGCGGCCAAGAGCAACTGACGTCAGACTCCAAAGCATTCTTTGTGCTCGAAAACGGATTTGCGCCCGACACAGGAACGGCCACGCTGGGGGGCAGGCTGTTTGGCCGAAGCGCTTATGTCGGCATTGAGAATCGCAATTGGGGCGAACTGCGCGCCGGCCGGTCCATGCATTTCAGCCAGCTTTGGGCACCCGTGATCGCCAGCCCCTTCATTCTGGGCATGGGGCGCAACAGTGCCGGCACAACGCTGGCGTTCGACGACGACTCGTTTGGCAATGGACGCGTGGACAACGCCGTCTACTACGTGAGCCCGTCTTTTTCCGGACTGCAAGTTGGCGCGGGCTATAGCTTCAATATCGGCACTGCGCTGCCAGGCGCCACCGCTACAGCCGAAGTCCCCGGTACACGTAACAACAATCGCCTCATCGACTCCGCAGTCAGGTACACCAACGGCCCGCTGTCAGCTGTAGTTGCGTACATGCGAACCCAAGTGGCGGACAGCGCAACGGCACAGCGCGATCCCTCCTCTTTGATTGCAGCGGCAAGCTACAACTTTGGCATTGCCCGCGTCCATGCCGCATTCGGCAGCCTCAAGAATTCGCAGTCCGAACCGTCTGGCCGTGCCGTGACGACGACAGGCTGGCTGACTGCGGCGCGCAATGGTGACAAGGCGTATTCCCTGGGCGTGTCGGTGCCTGTGGGCGGCGGAGAAATCAAGGCGTCTTTCCAGAAGACGACCTCGTCCAAGATCACGTCATACGGAGCTGGCTATTTCTATAGCCTGAGCAAGCGCACGGCGCTGTATGCGTTCTGGAATGATGGCGAGACACGTGATTTCGTTCGTAATGAAGACGTGTCGCGGCGGCAGTTGGCGGTGGGGGTCTCGCACATCTTTTGATGGGGTGCATTGGCGGGATTCGTCAGTCGTCGGCAGCGCACGCTGCTTTCAACCGCTCCGACACTTCCCCCGCTCTGCGCTTGACCACCTCGCCCAGGCGCGCACTGTCGAAGAACTTTCCTTGCGCCAGGTCGAACAGGATCGTGAGCGCGCCCACGACGCTTCCGTCCACATTGAAGATGGGCGCGCCGATGCCCGCGATGCCTTCGTCCACCTCTTGCTGCGACACATAGAAGCCGCGCGTCCGGATGTCCCGCAGGGTCTTGTTGAATGCCGGAAGCGTGGCCCCGAGTGTCAGCAGATCGGGGTCATCGCTGTGCGCGGCGTGTATGCGCCTGACTTTGGCTGCGGCCAGGTGCGCCAGGATGACCTTGGACGCCGCGCCGCGAAACAGGGGCAAGACCCGGCCTCGTCCAAAGCTGGCCGATACCGCAGTTACGTGCTCGTCTTGGTGGATGTTCACGACTTTATTGTCGAAGATGCCCGACAGCATCGTTGAACAGCGCGTCTCTTCGGCCAGCGCCGCCATGACATCGCGTGCTGCCAGCAGCAGCGGATCCAGCCTGCGGCTCCGGTAGTCCAGTTCGATGATGCGCGGCCCCAATGCATAGCGCCCCGCAAGCCGCGACAGCAGCCCGGCCTCAGTCAACCAGCGCAAATGGCGAAAGGCCGTTGGCCGCGACACGCCTAGACGTTCGATCACGTCCTCCGCACTGAGGGTGGGGCTGTCTTCGGTGAACAGATCCAGCACGTCGAACACTTTCTGAAATTGCGAGATCGCCATCGGTGGATCCAAAGTATCAAATTTAGAGATTGCGCGACGATTGAATTAAGCGGATATTGTGGAAATATCAATTATTGACACTATAGCGTAGGAGACCACTGTGCAGCTGTCCGATGCCCGGCCCACCCAGGGCGCCGCTTCCCAAGCGGGCCTTTCCCAAGCGATGCTGAAACAGTACCCGCACCGGTCACCGGCGATTCCGGCCTTGCCAGGTTTGCCGCATCCCGTCGTCATTGTCGGCGGCGGCCCGGTCGGGCTGACTTTGGCGCTGACACTGGCACGGCACGGCATTGCGTCTGTCGTGCTTGAAAACGACGATCGGGTGTGCGCGGGCAGCCGGGCATTGGGACTGTCACGGCGCACGATCGAAATCTGGGACGCGCTTGGCGCCGCGGAGCCCATCGTGGCGCATGGCAAGCCTTGGAAAGGAGGCCGCAGCTTCTATGCGGGCGAAACGGTGCTGGAGTTCGACATGCCAGATGACGCGTCGCTGCGCCATCGGCCCATGCTCAATCTGCAGCAGTGCTACACCGAGCATTTCCTGGTGTCGCGCGTCGAAGCCATGTCTTGCATCGACCTGCGGTGGCACAGCCGGTTTGCAGGCCTCGTGCAAGAAGATGACACGGTGCGCGTCCAGGTCGACACGCCTACCGGTGCCTATTGGCTCCAGGCGCAGTACGTGGTGGCATGCGATGGCGCACGAAGCAGCGTGCGCAGCGCGATGGGGCTGCGTTTGCAGGGCGCCTCGTACGAGGCCAATTACGTCATTGCCGATATCGCGCTCGACACGCAGGCGGGCATGGAGCGCCGGTGCTGGTTCGACCCGCCTTCCAACCCCGGATTGAGCGTGCTCATGCATGGGCAGCCCGGAGGAATCTGGCGCCTCGATTATCAATTGGGTCCTCACGAAAGCCCCGAAGAGGCCATCGAGCCATCGCACGTTTCGGCTCGCATCCAACGACATCTCGACTTCATCGGTGAAGCGGGGGCCTGGCGCATTGAAGACGTCAGCCATTACCGCGTTCACAGCCGCGCGTTGGAAAGCTTCCGCCACGGTCGCGTGCTGTTTGCGGGCGACGCCGCGCACCTCATGCCGATCTTCGGGATTCGTGGGCTCAATTCCGGCGTCGAGGATGCATGGAATGTTGGGACCAAACTGGCCGACGTGCTGAATGGCAAGGCGCCTGACCAAATGCTGGATGTGTATTCAACAGAACGTGTTGCCGTGTTCCACGAGAACGCTGCCGCAGCCAATCGCAATGCGGTGTTCATGACCCCGCCCACCGACGGCGTCAGGCAAGTCCGGGACGCGGCACTGGCGCTCGCGTTGGGAGACACGCCACTGCAGGACCTGCTCAATCCACGGCAGGCGGCTTACGTTCCGCTCCGGCAATCCCCTTTGTCCACGCCTGACATCGATATCTGGAACGGGGGGCCCGCGCCTGGCGAAGTCCTTCCTGACCTGAGCCTGGCAGGCGCCGAGTGGGAGCACGCGCTGGCCATGGTGTCCACACAGCCCTGCCTGATCTGGTTCCAGGATCCGTCCTCGGACAACGCGCCATCCATGCAGGCTAGCCTCAGGGAACTGGGCATCGAAGTGATCCTGCTGTCGCCGGCCCAGGATTCGTATCGGCAACTGCTTGAACGGATGAACGCCGAACCGGGTTCGTTATACCTGGTGAGGCCCGATCACTACGTCGCGGCGCGCTGGAAAACGCTGGCTATCGACAAGGTGCGCAGCGCTGTGGACCGCCTGGCATTGAAGGCCGCCTTGACCGTGCAAAGCACCTTGCCGCCTGTCATGACCAGCGAGACGGAACGTATCTACACGCGCTTGGGCGGACTGCTGGACGGCACGGACCATCGTGAATACATGTTGGTCGCGCTTGTGTTGCGGCTGGGGATCGACCTTGGCAATGCCGACGCTTTCGATCGTGCCGTGCAGGCGGTCGAAGCAGCCGATGCCAAGAAACGTCGGGCACTCGAACCGCAACCCGCTGCCGATCGGTCGATCGGCGTGCCGATCACCGGCCTGCATCACTTCGCCTGGAAGTGCCGCGACGCCGAAGAGACCCGGCACTTCTACGAAGACTTGCTTGGCCTGCCGCTGGTGCACACCATCCAGGCGGACCGGGTTCCCAGCACCGGCGAGTTCCAGCCCTACGCCCACATCTTCTTCGAGCTGGGCGATGGGTCGACCGTCGCGTTCTTTGACCTGGCCGATGGCGAGGCATCGTTGCCATCGCCCAATACGCCCGATTGGGTCAACCATCTTGCCCTGGAGGTGCCTGATCGCAGCAGCCTGCAGCAGGCCAAACAACGGCTGGAGGCGGCGGGCGTCGAGGTCGTGGGCCTGACCGACCATCACTTCGTCGAGTCCATTTACTTTCGCGATCCGAACGGCATACGTCTTGAGCTGACATGCCCCACGGCAGACGCTGCGTATCACGAAGCGGCCCGCCGCGAAGCGCACGACAAGTGCAGGCAGTGGACCGCGGCACGCACCCACACCGATAAAACGATGCCCGCCTGAGCGGCGCACCCCCTTCCTACACGCAGGAGACACAAGATGAAAACTGCAACCCATTCGATAGTCGGCCGCTTGGTCGCCAGCCTTTTCGCCACCGTTTTGGCAACGGGTGCGTTCGCCCAGTCCTATCCGTCCCGACCCATCCGCCTGATCGTGCCCTACCCCGCGGGAGGCGGCTCGGACGTGTTTGCACGCACCGTAACGCCGTCCATGTCGGCAGCGCTGGGCCAGACCATCGTCGTGGAAAACAAACCGGGCGCAGCGACTGCCATTGGCGCCGCGCTGGCGGCCCATGCCGAACCGGATGGCTATACCGTTCTGTTGGGCGACACGGCAACGTATGCGGTCAATCCCAGCCTGTATCCCAAGCTTGCCTACGACCCGCAAAAGGACCTTGCGCCCGTCTCCCTGACGGCGCGCTTCCCGCTGGTGCTGGTGGTCCCGGCGGCCTCGTCCGTCAAGTCGATTCCGGAATTGATCGCGTTGGCCAAGGCCTCCGAACTGCCCTATGCATCGCCTGGCATTGGGTCGCCACACCACCTGGCCATGGAGATGTTCCGCCAACGGGCGCAGGTCAATCTGCTGCATGTGCCCTACAAAGGCGCGGCGCCCGCAACCAATGATCTGCTGGGCGGTGCGATACAAGTCATGTTCCTGGACCTGGGGTCCGCGTCGCAGCACATCAAGGCCGGCAAGCTGCGCGCGCTGGCCGTCAGCGCACCGGCGCGGCTGAAGGAGTGGCCCGCCATTCCCACCGTTGCCGAGTCGGGCTATGCGGGATTCGAGGCCTGGGCATGGCAGGGACTGACCGTGCCGGCGGCAACACCCAAAGCCGTGATCGATCGCCTGAACAAGGTCTATGCCGACGCCGCCAAGGAACCTGCGATTCGCCAACGACTGGCCGACCAGGGCGCCGAGATCCTGTCCAGTTCGCCGGAGGAAATGCGCGAGTACATGAAGGCAGAAACCCTCAAATGGTCGCGGCTGATCCGCGAATCCAACATCAAGGCCGAGTGAGCGATATTCCATGACCCACGCCCTGAATGACACTCACGACCCGCACGCTCGCAGCTGGATCACGTCAGCCAACGACGCGGCGGCGGAATTCCCGCTGCAGAATCTTCCCTATTGCGTCTTTCTTGCGCCAGGGTCACACCAAGCGTCGATCGGTGTCGGCATTGGCGATTGCATCCTGGATTTGAGCAAGGTGGCCCAGGCAGGCATATTGACTTTCGACTTTGCAACGCTGAACGCCTTCATGCAGCAAACCCTCAATCAGGTGATGGGGCTGGATGCCGCAACATTGAGCAGGACGCGGGGCGCGTTGTTCAAGCTGCTGCGAGACGACTGCCCCGAGCATGTCCGCGATCAACTCAGGCCCTACATGGCAACTGCCCAGGAGTGCAGGCTGCTCCTGCCGGCGCAGATCGGCGACTACACCGACTTCCTGACGTCGGCGTGGCACACCGAGCGTCACGGCCGATTCAAAGGCCTGCAGGACCCGATGCCTGCCGCCTTCTATTCCTTGCCCATTGCCTACCATGGGCGGGCATCATCGATCACAACCAGCGGAACGCCGGTGCGCCGGCCGAACGGCCAGTTCAAGGGGGCCGACGGCGCCCTGTGTTTCGGACCCAGCCAGGCCATGGATTTCGAACTGGAGATGGCGGCATTTGTCGCGCGCGGCAATCGTCTTGGCCAACCCGTCAGCGTAAGCGCCGCGGGCGACCATTTGTTTGGCTACACGCTGCTCAATGATTGGTCCGCCAAGGACATTCAATGGTGGGAGCAGGTGCTGGGGCCTTTCCTGGGAAAAAGTTTCATGTCGAGCCTGTCTCCGTGGGTGATCACGGCGGAAGCGCTTGCCCCGTTCAGAGGGCCGATGTGCCCCCGTCCAGCACATGCTCCGCCTGTCATGCCGCACCTTGCCGGAACGAACGACACGTTGGACGTGACCCTGCAGGCGTGGCTGCGTACCGAGCGCATGCAGCGCGACAACCTGCCCGCCGTTCTGATTTCAAGCACCAATCCTCGGCATTTGAGCTGGAACTTCGAACAGATGCTGACGCACCACACCAGCAATGGCTGCAATCTGCGCCCAGGAGACCTGCTGGGAAGTGGCACGGTATCGGGCGAATCGCCCAGTGCCATGGGCTGCCTGACCGAGATGACGTCTGCAGGAAAACAGGCGCTTGAATTGCCTGGCGGCGAGCGCCGGCTGTGGTTGCAGGATGGCGACGAAGTCCGGTTCGACGCGCGCGCATCGCGGCCAGGTTTCGTATCGATCGGCTTCGGTCAGTGTGTCGGCAAGATCGTTGCAGCCGTCAACTGATCGTCAGCATCCGGGTCGATTGCGTACATCCACTTCCTGGTCCAGCGTCGCGGGTTGTCCGGCTCGTTTTCGTAACGACAGCTTGAATAGCACGTGCCCCGCGGCGCTGATCCGCTCGCGGGCGCCGGAAAAGTCTTCCCAGGCAGAGGCATCGAGATCGGCCTGGCTGCCATGCTGGTAGGCCTCCAGCAAGGCATCGCTTGCGGCGCGAAAGGTCTCGAGGGCAGCGATTTCAGCCGCGGTCATGGGTCACCTGCATCGTCTATTCCGGCACTGCAAGGCCGGCAGCCTTGATCACGTTGCTGAACTTGGCCACGTCTTTCTCAAGCCACTTCCCCGCGTCGGCCGCGCCAACGAACGTGGGCTGCACATCCAGGTCGTTCAATTTCCTGACGATGTCGGCATCTTTCATTGCCGTGCGCAAGGCCGCTTCAAGCTGGGCGATCACGCTGGGCGGTGTTCCGGCAGGCGCCGACAGCGTCACGAGCTGTTCGTTGGTGTCCATGTCCGGGTAGCCTTGTTCGCCCGTTGTCTGGACCTGCGGCATGGCCTTCAGCCGTTCTTGCCGTTGCACCGCGATGTTGTGAATGCCATTGCCTTCGTAGTTGCGCACGATGGAACTGTAGGGAAGCGCGCAGGCTTGGACTTCTCCGGTTCGCAGTCCGGTCAATGCTGGAGCGACTCCGTTATAGGGAACGTGGACGACATCCAAGGACTTGCCTGTTTTGGACTCCACCAGGTCCTTGAACATCTCCAGCTGCAGGTGATTCAGGCCGCTGACACCCGTCGTACAAAAGCTCAGGGTTCCGGGACGGTCCTGGGCCAACTTGGCCAGTTCCGGCAAGGTTCTTGCGGGCGAGCTTGCGGTGACGGCGAACAAGGATGTGTACACGGCCACGCCGCCCAGCGGCGCAAAGTCCTTCAAGGTGTACTTGAAGTTCGGCACGATCAGGTTGAGGAATCCGAACGCGGAACCCGATGCAATGAACAAGGTGTAGCCGTCGGGCTTGGCCTGCGCTACGTAGCGCGCGCCCACGGCACTGCCGGCGCCAGGCCGGTTCACGACCAGCACGGGTTGGCCCAGTTGCTCCCGCAGTTTTTCGGCAATGACACGCGCGGTGGTATCCAGGCTTCCCCCCGGCGCAAAGGGCACGACGATGCTGATCGGCTGCGTGGGAAAAGCGGGTTCGGCGGCCCCCGCCGGGCTGGCGCAGAAAGGGAGGGCGCCAACGACGAAAAGGGCTTGGGCCAGCGCGGAAGCGCCTGACAGCATGCGCGGGAAGGTCATCGTATGTCTTTGGGTCTTGTTATTGGAAGCGATAAGGCTCGTGCAGCCGTTGTCACGACATCGGCAGGTCTTGCAACTGCGCGGTGGCCATCAATTCGTCGGATTCCGTGGGGTCGACGCTATCGGGCAGCACGGCTTGCGTGGCACGAATGCCGTACAGCTGCGGCAGGTCCGGACCCGCGGGGCGTCTGCCGTCCTGATGGTCGAGCGCTGCGTCGATAAGGATACGGCGCATGGCAAGCACGGCCCGGTCGCTGGTGCCCAGATGTTCGCGCGTCCTATCGACGATGGGACCGGCCGATTCCGTCACCATGGCGTCTTGCGCGCGAATCCCGGCGATGCCGGTAAAGGACACCGTGCGCTGCTGCTCTCGGTCGATCTGGTAATCGTTGTCCAGGCGTTCCACCGGGCGCGTCGTTCCAGGAATCACTTTGCGATGGGCGTACTCGCCGTTGCGCCAGGCCGCCAGCTCGGTGTCGTCCAAAGGCCGATCCGGACGGAAGGTGGCACAGAGCACCCAGCAGCGCTCATCGTTCATCGGCACCCACATGCGGACCAGCCTGGCTTCCGCGGGATGGGGCGGAATCATTGTGTAGAAGGGCAGCAGGAATTGGTTCAGCCGCCAGTAACGCTGGTTGCCTTCGACGCGCCGCCCGTTGCAGGCCATGAAGCCGGATGCGTTGGGCACGATTTTCCACAGCGGCGCCTTGTCGTCCTTGAAGAACCGCCCCGTCAAGGCGCGATCGTCGTCGTTCGTCTTGTTCACCAGGCTATGCAGAAAGCCGACGTGCGCGCTGTCCAGCTCGCCTTCCATCGCTTGTGCGTAATTACAGTCCTGCTCCCAGCGCGACACATACACGTGCGAGGCGGGCAATCCCAGCCATTCGAAATGCGGCAAGGGCGGCACCGTGTCAGGGTCGCCCAGATAGACCCAAAGCACGCCGCCGGCCAGGCGGGCCGGGTAGGCGCGAGCCCGCACCTTGCAGCGCATGGGGCTGTCGGCAGCTTCGGTCGGCATATCTAGGCACTGACCGTCCACACCGAATTTCCAGCCGTGATAGACACACCGTATCCCGCCTTCCTCGTTACGGCCAAAGAACAGGCTGGCGCCCCGATGCGGGCAGTGCTGGTCGAGCACGCCGACGCGACCTTCGGTATCGCGAAAAACGACCAGCGCTTCGCCGAGCAGTTGCAGCCGCACCGGAGGATCGTCGGCGCCAGGCACTTCGGCTTCCGTCATCGCCGGCGTCCAGAAGCAGCGCATCAGCTTTCCCATCGGGGTGTCGGCGTTGGTGCGCGTCAGGAGTTCGTTGTTTTCTTTGCTGAGCATGATGTCGGTAGTAGCGGACGGCCAGGTTCAATTGTTGATATCTCAACGTTGAGTTGTCAACTATTCAGTTGCTGGCAAGGAACGGGTGAGCTCAGGCAGGTCCGTCCGTATCGAACTCGTCGTCGCCCAGTTTCTTGAGATTGTCGATCAGCCGGTGCAGGTCAGCGCGCAAGCGTTTGACTTGCGCAGCGCTCATGCCGTGAGTCAACTGGGCATCGCGTTGCCTTGCGGCTGCGTGCAGATTTTCGGCAAGGGATTGCCCCTGCCGGGTCAGGCTGATCGACATTTCCCGGCCGTGACGCGCCAGCGTGACAAGTCCTTGCTGGCTGAGGACCTGAAGGCTGCGACTGGCTGCGGCTTTGTCGACATCGGCGGCCGCTGCAACGAACGCGGCGGTGCATTCGTGCTCCACGCCCAGGGCGAGCAACAGTCGGTACTCGGTCATCCCGATGTCCCACCGCTGCATGTAATACGTCGACGCGCTTTGGCTCAATCGAACCGACAGGCTTGTCACCAGCCAGCCCATGAAGTCGTCCGCCAGGGCCGGCAGCGGCCGCTCGACGACAGGATCGACATGATTGCCGTGTGCTGGCGCGGATTTGCGCGTCCTCGGTTGGGGAGGCGGCTGCGCGGGTGGGGAGGCTGTTTTTTTGGCTGGCATGTCGTGTGGACCTTCAAGGGGAGTAGATTGTTGATAGCTCAATGTTGCGCTGTCAACTGCTACCCCTCTTGCCCATCGTTCACTTCAAGAATGGATTGATGGCGGCCAGGGTATCGTCATAGCGGTTTTCCATTTCCGCATTGCGCATGAAATCGACGCCCTCAACCAAAATTTCCTTGGGCGTGGGCACCTGCTGGAACAGGGCCATGGCCTGATCGGCAAACGCGTCCAGCGGCATGAAACGTTCGTTGGTCTTTTGGCCGGGCGTCAGGTCTGTCTGCACTGCCGGCGGCACCAACTCGATAACGTCGATCTTGCCTTTCAACACCGCGCGCAGCGATACCGTGTAGCTATGAATGGCTGCCTTGATGGCGGAATAGGTGGGTGCAATCACCAGCGGCACAAAGGCAAGGCCCGAACTGACATTGATGATCGCGGCATTGGGCTGCTTGCCCAGATGGTCGATCAACGCATTCGTGACCCGGATCGGACCCAGCAGGTTGCTGGTGATCGACGCTTCCGCATCGCTCAGGTCGCGGAAGGTATCCAGCGCCGTTTCCATCCGCATGATGCCAGCGCTATTAACCAGGACGTTCACCGCTGGAAACTTTTTGATCAGGGTGGCGGCAAAGGATGCCACGTTGGCGGGATCGTCCATATCCAGCGTCAGCGCATGCATGCGGGGCCGATCGCCAATCGCGCGCTGCAATGTTTCTGTCCGCCGCCCGGCGATGATCACCGTATTGCCAAGGTCGTGGAAGCGATGGGCAAGGGCCTCGCCAATGCCCGTGCCGCCGCCAGTGATCAAGATGGTGTTGTTCGTGGTTTGCATGATGAATTCCTTTAATAGTGGGGTGGGTAAGCACGGCCCCACTATGATGGGTTCACGTGCGGATCGACAGCCCTTATAGTGATACTTTGCGTCTCGCAGTTGGAACGATGGACCTCCTTGCCCTTGCCGATTTCAACCTGGTTGCCCGACATGGCGGGTTTGGCGCTGCCGCGCGGGCCAGCGATCGGCCTAAGGCCACCCTGTCGCGCCGGGTCGCGGCACTGGAGTCTGCGTTGGGGCTGCGCTTGTTCGAGCGCGGCCCGCGCGCCTTGAAGCTGACGGAAGAAGGGCGGGCGCTGTTCGAGCGCACAAGCGCACTGATCAGCGATATCGATGAAGCCGCCGCAATGATCGCTTCTGGCGGAGACGTGCCGCGGGGCCGGCTGCGCGTCAGTGCTCCGCTGTTGATCTCGCAAACCGCAATGGGAAAAATCGCCGCAGGCTTCGCACGGAAATATCCCGATGTGCAGCTTGAAGTGACCACCGAAGATCGCCCGGTAAGCCTGGTCGAAGAAGGGTACGACGTGGTGATCCGCGTCAATCCCGACCCGGATGAAAGCCTGGTCGGCCGCATTGTTCTGCGTGACCGGCTGGTCGTGGTGGCGGCGGAGCATGTGCCCCGGCCCAAGCCGGGTCAGGCGGCCCCGGCCGTCGTGCGGGGATCCGGCGCGCAAGCCGCGGGTTGGGACATGGTGACGTCAACGGGCACCGACCACGTCTTAGTCCACCCAGTACTTCGCCTGTCGTCGCTGATCATGGTTCGGGATGCCGTCTTGGCCGGCGCCGGCGTTGCACGACTTCCGATCTCGCTGGTAAGCCGTGAACTGACTGCGGGCAGGCTGCAGCTTTGGGGGGACGTTCAAGGATCGGACATCGCCCTGTGGGTGCTTTACCCATCCCGGCGCTTATTGAGCGCACGGGTGTCCGCGTTCGTGGACTATTTGAAAGACGTGTTTCCGACCGGGTCGCCCGACGAGCTTGCTGCCTTTCTGCAAGCGTAATGGCGGAGCGGAAGGGATCCGTGCAGATGGGTCCGCCATCCTCCAGACACCCGACGCGAAAGTCGAGCCGGCAAGGCAGACTATCGGTTGTTCCAGTTTGAGAAGGCCAAGTAGATGCCGGGTTCAACGACCGCGCGTGTCACCCTCCATCCAAGTGGCCGGCAGTTCGATGCCGTGCCCGGCCAGACCCTGCTGCAGGCCGCGCTCGATGCAGGCGTGAACCTGCCGTACAACTGCCGTGCCGGTCATTGTGGCGTGTGCCGGGGACGGGTCGTGGAAGGCGCCATCCGCGTGGATGCGTTTACTGCTGGATTGAATGACCAGCAACGCGCCGACGGGCACGTGCTGCTGTGTCGGACGCATGCAGCGGCTGACCATGTGGTCATCGACATCCGCGAAACCGAATCGGCGTTGGCGCCCCCACGTACCGTGCCGTGCCAGGTGCTGGCCGTCGAACAGCAGTCGGATACCGTTGTGATCGTCAAGCTTCGCCTGGCCATGCAGAACAACGCCTACTTCGTGCGAGGGCAGCCGATCGACGTGCTGTTCGATGACGGACAGACGCGCAGCTATTCGATTGCGAATCCACCCAGGCAGGGCAGTGTTGTCGCGTTCGAATTTCCCCTGCAGCATCGCCCCGGCACCCGTATGATCGATCCAGAATTCCGCGCCGAATTGACGGGCAAGACGCTGCGGATCCATGCGGCGCCGGGCAGTTTCTTTGTACGGGAGGCTTCCACCAAGCCGCTTGTGCTGCTTGCTTCCGGAACCGGCTTTGCACCGATCAAGACGGCCCTTCGCTACCTGCAGAAAACGGGCACGAAGCGGCCGGCCACCCTGTATTGGGAAGCCGCGTCGCCCAGTGATTTCCGCATGCGGGACATCGTTGAACAGTGGGAAGCCGACCACAGCAACTTCCGGTATGTGCCGGTGCTCTCTGCGCCCAGCGCATCGCATGCGCCGCCAGACTGGACCGGCCGCGCGGGTCTCGTTCACGACGTTGTGCGGGACGATCTCATCGACCTGTCCGGGCATCAGGTCTACGCCTGCGGATCGCCGGAAAGGGTGTCGGCGGCACGCCGTGTGTTGGTCGACGCGTGCGGCCTGGACGCGTCCGACTTTGCATCGGACGCCCTGGTCGCGACAGGCTACGGGTCACTGGCACGGCCGCCTGCGCTGTCATCGTTTTAAGCCGCAACGCCCCGAGCCTCGTCGGGTGGGTTCAATCAGGCTGAATCCGAAAGTCCTCAACCAGCTTCTTGTATCGCTTCGCATCCGTCGCCAGGATCCGGGCGAACGTGGGCGCGTCGCCCTTGCCCGGGATCATCGCCATGTCCTTCATGCGGCT
>Ga0308165_1001665_pt1 | contig 30106 bp, 19 predicted proteins | sample PhyWR2_FD_201032 | JGI IMG/M metagenome (GOLD analysis project Ga0308165, IMG submission 201032) | Phyllosphere microbial communities from UC Gill Tract Community Farm, Albany, California, United States - DLSLW.R2 | ecosystem: Host-associated > Plants > Phyllosphere > Unclassified | place: USA... | reverse complement strand
GACCTGCCGTTCTTCTTCCTGTTCCTGCTGGTGATGGCGATTATCGCCCCGCAGCTGGCGTGGATTGCGCCGGTGGCCGCCATTATCATGCTGGCCCCCGGCCTGTTATTGCAACGTAAACTCGCCGCGCTAGCGCAAGAGCACGTGCAAGAATCAACGCTGCGTAACGCCGTGCTGGTGGAGAGCGTGCAGGGACTGGAGGACATCAAGCTGATGCAGGCGGAGACCCGCTTCCTGCAGCAGTGGAACAGCTACATTCGCATCACCGCCCAGACCGGCATGAAAAGCCGCCGCCTGACGCAGGGCCTGCTGTCGTGGGGCACCACCATTCAGGGGCTGGTGTATGCGGTAGTTATCGTGGTGGGCGCGCCGATGGTTATCAACGGCGACATCACCACCGGGGCGATTGTGGCCGCCTCGCAGCTTTCCTCGCGCATGATTGCGCCGATGGCCGCGCTGTGCGGCGTGCTGGCCCGCTGGCAACAGGCCAAAGCGGCTAAATCCGGCATCGACAGCATTATGCAGCTACCGGTGGAGAACGGTGAAGACTCCCAGCGCCTGCATCGCGACGTGCTGCACGGCAACTACCAGTTCACCGATACCGCGTTTCGCTATCGCCCGGACTCCCCGACCGTCCCGCTGCGGGTGGGTAAACTGGAAATTAACGCCGGTGAACGCATTGCCGTGCTGGGCCGCAACGGCGCGGGTAAATCAACCTTCCTGCAAGCGCTGATTGGCGGCGTACCGCTGGAACAAGGCGAGCTGCGCCTCGACTCGCTCAGCCTGCCGCACATTGACGTCGCCGACCTGCGGCGCAACACCGGCCTGATGACGCAGAACGCCCGGCTGTTCCACGGCTCGCTGCGCGACAACCTGACGCTCGGCGCACCACAGGCGCGCGACGAAGAGATTATCGCCGCGCTGGAGATGTGCGGCGCGGACATTCTGGTGCGCAAGCTGCCGCATGGCCTCGATCACGTGGTGATGGAAGGCGGGCTGGGGCTCTCCGGCGGGCAACGGCAGTCGCTGTTGCTGGCGCGTCTGATCCTGCGCGATCCGAACATCGTGCTGCTCGACGAACCGACCGCATCGCTCGACGAGCACACCGAACGAGACTTCCTCGACCGCCTGGGCAACTGGCTGGCGGGCCGCACGTTGATTATCGCCACCCACCGCAGCGCGGTGCTCTCCATCGTCAACCGGGTACTGGTGCTCAAAGACGGCGCGCTGGTGATGGATATGCCAAAAGAACAAGCGATGGCGCGCAAAGGCGCGGATGTTGCGGAGGTGCATAATGAAAGACGACCAGCCTGATTTAGCGGTCATTCCCCCAGAACCGGCGCCGATCCCAACGCCCGCCAACGCCCGGCCGCTGAACTGGACCCGCGACCACGGTGAAAATGATTTTGATAACCACAGCCTGTCGCGCTCCGGCAATATCATCACCATCAGCGGGCTGCTGCTGATTGTGGCGTGGATCTGGGCCGCGTTTGGCACGCTGGACGAAGTCTCCACCGGCACCGGTAAAGTGATCCCCAGCTCCCGCGAGCAGGTTTTACAGTCGCTGGACGGCGGCATTCTGGTGGCGCTGAACGTGCGCGAAGGCCAGCGCGTGGAGCCGGGTGAAGTGGTCGCCCGCCTCGACCCGACCCGTTCAGCCTCGAACGTCGGTGAGAGCGTGGCGCGCTACCAGGCTGCACTCGCCGCCAGCGCCCGCTTGTCTGCCGAGGTGAACGAACTGCCCCTCACCTTCCCCGCCGAACTGGACGCCGTACCGCTGCTTGTCGCCTCCGAGACCCGGCTATATAAGCTGCGCCGCAGCCAGTTCACCGACTCGAAAGCGCGGATTGATGATTCATTACGCGCGGTCGACAGCGAGCTGGCCATCACCCGCAGGCTGGCGACCACGGGGGCAGCGAGTAATGTAGAAGTGCTGCGTCTTGAGCGCCAGCGCTCTGATTTGCAGTTAAAGATCCTCGATTTGCGTTCGCAGTATCTGGTGCAGGCGCGCGAGGAACTGGCAAAAGCCACGGCGGAAGCCGCGTCGCTGTCGGAGATCATCAAGGGGCGAACCGACAGCGTGACGCGCATGACGGTGCGTTCGCCGGTGAAAGGGATTGTGAAGAACATCAAGGTGAACACGCTGGGCGGGGTCATTCCGCCAAACGGTGAGCTGATGGAGATTGTGCCGATGGACGATCATTTGCTGATCGAGACGCGTCTATCGCCGCGCGATATTGCGTTTATTCACCCGGATCAGGCGGCGCTGGTGAAGATCACCGCCTATGACTATGCGATCTACGGCGGATTAAAGGGCGTGGTCGACAGTATTTCGCCGGATACAATCCAGGATGAGGCCAAGCCGGAGATTTATTATTACCGGGTGTTTATCCGCACCGAGAATGATTATCTGCAAAATAAGGCCGGGAAGCGTTTTAATATTGTGCCGGGGATGATTGCGAACGTGGATATTAAGACCGGTGAGAAGACGGTGATGGATTATATGGTGAAGCCGTTTAATAAGGTGAAGGAGGCGCTGAGGGAGCGGTAATGGGTTATTTATTACAGTTTCCAGTTTGGTGTTGATTCGTACTTTTGTTGAGCTGGTTTTAGGTGTTGTGACTGGGTATATTTACAGTGTTATTTAGCGCGATGCGGGAGTGGTGGAACACTCCCACATCGCTGATCACCATCACTATTTACAGAGAATAGAAACAATGACTAATGCCGATTGTATTGCAGATTCGTTTGATCCAGAAGTGTCTCCAGAGAATAAGCGCCACTTAACCGTAAGTTATGCGAGCCGTCATCCGGATTACCAGCGTATTCCCGCGGTGATGATGAAAGGCGCATGGCTGGAAGCGGCGGGGTTTAGCACCGGTACGAAAGTGGAAGTGCGGGTGATGAAGGGGTGCATAGTGCTGACGGCGATAGAGCCGGAAACGGACGCAGTGCAAGGGCTGATGCGGGCGGTAGGGAAGCTGTCGGGTAGGAAGCAGAGGCAGGTTAGGGAGTTTATTGGGGTGATTGGGGGGAAACAAGTTGGAAGTTGATGGTTGTTAAGCGACAAGGCGCTGAAAAGCGCCTGTCATAAAGATTTTTCTTTCAGAATTACATTTAACTTCTCAGCTAAAAAGTGTTAGTCAATATTTTTCTGGTTTTTACTCAGCAGAGATATATCTGTCTCATTATAAATCCGTTTTGCCATGCTGATTATTGAACTTGCGAAACTCCCCTCTCCCCTATCGAGCAACAATGTCCAGACTTCAGGCTCCATACCCCAATTATTAGGGATTCCCATACCTGACTCGGCATAACTCCACCAAGGCCACCATCCTTCACAAACTTCGATAGAATCAACCTGTGGAAACATTCTACGCATTGCTTTGGCAATTGAAGGATAATGATATTTCTGTAACTTTTTTGTTGGTTCTTCAGAGGCAACAATTCCATATGCCAGTCCACGATAATCGGTTCGCTCAAATTCCCAGTTTAACTGGAAGATATCACCGGGCCTGATCAGAATAGAAAATCCAGCATACTTACCTCCAGAGAGCAACTCATCCTCCATAGTAATAGTCATTCCCAAGGGACTCAATTTACTATCGAGATAACTCACAAAGTCCTGCCAAAGCCTAGATTTTACCTGGCGCATGTTTTGCGCAATCAATAGAGCAGCACTAAGATTTTTCGGTGAAGCGACTAAACTTTCAGTTAATTCATTTCGTATTTCCATCACGGTCTCTCCATTAATCTCATGCCGAATAAAATTGGCTAATGCCTCAACAAAGCAACGAACTTGAGCAGCTTTTATGTGCAAAGCACAATCAGAAAGCCAATCTTCTAATTGATAAAAAGTGATTTCCTTAACCTTGTTTCTTATCTCTTCTGGCGCTTCTGAGCGAAAAGTAAATTCACTTATTTCGTTATTACAAAGATAAATTAGGGACCAATCAGTACCTCTACGTTTTGCTTCTGTGGCAAGCCAATTTGCATAGTCCAACAACTGATCTTTCTGATCTGCTGCCCAAGGTTTGTTCTCAATACCAATAAAACTATGCTTATCAGTAAGCAGAATGTCTATTCTTCGATTATCTTTAATGGTAAATTCGGTAAAGACATTCGTTTTATTTTTTTTCGAGGAATGTTCGGGTTTCTCTATTAGTTGATAGAAACGAGAAAGGAATAAATGACCTTGTGCATGGCTTTCATCTGGAGTTAGTAAGTATGCAAGGCACTTAGAGAGAGTATTTTCATTAAGATTAAAAAAACGGAACATCTGGAAGTCAGGTGCAATTTGACTGACATAGCGTTTTTTCGCTTGTAAATAACTTTCTTGAAGAAGTATCGTGCTGCTAAGAAGCTGCTGTATGTTTTCCATAACTTAATCCTGGAATTATTAGCCTTATTTTTCCTGTAATTATTAGCATGAATAACTGAGTTGAAACATCTATGTAATCGACAGAATCTTTTCTCGCGCTTCAACGCTTAACTTGTCCCATCTAATCACTAACTCTGCCAGTGCATCATCTTCAGTATAAAAATATGCCAACGGCACGCCGAGCACAGATGCAATCTGTTGAACAATATCGATGCTTGCCTGATGCACGCCCTTCTCGTATCGATTCATACGTGGGCTTGCTGCAAACTCATCAATCCCAGCCAGTATCCCAAGCTGTTTTTGAGATAAACCTTTATCCAGACGGGCTTTTTTAAGTCGTCGGCCGAAAATCTTTGGTGAAACAGGGGAGTTTTTCATAGCTACGATAATCGTAGTTATGAAACAAATTGGATACTACGATAAACGTAGTTTTCAGTGCAATTGTTGCAGCATGATTACGTAAAAATTCGAGCAAACATCAAAAACTACGAAAAACGTAACTTTTCACTTTCATTGAATGCTACGAATAACGTAGTATCCAAACCTGTTGAGTACCCATGAGCGCCTAAGATGTAGGAGCAGTGGTCAGACAAAGGTTAGACATCTTTATCGATACAGTGGAGGCTAATCAATGATACTGCCCCCTGAGAACATTAGTTAAGGCTTGAAAGTTACGTTATAAAAGACGTTTTCGATAATCAATTATCAGAATTTGTTTTATCAGCATGTGCTAAATCAGCAAAAATTATTTATCAAAAGGATTGTTTTACGTAAAATATTACGTAAGCGTTCTAACGAACAATAGGGAATCAGTCATGGCTAATTTTGACGCAGACTACTGCTACTCCTTTCCCGCTGTACGCGGCATACAGGCAGGTCGACCATTTTACATCGCAACTTGTCCGATGCGAATCATACCGAAAATTTTTAGTTTCGATGAAACGGACGTACCTCCGGAGCTTAGGGCTCAGCGCACGCTAAACAAGTCTCGCATACCGGAGATGGTTCGCTACCTGCTTGAAAATCCGAAAGATTATGTCTTTTCAGCATTAACAGCATCCATTGCTGTCGATGTACAGTTCGATGAGTTTAGTGGCTCCAATAATCTAGGCACATTACGAGTACCTATGGATGCTCAGATTCTGATTAACGATGGACAGCATCGCCGGAAAGCAATAGAGGATGCCCTATCTGAAAAACCAGAACTGGGTCAGGATAACATCCCCGTTTTGTTTTTTGTTGATGAAGGGCTTTTACGCAGCCAGCAAATGTTCGCCGATCTGAACAAGTATGCCATTCGCCCTAGTCCATCACTCTCGGCACTGTATGATCACCGTGACGTCAGCTCAAATCTGGCTCGCTATCTTGCAATGTCTATTGAACCGTTTATTGGACTGACTGAACTCGAAAAATCAAGTATCAGTGCACTTTCCAACAAGTTATTCACGTTAAGCAGCATTAAGCAGGCAACACGCGCCCTACTTGGCAAAGATCCGAAGGTTGGCAATCTGGAAGAAAACACCAGTATTGCCACCCTATACTGGCAAACGGTGTATACCGCCATGCCCGATTGGCAAATGGCCGCGAAAAAAGAAGTGTCTCCCGCCCAGTTGAGGCAGGATTACGTACACGCGCACGGTATTGGTTTGCAAGCTCTCGGCCTGCTAGGCAAAGCACTGATACAGGAAGCCCCGGAAGAGTGGCAAAATAAAATCCTACAACTCAAAAATTTTGACTGGCGTAAAAGTAATCCGGAGATGGTCAAACGCGCAATGCAACATGGTAAACTGAGTAAAACGAGTGTTGCTATTCAGCTAACCTGTAATGCCCTCAAGCACGCGCTATCGCTCCCCCTAACTCCTGAAGAACAAGAGCTTGAAGCTCAAATGGTTGTGTTATGAGTCAATTAACTCAGGCCTTTGATTTGGCCGACTATGAAGAATTTATTAATGAGGAACAGTTTGCTGGGCGTCCTCTCTCCGAATATGTTTCTGAAGTGCAAAGAATTTATTGTGCGGATAAGCGCCCGTGGGTCATTGGCTACAGCGGTGGTAAAGACTCATCAGCCGTCATTACGCTAGTGTACTTAGCCTTACTCGGCCTGCCACCAGAAATGCGTAATAAAGAAGTCTTTGTCGTGTCATCAGATACGTTGGTGGAAACCCCCGTCGTCGTCGACCTGATTAAAAAAACGATGGTACAGATCGAGGCTGGCGCAAAGAGGAATGGTCTGCCGATCACTCAACATGCCGTGATGCCGAAAACCCATGAAACGTTCTGGGTAAACCTACTGGGGAAGGGGTATCCAGCCCCTACCCGTAGTTTCCGCTGGTGTACCGAGCGTATGAAGATCAACCCAGTCAGTGACTTTATTAAAGATAAAGTCAGTCAGTTTGATGAAGTGATTGTTGTCCTCGGATCACGTAGCAGCGAGAGTGCTTCGCGTGCGCAGGTCATCGCAAAGCACAAAATTAATGGTTCACGACTGGCCCGCCATACCACTCTTGCAAACGCATTTATCTACACCCCTATTGATACCTGGGATGTGGAAGACGTCTGGAAGTTACTTCGCGGTGCATTCCGCTATGCTCCTGATGATATCGAAGAATGGGAAAGCCCTTGGGGAGGCAATAATCGCCCTCTGTGGACGTTGTATATGGACTCTTCCGCACAGGGAGAATGTCCGCTTGTAATAGATGAAAGCACGCCATCTTGTGGCAACTCGCGATTTGGCTGCTGGACCTGTACCGTCGTCACCAAAGATAAGGCGATGGAAAGCCTGATTAAAAATGGCGAAGAGTGGATGTCGCCATTGTTGAAATATCGTGATCTGTTGGCGTTTACCACTGATCCAGTAAATAAGGATACTTACCGCAACTATAAACGCCGTACTGGTAAAGTTAGCTACCAGTACGCGAAAGACGGTGAAGATCGCACTGCAGATCGTAAGCATGTTCCTGGCCCTTACTGGCTTAAGTATCGTCAGCAATGGCTAAAAGACTTGCTGGAGATCGAACGCGAATTAAACGCACAAGGCCATACGATTACATTAATCACCCAGCCAGAGCTGCATGCTATCCGTCAGGAGTGGTTGAAAGACCCTAACGAGCCAGACTGGCACGATACACTTCCCGGTATTTATCGCGAAGTGTATCAGCAAGATCTAAATTGGGTAGTGGATGATCAGTCACGCTTCGATGCCAGCGATGCGAACTTGTTAACTCAGATAGCGCAAGGCTTCGACGTAGTACCTGAAATGGTGATGAAACTGATTGAGCTGGAAACGTCGATGGAAGGACTAAGCCGTCGCCAGGGAATTTTTGACAAACTTGGCACTATTTTGAAGCAGGACTGGGGCAGTCTGGAAGAGATCCAGCAGCAACAGGCTACGCTGCAAAAACGCAACGAGCGGGATATCCATCAGGACGAAATTGAAAAGCTGGAAGGGGAACTACAGGCTCTCCAGCGCAGAATTGTCGATGCGGGTGAAACATCCGTGCTTATCGATGAGGAAAACGAACGTGCTCATTAAGCAACTAGTACTACATAATTTCCGGGTATTTAACGGTACGCACGCCATTGATCTTGCGCCAAGAAAGCGTCCACATGATTTGAATCCTCGACCTATTGTGCTTTTTGGTGGATTAAATGGCGCAGGGAAAACATCAATTTTATCAGCGATTCGTCTGGCACTTTATGGGCGTTTAGCCTTTGGCCCAGCAACGCAGCAGCAGGAATATATTGAACAACTCAGTGCGCTGGTACACAACGGGACGTACACGACAGAGCGCCCGGAAGAGGCGTCCGTAGAACTGACATTTACCTACAACCAAAACGGCCATGAGACTGAATTTACCGTCACGCGTAGCTGGAAAAAGGGCAAGAAGGATCGTCTTACTTTACAGCAAGATGGACAACCGCGTAATGAACTCAGTTATGACCAGTGTCAGGGATTTTTAAATGAATTAATCCCTCACGGTGTTGCCGATCTTTTCTTTTTTGATGGAGAAAAGATCGCAGAACTGGCGGAGGATGAATCCGGTAATATTCTGCGAACAGCGGTTCGTCGCTTGCTAGGACTAGATCTGATCGCCAAGCTGCAAACTGACCTGATGATTTTTGTCAAACGTCAGCAAACAGCCCAGTTGGGTGGTTCTCAGCAGCAGCAAGTAGAAGTGCTTGAAACCAAGACTAAAACTCTTGCGGTTCAGGCAGAGAAATTGCTGGAAGAGGCCGACTTCGTTAACTCACGAATTGAGTTTTTATCCCAGGATATTACTCGCCATGAGGGATTGTTAAATGCCCAAGGCGGGGCCTTTGCCCAGACGAAAGCGCAGGAAAAACTGAAAGTTGAAACACTCTTAAAAGAGAAAGAGCATCTGGAAAAAGCACTACGCCAGGAATGCGATGGTTCTCTGCCCTATGCGTTAGCGCCTAATACATTGGCGTTGCTACTAGAAAAAATTGCCAATGAAGCGCGGATTAAGCAGGCGAAAAGTTTTGAGGCTGAGTTAAACCAATTTTTAGGTCAACTCAAAAATGATCTCGCGTTCCGCTCTGCGAGTACCGGGAAAATAGCGGCTGAGACAATTGCTGATAACCTGGAAGAATATATGGCAGCTAAGCCCAAAGGTGAGTTGCTGTTTGATATTTCTGAACGTGAAGCCGGTATGCTTCAGCAGTCCATTGAGCAAGACAGCAAAAAGGCATGGCAGCGTTTCGATACTTACCGCCATCAGTTAGCGGATATTGAAGAACAACTGGAGCAGGCGGCCGCTAATATCGCTCGCGCTCCAGAAGATGAGCAGCTAATGGATCTCTTTGCTGCGTTACGCGATCTCGATCATAAGCGTGAAAAACAGCGCCAAAAATATCGTTCTCTGCTGGAAGAAGCAAAACTGAAGAAACAAGAGCAGTTGGACTGTGTTCGTCAGGTACAGAAAGCACATGACCTCACCCGTAGCCAACATGGCCTAAGTAGTGCATTTAAAAACGCACAGGAGACCATTAACCTGCTTGATTACTACAGCGATGTATTAACACAGGCTCGAGTGAAAAAATTATCGGCTAACTTTGAAATTGCTTACCACAAGCTGGCTCGTAAAGAAGATTTGCAGCTTAATGCGCATATCAATCCGCAGACGTTTGATGTTGAGTTGGTGGATGAAAAGGGTTCGGCGATTAATCGTAAGTTGCTTTCTGCAGGTGAAAAGCAGATTTATGCCATCGCCATTCTTGAGGCACTGGCAAAAACGTCTGGACGTGATTTCCCGGTGATTATTGATACACCATTAGGGCGTCTGGATTCTCAGCATCGGGATAAATTGATTAATCATTATTTCCCAGAGGCCAGCCATCAGGTTGTACTCCTATCTACCGATACTGAAGTGGATGAGCGTTACTTTGTTGATCGACTGCGTGATGATATTTCTCATGCTTTTGAGATTGTGTTTAATGCGCATACCAAATCATCTGCGCTGAAACCTGGCTATTTCTGGGAATTAACCAAGGAGGCAATCTGATGCTCCCGAATCGAATGGCGCTTAGTCGTCAGACTGAAGAACAGCTTAAAAAACTAAAAGGATATACCGGGATCACGCCCAATGTCGCGGCTCGACTGGCTTTTTTCCGCTCAGTGGAGAGCGAGTTTCGTTATTCATCTGAGCGGGATAGCAAGAAGTTAGATGGCTCTTTAGTGCTGGATAAAATTACCTGGCTGGGAGAAACATTGCAGACTACAGAATTAGTGCTAAAGATGCTTTACCCACAATTAGATCAGAAGGCAATGATTAAGGCTTGGGCTGCACATGTTGAGGATGGAATTGCTGGATTAAGAAATTACCGAACTCTAAAAGGGTTATTATTGAATTTATGAGCTAATAATAGAGGCATGAGATTTATTAAATTTCATGCCTCTTGTTTCAAAGGTTGTTGGGGATAATTATATTAATAACAAGTCTTTTCCATCAAAGAGAATAGTTTTTTGATTAATTGATTGCTCATCAACTTGGAAGTCTTTCAATTTCATTTCATCAGCAAGAACTATTATTTCCTCAGGATTAAGATTATTATTAACTATTAATATAGTAAAAATAAATTTCTTAACTAACTCTTCATGTCCCAAATGCCAGACTGAAAACATGTTATAAAATAACACTTCTTCACTAACGTTAATATATCCTGCTAAATTCATAAATCTATCGTGATGATCAAGGGGGGTACATCTTTCATAATACTGAAAAAGATCATCAGGGTCTATTCCCATATTTTTAGCAACATCATTTATTCCGTTGGGAAATACACTCCATAATTCAGCCTCTGGGTTTAACCCATTAGTAGATGGTAATGAAACTACTGAGACTGTTTTCCCCAAAAGTCGTCCCATCTTCTCACGCATATCAGCGTCAAAAACTGCCAGGAATCTAAACTCTATGTCTTTATTAGGATTGAAATGTTTGACAACTTTTTCTATATCAGACTCACCGTCCTTAAAACTTACTATGTGATAATCATGAGCAATGTCGGAAGCAACTCGATTAAGAATGCACTTAAGAAACAAGAAAGCGAATTTATCTTCAACAATAAATATGCCTTTTTTCCTTGATTTAATTCCTAATTCAGTAAAATATTTTCTTTCATGTCTGTGTGATGCAACACTAATTTCCATCTGTCTAGTATTATATATTAATCTCGTATTTCCAATACCAATTTTACTCAAAATAGATTCAGAATGACTAGATAATAATATCCAAATGCCTTTTCTAGAAGATGTATGAGCGAGATAATCCATTAAACATTCTTGACTATATACTGATATGCAATTCTCTATCTCATCGATGAGTAGTATTGAATTACTTTCTATCCAGTTTATGAACCAGAAAATATACATACATAAATACTCACCAGCCCCCATATCAAGACATGTATACTCTGCTCCATTCGGCAATGAAACCTTTATGAAAGGAAATGTATAATCATCTGCTAATGCCCCCTCAACTTCATAAACCTCGATCTTTGAATAAACCCTACCTATAATGTTACCTATTATATTAATGTTTTCTGTTTTTCCCAGAACACCGTTAGGTTCAAGCCCTTCGATAAAATCGTCAATATTTTCAGAAGCATGGAGGAAAGTAATTACTTTATTACACTCAACAGAAGGTTCAAGATAATTAATAACAACATCTTCTATATTATCAACTTCCGAATCATCTCTGAATATGGAGAGATTAATACCCTCTATATTTAACCTTGTTCTAACTATATTATCTTTTTTGATACATGAATAGATAGATTTTAAAATTGTACTTTTCCCAACCCCATTTCTTCCACAAATAACAGAAATTCCGTTGTTCAGTTCTAAACAAAAACTATCAGATATACCGTCTACATTAGTGATGGAAACTCGGCGGAGTTGGCAATTATAATTCGAAAGCTCTCTAGTTTTACGCCACCCATCGTTAAATTTTGCAAGTCTCATCTGGTTACTCCTTCCAGTTTTCCGCGAGATCTTCCACAATGTATTTAACATCAATGTTTCTATCCTGCATAAGACATGAAAATTCATCAAGCTTGTAGCTGTCTTTATTATTTAAATATGAGAGAACAATTCCTGCCTTAGAACAAGAGAAATTTTGTATAATATCACGAATAATAATTGAGCCTATGGACATTACCCGTGAGGAGCATCTTTCAATATATATCATCAATAACTCACGAAGGCATTGCTCATCAATATTAAAGAAAGAAAGTATCTCAGCTGGGATTTTTTCATTCAATTTAACATGGGCTTTGGCTGATTCTAAATTAAAAAAAGCATTATATATCTGTTCATTTTCAAAGTTTTCCCCGGAAATATTCATGGATGTAATTAGATATATCCAATTCAAAGATGATGCTTTGGTAAGATTCGTATTTATTTCCGTTCTTTTTATATGCGAACTAAAAGTACCAAATATTTCTATCGTGTCTTTAATAGCGGTAGATATTTTACTATCAAAACTAGTGTCATTACGATATCTATTGGTTAAATTTGCATCACTTAATTGATAGCGAATGCTTTTTTTCTCTAAAAGAAGACAAACACGAGAAAATAAATCGTTGTAAGCCATCCTTGAATTACTGAATCCAAGAATACTTTTATCAACACCAAGCTGATCCATGTATGAAACGAATGATGATATATCATTACGTACATCACCAAAGATGGCATTTCTTGCTTCAGACGAAGTAAGTTTTATTGTTTGATTTAATCTATAAAAAAGCTCACTTGGTTCCCCTTGATTATAATCAGTTATTTCATAAATAGTGATACCAAAACGTTCAATCTTTCTTTGATTTTCTGCACTTAAATCCTTAAATTTTTTACCGTGTAATTCAACAATATCATCATCTTTCGGTTCGATGAAACCATCAATTTGAAACTGATTATCCAAAAAATCTCGGATAGCACTTAATCTTTGTTGCCCGTCTAAAACCTCAGCTTTTCCATTACCTACAGATATAGTATGTATTGGTGGTATGTACCACTCACGAAGAATAGAGTCGATCAATAATTTCTTTTTTTTCGTTGTCCAGACTTCGCCGCGCTGAAAGTCAGGTCTGAGATCTAACTCCCCATCTTTAATATCAGAATAAACACTTCTTATTTTATTAGTAGTATCTTTTATAATCATTGCTTTATCCTTTAGTTAGTTCCCAAAATGCCCGGTCACGCATCTTTTTAACTTTTTTATCCCCATCAATATACAGGCTAAAATGCTTCTCAAGTTGTCTAATTTGGCCCATTAAAGAATCCTGCTCGCTTTTATCATCAATGTTGAATACTGCCTTAATATCCGCATTTTTGATCTCAGAAACTCGATGAATGACCCAAGTTAGAATATATGAAGCATAATTATTCTCACCTGTTTTAAAGTGAGTAATTTCTTGTGTTGATAGAATTGCTCCAACACCATATTCGCGGCCTTCCTTAAGAATTTTACGCAAGCTAGCAAAATCTTGGCGCATAAAATTATCAGCTTCATCAACCAGAATCATTTTAGTTAGCTGGCGATAATCTCCTCGTACCGTCGGCTTACCACGCTTTTGCATCTGTGCGTAAAAGAGATCAAGTGTTAGTGCAACTACTAGATTTTGAATCTCTGATGGATAACCTGCGAGTTCGATAACTGTGACACCATCAACCAGATCATACAAACTGGCCATCTTCTCTGGATTCGTTTCAAATATCTGGAAACCAGCCAGATTATAAAGTGCAGCATATAATGAATCTTCATCGACTTTCTCTTGCGACAGGTACTGCTGCCACACATCTTCAATAGTCGGAGCGATACGATTCCATGTTGCACGATCATGAGGCACTATTCCTGCTAAGTCGTAGCATTCCATTATAAGTGTAACCAGCTTCATCCGTTGTTTGACACCAAGGTTATAGGCTTTACCCATCGTTTCAGAAAAGGCCATTGCTGTATGCCTCGGTAACATGGGCATATCACCAAATAACGATAACGGATTGTAAGGTAGCAATGATAGCTGATATCTCTTAGCGCCCGTAGCTTCCAAAAACACATCATCCACATAGTCGGATTTATAGTCGAAGATCAGCAATCCAATAGGCTTACCATCAACGTTACTAGCCTGATTGTGCATCAGTTGCGTAACCAGTGATTTAGTAAACTGCGTTTTCCCTGTACCCATCGTTCCAATAATACCGGTGTTGGTATTCATGAACTTCGCGGTGTTGGTCGGCTCCCAATACAGTGGATTCTGACGTGTAGCGTCATGACCAAATAGGATCTGTAATGGTGTATCACTGATATCAGGATCGATCTTCGCCTCTGGTTGTAACAGCTCCGGATCTGAAATAGATGACAAAGTCGGCGGCATTACAGCTTCAAACTCAACTTCTTGCTGTGGCAGACTGGTATCGCAATTTGGCTTAAGCCGATATTTATCCGGAACCCGATAACGTTCGGCAAGCGGTGGTTCATCTCCTTGTGCGGCAATCAATGATGGCAACAGTGAATAAGGAATCTCGATCTGTAAAATATTCTCCGCCGTCTCTTTATAAGAGAAATCGAAGCAAGTTCCGCTATCAACATGTGCTACGACGAAGCCATCCGCATAATCTGTCAGCTCACCTAATTGATAGTCACCGCTTAACCACCATTCACGTCGCTCCAGCAGAGGGGCAAGTTTATCGCTGTCCAAAACACCGTACAGACGCAGTTTCTCCACCTGCATCAATACCTGGCGAATAAAGAGTGCCCGATACAGTTGTGATGCCAGCGTTTGTGGTTCCAGAATATCTTGCTGCAAATAGCGTTTTAGCTCACGAGCTTGCTGACCTGCATAGTTATAGTCAGGTCGTGCCCCAGTTTTTACTTCAAGCGGCAGCAGATAAAGGTGGTTTTCTTTAAATCCAACAAAGAGCACATCATCAGAGATTGCGCCTTTACGATAGCCCTGTAAATTCCTGGATAAGTCACTCTCTTTCATTTTCAGCCCGACATTGCCGGACACGCGGATCATCTCAGCCACAGAGAGCGGCACCCAACAAATATCGGACTGATGCAGCATAGATTGTATAAATTTATAAGCCCCGATTATGCCGTGCTTCTCTTTGCGATCCTTTTCACTGGACCGCAGCATTTTCAACAACCACTCACCGTTAAATGCGTTAAATTCAGCCAGTAAGTGCTGGCTATCAACAGCCGATTGCCCGGATTGATTACCCGTCTGGAGTAAGCGCAGGAATAAATCAACCTGCTTAGTGACGGTAACCGCATCATAGCCAGCGCAACTGGTATATTGATCAGAGTAGTGAATAAGCACTACATCTTTCTGGCCTGTGAAAAAGTCGAGGGTGACTTTAGGATCAATAATTGTGGTCCAAAGTGCACTATCATAGGAATAACTCAATAGCTGTTTAAAATTGCCACTCACAGCCAAACCAATTCCCTGCCCATGATATTGGCTATTGCTCTGACGGGCAGGTTGCCACAGGCTACCGACTAGTCGAGCAAGACGTAGAGCGCTATAAGAGTCGGTATCTACATCACGCAGACCAAATGCAGTGAAGTAGGCATCACCTTGTGTTTCAGCACCTTCTCCAGCGATCAGCCCATGGCACAATACGCCACTTGACGCATCTTCAATACGGATCTGCCGGCAATCGACCGGTACGGTATTAGTGAAAAATGCCAAATGCGCATATGCTAATTTATCGCTTTCTGACGGTAAAACGAATTTACTGAATGTTAAGCGGCTACGCAGCAGATCAATCAACATGTCAGCTTCGGCTCGCCACACACCACCGTTTAGATCGAGATCATTCTTAAGCTGTTCATAACTGCCGCTTTCGGCAAAGTGATCGAACATATTGGGCAGCAAGCGTTCATCGTAACAGTTTACATGCACCGAGATAGCGTGCTCTTTTTCCTGTTTAAAATATTCAACCAGACCCAAAAATAGCTCTTTTGCATTTCCCTGATTAATAACATTGATAATCAGTGCATTGTTTCCATCACTCTGGAATAACCGAGCGTAAGCATCAGTAAACTCATTAAGTTTGTCTTTTACCAAGCGTTTTACATAGTCGTGGCTAACCTGACGCTGAGGGATAGCATCAATCCAGAATCGGTTTTCCTCTACTACCTGCAACTGAGCATATTCATGCTCATTGTGGTAAACGAACGGCATTAAGCCAGAAACTACCAGGCGGTCGAGGGTAATTGGTGGAAGTGAGGCGAACGAAGTCGAATCGTATTGTTCTAACTCAGCAACAATGGTTTCAACCAATTGGAGATGGTAAGCAAGAACTAAGGGGTGCAACGGTGAGAGGCGTTCATGGTTTTCAACGCGGCAAACGCCCAAATGAAGAAGACGTTTTTCTTCAGGGGTGAGCGCTCTGCTTAGGCCGATTTGCTGGAGTGCCTGTTCGAACTTAGCCACAATATAGCTAACCAGAGAGCGGTACTCTGCTGACCATGATACCAGGCTTGGTAATGTGCTATGACGCTGATAGTAGGCGAATAGCTGTTCATAAGCATTATGGAGTTCAGGGTAACTTACAATAAGCTCATCTAGCGCAAAAATACTATCGTCACTTCCCATACCTAGCAGGTTTTGATCAATTAATGATGCTTCTTGTATCAACAATTGCTGGCGAACACCAACAACCTGGTGTTCTGTATTATCGAGAATAATACGGTTTTTCAGTCGGTTCCAGGTCGCATTTCCTTGTTCTTTAAACAGCTTACTGAAGCGGGATTGATCAAATAGCAGGGGTAACGTTAGCCCCTCTTCAGCCCCCGGCCCTTCAACATTAAATAAAAGACTAGAGTCGCCCGAAATGAGTGTGAACTTAACCAGATCACTTTGATTCGCCAGTGTCTCAAAATTCACTCGTGCATAATTTTTACAATCTATACCTTCGCTCTCATCATCTAGTACACAAGTCTGATCACCAGACTCAGCAATACGCAGTTCATTATCTTCCAGCTGAAGTGTTATTTGTCCCTTGCCAGGTTCAACACGGTAACAATGCTGAATATCATTTAACCAAAATTGACCCTGTTCGACTAATAATAGACGGAATTTATACTCTTCCGCCGAATTACTTCGATTGGTTAACTCAAGGCTAAAATAGCAAGGACGTCCATCAAAAGGGACTGAAGCCATAATACGAGAGGTTTTTCCTCCGGCACGACTGGTACGCCAGAATGATTCTTTTTTTAACCGTCGATGATGGGCAATCTTTATCTGGTTATCCTGAAGATCATTTCCCAGGAAGCTAAATTCCAGTTCAATTTTTGATTGCCCCGGCTGAACCTGTACCAATAGACTAATATCGCGTTTACCCGCTTTACTCGCACTTTTAGCCCGTTGCCAAACCTCACCATTTTCAACAACAACATTCTCAAAGACGAGTTTTTGCTCACTATTTTGCTCTTTCTCTTTCCTGTATTCAGAGAAATCAAGCTCGCGCCAATCTTCTTTATCGACGAAGTGTTCTTGTATAAATTTTGTACTGAACTCAGTCAACACATTTTCTAACTGTCCACTATAGCGTTCAACACAATCCTCTATCAGCCGATATAATTTCCTATTTTCATTCAATCGAGTACGTAACTGCTTCTGACTAAAATTCAGCAATTCATCGTCATTGAACAGATGGAGTTCAGAGAAATCCAGATTGCCATCATCCAATAGGCGATAAAGCGATGAGAATCCAAAGACGGTTGCCCCCTCATCCAGCACTGTTGTCCTTTGATCTTCTAGCAAACAGAGAGAGAGCTCTGAACGTTTATTGTCAGTGGTAATGAGTTTTTCCAGCTGATGGCTGAAGGTCGGTGGATACCAGATAGCATCCGGGGCTGCCACATCTTTAGTACTATTAATCAGTGTATCAAGCATACTGTTGTGGATAATCAACAGCGCAGTTTGGGCAAAAACACCACTGCGCCCAGCAACTTGATCACGTAAATGGGAAATATAGTTTTCCGTAAATGCCGGAGCGTCTGCGCCATGCAGGACAGGAATAAGTTGGACACCATTACAAGAGAGGCAAGCAAGATACTGTTCAGGCCCAACCTCTAATTGATTTGCATCCGCCAGAGAGATGAACGCCTGCCAAAGTTTTAAGGCATTATCGGGATCAGGAGATTTAAACTGGTAACGCTCACCAGGTTGAATGATGCCGCTAACCCATTCAATAAAGGTTTCTGCTAGATAGGTTTCAAACTGTTTTACGGACATACACGGCATCTCCACTGTCACTCATTCGTTCCACATTTCCCATACGCTCATAAAACGCGACTAGCGTTTGTGCTGATTGGTTATCTAAGTAGAATCCTCGTTGCTCAAAACCACGCAGCAATTCATGCAGCCGAAGTTTTTCATTTTTACCTACGGTGAGATTGGTAAGTAAAAGCAAACGGTCCTGATTTAATACAAGCACTTTCCCCGCGCGACCACGAACCTGAATAAAATCATTACAGATCTGGCTTTCCAACTCATTTATATATTTACGGTTTACCGTGGCGCGGTCAGATTTTTTATCCTGAAACTGTTTAACAGCAACGAGTAATAATTGTTTAAAAGCATCTTCCAGAGTAACTGCGCGTTCATGTTCCTCTCCTGAAAGTTCACGTTTTTCGATAAATTCTTGTATATAATTATTGAGTTCATTCAGAATTTGGGATGGATTATCTGAATAATTTAAACAATCTTGATAAACCTGCCAAAGAGGGCGTTTTATCTCCCCTTTTACCTGCAGAACTTCCAGCGCAGAAAGTATAGGGAAAAGTTTTTCACTTTGACTAGAGAACCATTTATACCCAAAACGCTTTATTTTATCTCGCTCAGAACTGGCTTTTTCTGTATCAAGAATAAAGAATAATGACTTACTTACTGGTTCACCATCTTGCCAATTATCCAAATTAAGAGCCAATTGAGCGCACCAGCTAAAAGCATACAAACGGAGAGTGTTTGTCAACTCCTGTAACAAGTATTGCGGATGGTCAGCTAGAAATGCTAAATCAGCCTGAAAGCATGCCACCATATACGGAAGATAAGGTTGTTCTTTTGCAAACGGCCCTTCCCCCAACAGCTTTATTTTCTCATTGAGTTTATTGAGCATTTCCTGCTCAATAAAATTCAATCTGTCTTGTATAGGATAATTTAGGCTAAAACTACCCATCAAATTGGCAAAAAGCGTTCCCAGCCGTTTATCAGCAACTGAACCAGAATTTATCTTCTCACCTGTAAACTGAGCATGGAACAGTAAAAAAAGAGGGGAAACCCGGAAGATATCCTGGCTGGAAAAATACATTCTTTCCATTACTGACCAGAATTCAGGCTCATCAAACATTTCTTGCAAATGTGTTTTACAATCTTCGCGAAACTGTTCAGGCTCATAGGATTCAATTTTACGCTTAAGGGCATAACTGAGAGCTAACCCGGTAACAAACTGCCAACTAATATCATTATTTTTATTACGTATAGGCAGATAGCTATCAAGTTGATTGTTACCCACTTTTAAAGTCGTTGCGATAGGATACATTTCGCTATCCCTCCATACCGCTGATAGAAATCATATCATCATCCGCTTTCGCGCGATAAACCCTTGCCCCGCCAGCATAAAACTTTATTTCCCGGCTGGATTTTGCCTTTTCAGTGATTAGCTCAACAATTTCATCCAATAAAACTATTGCATTTTTATCATACTTATTCGGACGATAACCATTATTCAGCTTATTTAATAATTCAAATAAATTTAGTCCAATACGAACTGGCGAAAGCGTTTCTCCGCCAACTTTCAAATACACATCAAAACCCGTGGGGTAAGCAGTATGCTTATTCTTAATCGCATCCCAGTCAGGTTTCATCTCTACTGGAGCCGTTATTTTAACGCCGCCAAACTCGCCTAAAAAGATCTCTTCTTTTTGCATGCTAAGTTCTGGAGCTCTACGGTTCGCATAGCGCTGTATACCCGCAAGGAGTTCAAATGAATAAAAGCGACTCAATAATTTTTTTTGTTCAGAGTCCGCTGTATAGTTTTTGTGCCAATGCCAGACCTCTGAATACCGCTCAAATAATGATTCATTAAAAAATCCGGAAAACTTATGGTGATAATTATTCCCTACCGACTCATGCTGTAATAACCAAAAAAGTCTAATCAGCGAGGTTGCATCACCAGGTTTTACACACTGGCGGTTGAACTTAATGTGCAGTTTTTCAAGCGAGATGAGAAATTCATCAAGTTCCGTATCAACCAAACCAAGCTCATAACGCAAAATAAACTGATCAAGTTCGTAGGTATGTAATCTAGCAGGATCAAAATCAGACACTTTATTTATCAGATCATTTTCTTTGCCAGTGAATAGGTTATCGAATAAATAACCGTCCACCATAAGAAGGTGATGCAAAAAATCTAATAATGTTCTTGTTGTAACGAATTGGTCTTTAATCAATCGGGCCTTGAACAGCTGCGTTATCAATACATCTTGCACGCCCGACATACAAAGCAACTTAAAGTTTGCCACTTCGTTCAAATCAGGATTATTCAACTCGTCACTACGAAATATAAATTGGAAAAGATTCTCATCAGAATCGTTTGTTAAATTATTCAATAATTTTTTAATGAACGATGAGTACTGCTTATTCTCATCAAACTCAAATTTTGGATAATGCTCGAAATCAAAGAAGGAACAGTTTCCATTACGGTATGGGCGGCTTCCTTCCTGCTGGGCAGACAAAAATGCATCAATGGCAGAACGAAGTTCCTCAAAATCGTCCTCACCCTCCCGAGCATAATTGGCAAGCATACCCGTGTTAATGCCAATGAGTAGAGGCTGGGATAGCTGATGATGCTCACGAAACAGATCATTTAGAGCATCAATCGCGGATTGACGAGGACCAAAACTGTGCGTGGCATCTAAGTGAAAACTAAATTTATGCTGAAAATGTGAGTCTAATTTACAACGGGTTAAAATCTCAGATTTCCCATCACCGCTACTACCACATAAAAAGATAATCTCACCGGGTTTAGCAACATCCAGGTAACGCCACAAATCCTTTTCGATGTCTTGCTCAACAAAAAGTTGTTCCTTTAACTTGTCGAAATCATCCTTTTTTCTGTCTGTCACCGTAGTGACGGAAAACGAAGATGATTTCGCAAGCACACTTAACGCTTGACGTAATGTGATCGCGCTCATAACCGCAGGGTCTCTAAGGAAAAATAATAACCATTCTATATAATTGAGTATGTTATCTCTACCAAACTTTGTCACGGCTACATTGAAGCTGCATCGTCCATTTCAAGGCAAGTAAGAGTTAAACGTATAGCTTATCCCTAATGATGATTTTTTCCATTAGTGCTGATGATACATACCATTACTGGTAGTAAAATTGAATGGCATACTCATTGGATAGACGGCTCTTATCCCCTTTTTCCTGCTATTGATGCAGGCTTCCATGGGCCAGAAACACAATCATTTACAGATAGACTAGCGTTTACATCTCGTATGAAATTGTTGAAGGAATATATTAAGAGCTCGAATTTGGATACAAAAAAAGCCGCTCGTGAGCGACTTAATTTTGCATTTCTTATGGTGCCGAAGGCCGGACTCGAACCGGCACGTATTTCTACGGTTGATTTTGAATCAACTGCGTCTACCGATTTCGCCACTTCGGCACTGAAGAGGTACGCGGAAAACGTTGTGGATTATACCTACCGCACGCCACCATGCAAGCACCACCTTGCACTCATCACGCTAAGTGCCGAAAAAAACAGCACTCTTCTACTCCCATCACATTTATTTCCACCGTCGTTGATCCCCCGTTCCGCCAAGCGCCCCCTCCCCACATGCTCTACACTCTCAGTTCAACACCACACCAAAGAGAATCACGATGTCCATTATAAAAAGCTACGCCGCCAAGAATGCCGGAGCGGAACTGGAAGTCTGGGAATACGATGCCGGTGAACTGCTGCCGGAAGACGTTGAGGTGAAGGTAGATTACTGCGGGATCTGCCACTCTGACCTGTCGATGATCGACAATGAATGGGGTATGTCGCAGTATCCGCTGGTTGCGGGCCATGAGGTGATTGGTCACGTGGTGGCACTGGGCAGCGCTGCGCAGAGCAAGGGCCTGAAGATTGGTCAGCGCGTGGGCATTGGCTGGACGGCGCGAAGCTGCGGCCACTGCGATGCCTGTATCGACGGCAACCAGATTAACTGTACCGGCGGGTCGGTGGCGACCATCCTGAACCGCGGCGGCTTTGCCGATAAGCTGCGCGCCGACTGGCAATGGGTTATTCCGCTGCCGGACAGCATCGATATCGAAACCGCAGGCCCAATGCTCTGCGGTGGCATCACTGTGTTTAAACCGCTGCTGATGCATCATGTGACCGCCACCAGCCGCGTGGGGGTGATTGGGATTGGTGGGCTGGGGCATATCGCCATCAAGCTGCTGCGCGCGATGGGGGCGGAAGTGACGGCCTTTAGTTCTAACCCGTCGAAAGAGCAGGAAGTGCGGGCGATGGGCGCGGATCACGTGGTGAACAGCCGTTCACCGGAAGCGCTGAAGGAGCTGGCGGGTCAGTTTGACCTTATCATCAACACCGTGAACGTCGACCTGAACTGGCAGCCATACTTCGAAGCGCTGGCTTCGGGCGGCAACTTCCATACGGTCGGCGCGGTGCTCACTCCGCTTCCAGTGCCGGCGTTTACGCTGATTGGCGGCGACCGCAGCATCTCCGGTTCGGCGACGGGCAACCCATCTGAGCTGCGCAAGCTGATGAAGTTTGCCGGTCGCAGCAAGGTCACACCGATTACCGAGCTGTTCCCGATGTCAGAAATCAACGACGCTATCCAGCACGTGCGTGACGGCAAAGCCCGCTACCGCGTGGTGTTAAAAGCCGACTTCTGATGTTGAACCGGCGGCGTTCTGCCGCCGGTCTTCCCCTGTTTATCACTCCCTGCCGGTTACGACGGTTAAATCCATATCTGGATGCCGCCTTCCAAAAATAAGTAAATCGTCTGCAACACTGTACTCACACTGGATATTTCACCGCAATCCGGACAATTTCCTGCATCGCAACGCCGCCGTTTTGCCTATACTCGACGCAGATAAAATGGAGGATGACCCATGAGCACACCTTTGCTAATAGCACGCACCCAGGACACACAGCTGGTTTTACTTTCCAATATGGCGAACCGCCACGGGCTGATTACCGGCGCCACGGGCACGGGTAAGACCGTCACCCTGCAAAAGCTGGCGGAGTCGTTCTCGGAGATTGGTGTGCCGGTGTTTATGGCGGATGTCAAAGGTGATCTGACCGGTATTGCCAAAGAAGGTCAGGCTTCTGAGAAGCTGCTGACGCGGCTCAATAACATCGGCGTCACCGACTGGGAGCCGCATGCAAACCCGGTGGTGGTGTGGGATATCTTCGGCGAGAAAGGCCATCCGGTGCGGGCCACCGTGTCCGACCTCGGGCCGCTGCTGCTGGCACGTCTGCTTAACCTCAACGAGGTGCAGTCCGGGGTGCTCAATATCATCTTCCGTATCGCTGACGATCAGGGCCTGCTGCTGCTGGACTTTAAAGACCTGCGCGCCATCACTCAGTACATTGGCGATAACGCGAAGTCATTCCAGAACCAGTACGGCAATATCAGTACCGCCTCGGTGGGAGCTATCCAGCGTGGGCTGCTGACGCTGGAACAGCAAGGGGCCGAACATTTCTTTGGCGAGCCGATGCTGGATATCAAAGACTGGATGCGTACCGATAGCAACGGCAAAGGCATCATCAACATCCTCAGCGCGGAAAAGCTCTACCAGATGCCGAAGCTGTACGCCGCCAGCTTGCTGTGGATGCTCTCTGAGCTGTACGAGCAACTGCCGGAAGCGGGCGATCTGGATAAGCCGAAACTGGTGTTCTTCTTTGATGAAGCGCACCTGCTGTTTAGCGATGCGCCGCAGGTACTGCTGGATAAAATCGAGCAGGTGATCCGCCTGATACGTTCGAAAGGCGTCGGGGTCTATTTTGTGTCGCAAAATCCGTCAGATATTCCTGATGCGGTACTGGGTCAGTTGGGTAACCGCGTGCAGCACGCGCTGCGCGCCTTTACGCCTAAAGATCAGAAAGCGGTGAAAACGGCGGCGCAGACCATGCGGGCAAATCCGGCGTTCAATACCGAACAGGCGATTCAGGAACTGGGGACCGGGGAAGCGTTAATCTCATTCCTTGATGCGAAAGGCAGCCCATCGATTGTTGAGCGGGCGATGGTGATTGCGCCAGACTCGCGTATGGGGCCGGTGACTGACGATGAGCGTAATGGGCTTATCAATAATTCACCGCTGTATGGCAAGTATGAGGATGAGGTCGACCGGGAGTCGGCGTTTGAGATGCTGCAAAAAGGCATCGAGAACAGCGCGGGTCAGGCGGATGCACCGCCAGCTAAGGGCCAGCAAAGTACCGATGATGGTGGACTGCTGGGCGGGCTCAAAGACATTATCTTTGGCACCACCGGGCCGCGCGGCGGCAAGCATGATGGTCTGGTACAAACGGCGGCAAAAAGTGCCGTGCGTCAGGTGACGAACCAGATTGTGCGCGGCATGCTGGGTAGCCTGCTTGGCGGAAGACGTCGCTAAGACGTCGTACATCAACCATTGCCGGATGGCGGCGTAAACGCCTTATCCGGCCTACAAATCTATATCGTAAAAACGGTTAACACTTGCAACTCGTAGGCCTGATAAGCGTAGCGCCATCAGGCATAGCCACACGGGTAGCCCGGGCGAACGCATGTGACCCCGGGAACGGCACAGCGCTAACATCTCCCCAAACCGCAGGCGTAAAAAAACCCGGCGTCGCGTTGCTCAGCCGGGCTACATTACAGAGATATCAGGCTTTTCGCGTCATCAGCCACAGGCTTATCAGGAAGAAGCTGGCGCTCGGCAGCAATGCTCCGATAATCGGCGGAATGCCGTATACCAGCGTCAGCGGCCCGAAGATCTGGTCAAGCACGTAGAACACAAAACCAAAGCTAATCCCCGTCACCACACGCACGCCCATCGCCACGCTACGCAGCGGGCCGAAGATGAACGACAGTGCCATCAGCATCATCACCGCCACGGAAAGCGGCTGGAAGATTTTGCTCCACATATTCAGCTGGTAGCGTCCAGGATCCTGGCCACTGGCCTTCAGGTACTTCACGTAGTTATGCAAGCCACTGATGGAAAGCGCATCTGGATCCAGCGCAACAACACCCAATTTGTCCGGCGTCAGCGTGGTTTTCCAGGTCCCGCTTACCGTCTGCGAACCCGTAATCTGCTTTGGATTGCTCAGATTAGATTCATCCACCTGCGACAGTCGCCACACCTTCTGTTCATTATCAAACTTCGCGCTGGCAGCATAGCGTACGGACTGTAGGCGACGTTGGTCGTTAAACGCATAAATACTTACGCCACCCAGCTCCTCGTCGCCTTTCACCCGCTCGATGTAAACAAAGTTGTGACCGTCTTTCGCCCACATCCCCTGTTGGGTCGACAGCAGTGAGCCGCCGTACATCTGCTGGGCGCGGTAGTTACGCGCCATCTGCTCACCCTGCGGCGCAACCCACTCGCCCATTGCCATAGTCAGCAACACCAGCGGGATGGCGGTTTTCATTACCGCCAGCGCCACCTGCATACGGGTGAAACCGGAAGCCTGCATTACCACCAGTTCGCTGCGCTGAGCCAGCATCCCCAGCCCCAGCAACGCACCTAACAGTGCTGCCATCGGGAAGAAGATCTGCACATCTTTTGGCGCGCTCAGAATCGTATATAAACCGGCGCCCATCGCGTCATAGCTACCCTGCCCGGCCTTTTTCAACTGGTCGACAAACTTGATGATGCCGGACAACGACACCAGCATGAACAGAGTCATCATGATGGTGGTAAATATCGTCTTGCCGATATAGCGGTCAAGTACACCAAACGGCTGCATTATACCGCTCCTTTATGCGTAAAACGGGCGCGGAAGCGGCGCATTGGCACGGTATCCCACAGGTTCAGCGCCACGGCCAGTGCAAAGTAAACCAGGTTCACCGTCCACATCCACAGGGCCGGGTCGATTTTGCCCTTGCCTGCATTCGACTTCAGCGAGGTTTGCAGCAAGAAGAACACCAGATACAGCAGCATCGCTGGCAACATCGACAGCACACGCCCCTGACGCGGGTTGACCACGCTCAGCGGCACGACCATCAGCGCCATGATAAAGACCGTTGCCACCAGCGTGAAACGCCAGTGCAGCTCTGCGCGAGCACGATCGGTATCGGTATTCCACAACGTGGTCATGCTCATCTGTTCGGTATCGGTCGGGTCGGAAGCAACCGCCTGGTGACCAATAATCGCCTGATAGTTTTTGAAATCAGTGATGCGGAAATCACGCAGCATGGCGGTGCCTTCAAAGCGGGTACCTTGATTTAGCGTCACCACCTGAGAACCATCTTTATTCTGGGAGAGCTGTCCAGTATCGGCTACCACCACGGAAGGACGCGCGGTGCCTTTCGGACGAAGCTGCGCCAGGAAGACGTCATGGAAGCTCGCGCCGTTAACGCCTTCGATAAACAGCACCGCGTTACCGTCGCCAGACTGCTGGAACTGCCCTTGGGCAAGCGCCGCCATGCCGGGGTTAGCTTTCGCTTCTGCCAGCACTTCATCCTGATGCTGAGACGACCACGGCCCGGCCCACATCACGTTCACTGCCGCGACAATACCGGTAAACAACGCCAGCACCATCGCCGCTTTAATCAGTACGGCTTTACTCAGGCCACACGCGTGCATGACCGTAATTTCACTTTCGGTATACAGTTTGCCCAGCGTCATCAATAGACCCAGGAACAGACTCAGCGGCAGGATTAGCTGCGCCATTTCAGGCACGCCGAGTCCCAGCAAAGAAAGCACCAGGTTTGTCGGGATATCGCCGTCTACCGCCGCGCCAAGGATCCTCACCAGTTTCTGACAAAAGAAGATCAGAAGCAGGATGAACAGGATGGCAAGCTGGCTTTTAAGCGTCTCTCGCACCAGATATCGTATGATTATCACTATAAATACGCCCGTAAAAACCCGTCTTATTGCAGGAAAATAGCTTGTTTCATGGCTTAAACGTCATTTATTCTCTTGAGTCGTCGAAAACATCGCTAAGATTAAATGACTCAGCGGTTTCACGTTTCAGGAAATGTTCTGACGTGCCAACACCGTAATAACGTTAAGATTAACACGAAGTCACCGCAACCGCGGAAATGAGTTACGTAAGCTTGCAATTCTATCCGTAGCCACCGCCGTTGTCTTTAAGATTCAGGAGCGTAGTGCATGGAGTTCAGTGTAAAAAGTGGTAGCCCGGAGAAGCAGCGGAGTGCCTGTATCGTCGTGGGCGTATTCGAACCCCGTCGTCTCTCTCCCATTGCCGAGCAGCTCGATAAAATCAGCGACGGCTATATCAGCGCGCTGCTGCGCCGCGGCGAACTAGAAGGCAAACCGGGGCAGACTTTGTTGCTGCACCACGTACCCAACGTCCTGTCAGAGCGCATTCTGCTGATTGGCTGTGGCAAAGAACGCGAGCTTGATGAGCGTCAGTATAAGCAAGTTATTCAGAAAACGATTAATACCCTGAATGACACCGGCTCGATGGAAGCCGTCTGCTTCCTGACCGAACTGCACGTGAAAGGCCGCAACAACTATTGGAAAGTACGTCAGGCGGTAGAAACTGCAAAAGAGACGCTGTACAGCTTCGACCAGCTTAAAACCAACAAAAGCGAGCCGCGTCGCCCGCTGCGTAAAATGGTCTTCAACGTGCCAACTCGCCGCGAACTGACCAGCGGTGAGCGCGCAATCCAGCACGGTCTGGCGATTGCCGCTGGTATCAAAGCGGCGAAAGATCTTGGCAACATGCCGCCAAATATCTGTAACGCGGCCTATCTTGCCTCTCAGGCGCGCCAGTTAGCGGACAGCTATAGCAAAAATGTCGTCACCCGCGTCATCGGCGAACAGCAGATGAAAGAGCTGGGGATGCACTCCTATCTGGCGGTCGGCGACGGCTCACAGAACGAATCCCTGATGTCGGTCATCGAGTACAAAGGTGTGGCATCTGAAGATGTGCGTCCTATCGTCCTGGTGGGTAAAGGCCTGACTTTCGACTCCGGCGGTATCTCCATCAAACCATCCGAAGGGATGGATGAGATGAAGTACGACATGTGCGGTGCGGCAGCGGTCTATGGCGTGATGCGGATGGTTGCCGAACTGCAACTGCCGATTAACGTTGTTGGCGTGCTGGCGGGCTGTGAAAACATGCCGGGCGGGCGCGCATATCGTCCAGGTGACGTGCTGACCACCATGTCTGGCCAGACCGTTGAAGTCCTGAACACCGATGCCGAAGGCCGTCTGGTGCTGTGTGACGTGTTAACCTACGTTGAGCGCTTTGAGCCAGAAGCGGTGATTGACGTCGCAACTCTGACCGGCGCCTGCGTGATTGCACTGGGCCATCACATCACCGGCCTGATGTCGAACCACAATCCGTTGGCACATGAGCTGATTGGCGCGTCCGAGCAAGCAGGTGACCGCGCATGGCGTCTGCCGCTGGGCGATGAGTACCAGGAACAGTTAGAGTCCAACTTTGCGGATATGGCAAACATCGGTGGCCGTCCGGGTGGTGCTATCACCGCCGGTTGCTTCCTTGCGCGCTTTACCCGTAAGTACAACTGGGCGCACCTGGACATCGCCGGTACCGCTTGGCGTTCAGGCAAGGCCAAAGGCGCTACAGGTCGTCCTGTGGCACTGCTGTCGCAGTTCCTGCTCAATCGCGCCGGTTTTAACGGCGAAGAGTAAGACACAACCCCCTCACCCTAACCCTCTCCCCAAAGGGGCGAGGGGACAAATCTCCCTCTTTCTTGAGGGAGAGGGTCGGGCTGAGGGGGAGATTTAAATCCACTACAAGAAGCCCCATATATGAAGAATGCAACGTTCTATATTCTGGACAATGACACCACCGTCGACGACCTCAGCGCCGTCGAGCAGCTAGTGTGTGAAATTGCCGCAGAACGTTGGCGTGCGGGCAAGCGTGTGTTGATTGCCTGTGAAGACGAGCAGCAGGCCGTGCGCCTGGATGAAGCGCTGTGGACGCGTCCACCGGAAAGCTTTGTACCGCATAATCTGGCGGGCGAAGGTCCGCGTGGCGGTGCGCCGGTTGAGATTGCCTGGCCTGCTAAACGTAACAGCAGCCCACGCGATATACTGATCAGTCTGCGGGTAAACTTTGCAGATTTTGCCACCGCTTTCACAGAAGTGGTAGACTTCGTCCCTTACGAAGAAACTCTAAAACAACTCGCACGCGATCGCTACAAAGCTTACCGCGTGGCTGGTTTTAACCTGAATACGGCAACCTGGAAATAATGGAAAAGACATATAACCCACAAGATATCGAACAGCCGCTTTACGAGCACTGGGAAAAGCAGGGCTATTTCAAGCCTAACGGCGACGAAAGCAAAGAGTCCTTCTGCATCATGATCCCGCCGCCGAACGTCACCGGCAGTTTGCATATGGGTCATGCTTTCCAGCAAACCATCATGGACACCATGATCCGCTACCAGCGCATGCAGGGTAAAAATACCCTGTGGCAGGCCGGTACCGACCACGCGGGTATCGCCACCCAAATGGTGGTTGAGCGTAAGATTGCCGCTGAAGAAGGTAAAACTCGCCACGACTACGGTCGCGATGCCTTTATCGATAAAATCTGGCAGTGGAAAGCGGAATCCGGCGGCACCATTACCCGTCAGATGCGTCGTCTCGGCAACTCGGTTGACTGGGAGCGCGAGCGCTTCACCATGGACGAAGGCCTTTCCAATGCCGTGAAAGAAGTCTTTGTTCGCCTGTACAAAGAAGACCTGATTTACCGTGGCAAGCGCCTGGTAAACTGGGACCCGAAACTGCGCACCGCCATCTCTGACCTGGAAGTGGAAAACCGCGAGTCGAAAGGCTCCATGTGGCACATCCGCTATCCGCTGGCCGACGGCGCGAAAACCGCAGACGGTAAAGATTATCTGGTGGTTGCCACCACGCGTCCGGAAACCATTCTGGGCGATACCGGCGTCGCCGTTAACCCGGAAGATCCGCGTTACAAAGATCTGATCGGTAAATTTATCATGCTGCCGCTGGTTGATCGCCGTATTCCTATCGTGGGCGATG
>Ga0308165_1001664_pt1 | contig 30111 bp, 29 predicted proteins | sample PhyWR2_FD_201032 | JGI IMG/M metagenome (GOLD analysis project Ga0308165, IMG submission 201032) | Phyllosphere microbial communities from UC Gill Tract Community Farm, Albany, California, United States - DLSLW.R2 | ecosystem: Host-associated > Plants > Phyllosphere > Unclassified | place: USA... | reverse complement strand
CCATGGTCTCATAACCCTTCGGCAGGGACATGATGAAATCATGGGCGCTCGCCTGTTTCGCCGCCTGCTCGATCTCACGACGCGAGGCATCCGGCCGGCCATAGGCGATGTTTTCCGCCAGCGTGCGGTGGAACAGGATGGGTTCCTGCTGCACGATGGCGATCTGGCCGCGCAGGCTCGCCTGCGTGACATCGGCGATGTTCTGCCCGTCGATGCGGATAGCCCCCGCCTTTATGTCGTAAAGGCGCTGGATGAGCTTGACGAAGGTTGTCTTGCCCGAACCGGAGTGACCGACCAGACCTACACGCTCGCCCGGCTTGATGGTGACCGAGAAGTCCTCATAAAGCGGGGTTGCATGCGCGCCATACTGGAAGGTGACATGATCGAAGACGATCTCGCCCTTGCCAATATTGATCCACTTGGCGTCCGGCCTGTCTTCGACACCCAGCGGCATCTTGTCGAGCAGCACCAGCTCTTCCATGTCATTGACGGCGCGCTGCAGGTTGCGGATATCCTGGCCCACATCGCGCAGATAGCCCTGCAACACGAAGAACATCGCCAGCACGAAGGTGATGTCGCCCGCTGTCGCCAGACCCTTCTGCCACATGATGAGGCCGGTGCCGAGGATGCCCGCCTGCATCGATACCATCATGAAGCTCTGGATCGTGCCGTTCAGCGTTCCACGTTTCCAGGTCCTGCGCGTCCGGTTGTCCCATTTCACCAGCACATGACCAAGCCGCGTTTCTTCACGGGTTTCGGCACCGAAGGCCTTGACCACCGCGTTACAGCTGATCGCATCCGCCAGCGCGCCACCAAGCCGGGTATCCCAGGCATTGGCAAGCCGCGCCGCCGGCGACACGTAACCCATCGAAAGCCCGACCGTGACGCCGATATAGATCAGCGAGCCGAGGCCGACGATCAGGCCCATAACCGGCCAGTAACTGCCAAGCACGATGGTGGCGCCCACCAGCATGACGATGGAGGGCAAGAGCGCGACGAGCAGCAGGTCGTTGAGAGAATCCAGCGCCCACATGCCACGCGTGATCTTGCGTACCGTCGAGCCGGCAAAGCTGTTGGCGTGCCAGTCTGTGGAGAAACGCTGCACCTTGTGGAAGCCGTTATTGGTCACATCCGCCATGGTCTTCAGCGTGAGCCGGATGATGCCGTTGAAGATGAACCAGCGCAGCACAACACTGGTAAAGCCAAGCGCAACCACGATGACGAAAGCGCGCAGAGCGCCATCACCCGCATTGGCACCCCCATTGTCACCAGCGATCGCATCAACGATCCGGCCGGAAAAGACCGGCACCATCACTTCGGCGAGTGTGCTGGCAACCACCAGCACGATGATGAAACCCACGAGCGCCTTTCGGTGGCTCCAATGGTTGAAAACAAAGCCGAGCACATGGCGATAGGCATCGGCGCGGAAATCGAGCTTCTTGCGAGACATTTTAACCAGCCCGGCGCCACGAAACAGGACGACCGGTCCTCAAAAACGGAAGTTGGACGGCACAGCCCGGGCGGGAGACAAGATGATCCCGTCAGATCAATCGGGCTATGAAGGAAAAGAAAACCGCATGTCGGGCGCGCATAAGGCGGGCCGCGAATGGATATGACCTAGTGTCGGGTCATTCCCTGCGGGAGGGTCTTGATGAATGATGATGTCATGCAACGCCTCCCTTTGTTCGATCTGACGCGGTGAAGTATTTTGTAGCTGAGCCGCTCGAGCTTGCCAAGCAGGTTTTTGCAACCTTGTGGCAAGTGATGTCAAAATAACACACCAGCCGACCGGTCGTCACAATCGTGGCCGCTCCGAGTGCGGCCACGATCTTCGAGGTCAATATCATCCGCCGCGCAATAAGACAGGATGCGCGACGGCAAGCCGGAAGCAGGGATTTAACTCCCGATCAGTCCATCTGCACATTCGCGTTCTTGACCACGGGTTCCCATTTGGCGATCTCCGCCGCGACGTGGTCTTTCAGTTCATCCGGCGAGGAGGCGACGATCTTTGCACTGAACTCCGCCATGCGGGCGGCGACGCCAGTATCGGCAAGCGCCTTCTTGGCGGCGGCATTCAGCTTGTCCACCGCATCGGCCGGCGTGCCGGCGGGTGCAAAGAGCGCGTTCCAGGTATAGGTCTCATAACCCGGTACGGTTTCGGCAATCGTCGGCAGATCCGGGAAGGACGAAGCCCGCTCCTTGGTGGTCACACCGAGCGCCCGCAAGGTGCCGGATTTTATATGTCCTGACGAAGACGGCAGATTGTCGAACATGATGGAAATCTGGTTGCCGAGAAGATCGTTAAGCGCCGGTCCGGCTCCCTTGTAGGGCACATGCTGCATGCTGACGCCGGCCATGCTCTTGAACAGCTCGCCGGAAAGATGCAGCGGGGTGCCGTTGCCGGAAGAGGCATAGGCATATTTATCGGGTTCAGCTTTGAGGAGAGCGATCAGCTCCTCGACGCTGTTGACGTTGAGCTTCGGATTGACCACCAGCACATTCGGAACCACCACCAGCAGCGAAACCGGTGCGAAATCCTTCTGCGGGTCATAAGGCTTGGTCTTGAGGATGAGCGGGTTGAGCGCGTGGGTGGCAACCGTGCCCATCAAGATCGTATAACCATCGGGCTCGGCGCGGGCCACCCGGTCGGCGCCGAGATTGCCACCGGCTCCGGCGACATTTTCCACCACGATCTGCTGGCCAAGTTCGTCACCCATCTTCTGCGCGATGACACGCGCCACCACGTCGGTGGAGCCGCCCGCCGCGAAAGGAACGACCAGCGTGATCGTTCGATCGGGAAAGCCCTCGGCACTAGCAGTCATTCCCATCATGCCGAAAGACACCGCCGCGGCGGCAAGTTTCAACACGGTGCGCCGTTTTGAAGACCGGTAAATCATGAACCCTCCTTATACATGGCCTCCTCGCCATCGGCGCATAGTAGCTAAAATGCAAATCAGGGCAACCCGCCGGGTGCCGGGCGATCCCGGCAGGTTTTACGCAGCAGAAGCCCGTCAGGCCTTCAGGCGCTCTTCGACAACCCGCCAGTTGACCAGCTTGTCGAGCACGGCGCGGATATGGTCGGGCTTGCGATTTTCATAATCGAGGTAATAGGCGTGTTCCCAGATATCGATGCCGAGATAGGCCGGGCGGCCAACGGCCACGGGGTTGTTGCCGTCCTCATATCCGATCAGCGCGAGCTTGTTGTCGTCGTCGCGCGTCAGCCACACCCAGCCGGTGCCGAACACCGTGTCGGACACATCGACCGCGCGTTTGATGAAACCGTCATAATCCCCGAAGGTCTCGTTGAGGGAAGCAGCGAGATCACCCGTCGGCCGGTTCGGTCCGCCCGGAACGAATTGATCCCAGTAGGCGACATGGTTCCATGCCTGCGCGGCATTGTTGAAGATTTTGACATCCGCCGCCGCCTTCGACCCGGCGGATTCCTTGACGATCCCGGCCAGCTCCATGTCGGCATAGCGGGTGCCGGCCGCAAGCGTGTTCAGCTTGTCGAAATAGGCCTTATGGTGTTTTCCGTAATGCAGGCCGACCGTTCTTGCCGAAATGACGGGCGCCAGATCGGCCTCGGCAAAGGGAAGTTTCGGCTGTGTCAAAGGCAGTGCGGCCTGCGCGACATGCGGGCGGGGAAAAATCGCAACGGTGGCCGCTGCCGCGCCGGCGGTGAGAATGGTGCGTCTGGTGATGTCCATCATATCCTCCTCATGAACGGTGATATGGGACTAACCCCGAACTACGGCCCTGGTTTCCTCACGCGGATGCAAATCTGTCGCGAACCATGACGATCGGGGGTAGCGACGCTGTGTAGACATTCTCCCCGGGGGACAGATGGATGGGTGACCAGCGCATAAAGAAAGGCCCTCCCGATTGGAGAGGGCCTTGCCCATCAGTAGCGATAGTAGTCACGACGGTCGCGGTAGTCCCGGCGATCGCGCCATTCACGCCATTCCCGTCTCGCCTGACGTTCACGCCATTCCCGGCGGCCTTCCCAGCGATCGCGCCGGTCCCAGCCGCGCTCATAACGTGGCGGGCCGTTCGGGCGGCAATAACCGCGCGGTGACAGGTGGAAGCCGCGTCCGCAGGCATAATCCACCGTCTGAACGTGGGATGCCGAAGGTGCGGACGGTTGGCCGACAGGCATGGCATTCGCGCCGGTGCCGAACAGGGCGCCGAAAATCAGTCCGGCGGTTAAAATCATCTTGCGCATCTTATCTCCCTCCTTGTGGGATAGGGGGATTTAGCGCCCGGCCGGGTGAACTGTGGCTGAATGAATCGTGATTTTTTCGTGGCAGCGGGCCGCAGCCGTGACCAACATCGGCGCGTTTAGAAGGAACCCTGCGACGGCTCGTACATTTACCAATGCAAGGAAAAATACAAAGGGAGAGCCCAATGGATTGGAATCGCGTTGAAGGCAACTGGAAGCAGATGAAGGGTAAGGTCAAGGAGCAGTGGGGCAAACTCACCGACGACGACCTCGACGTTATCAATGGCAAGCGCGAGCAGCTCGAAGGGAAGATCCAGGAGCGTTATGGCTACGAAAAGGATCGAACCAAGAAAGATATTGACGACTGGTACGGTCGTCAGGGCTGGTAGAGAAAAGACCCCGCTTCGGCGGGGTTTTTGTATTGTGCCAACTACGTGCCGAGTGGACATCTCTCGATAATCATTCCACCTGCACCAGATGGCCAGGTGATACCGTTCTGTAATGTCGCGTCGGCGCTTCATAACTCATTGTTCGTATCGGGCTTTTCAGCTCGTCATTGGATATGCCGCGTCTCATCCCGCGCCGGGCCGGGTCGGGCACCGGTACCGCTGCCATGAGCTTTTTTGTGTACGGATGCTGCGGATTGTCGAAAACGGCGGCCCGCGGCCCGATTTCCACGATCTCGCCGAGATACATCACCGCTACGCGATGGCTGACGCGCTCAACCACCGCCATGTCGTGGGAAATGAACAGGAAAGCAAGATTCAGGCTCTGCTGCAGGTCGAGCAGCAGGTTGCAGACCTGCGCCTTGATCGATACGTCGAGCGCCGAAACGCTTTCGTCGGCGACGATGACCTTTGGATCGAGCGCAAGCGCGCGGGCAATCGCGATGCGCTGGCGCTGGCCACCGGAAAATTCATGCGGGTAGCGATTGGCCATATCGGCCGACAGGCCTACCTTCTCCAGAAGATCGGCCGTCTTTTCCTTCGCCTGTTTCGTGCTGCCTAGCCTGTGCTTGATGAAAGGTTCGGAAATCGCCGTGCCAACAGTCATGCGTGGGTTGAGCGAGGAGAAAGGGTCCTGAAAGATCATCTGCACGGATTTGCGCATGTTGCGCAGCCCAACGGTATCGAGCCGCATCACATCGTAACCGTCGAGCGACACATCGCCGGATGACGGTTCCACGAGGCGCATGATCGAGCGGCCTGTGGTGGATTTTCCGCAGCCGGATTCCCCCACAAGCGACAACGTCTCCCCCTGAAAGAGATCGAAGGAAACGTTTTCGACGGCATGGACCGCACCCGTCTGACGCGCCCAAAGACCGGAGCGGATGGGAAACCTTGTCACGAGGTTCTTGACCGACAGAACCGGTGTCTGACCGCTAGCAACCGTCTCCGCCACCTCCTGAGGTTCGGTCGAAAGACCGGTTTTGAGGTCGAGCACCGGAAACCGCGTCGGCCATTGCCGGTCATGCATCGAGCCGAGCTTCGGCACCGCCGAAAGCAGCGCCCGCGTGTAGGGATGCTGGCCACGTCGGAATATGTCCTCGGTCGCTCCGGTCTCGACCGCGTCACCGCGATACATCACGATCGTCCGGTCGGCGATTTCGGCCACCACACCCATATCGTGAGTGATGAAGAGAACCGACATGCCCTCCTCTTCCTGAAGCAGTTTGATCAGGTCGAGGATCTGGCCCTGAATGGTGACGTCGAGCGCCGTCGTCGGCTCGTCGGCGATCAAGAGCTTCGGCCGCGAGGCTAGCGCCATGGCGATCATCACGCGTTGGCGCATGCCGCCGGAAAACTGGTGCGGATATTCGTCGAAACGGCTCGCCGCGTTGGGAATACGGACCTTCTCCAGAAGCCGCACCGTTTCCGCCCGAGCCTCCTGTTTCGAAAGCCCCTTGTGACGGATGAGGACTTCGGAAATCTGGCGGCCGATGGTGAAGATCGGATTGAGCGAGGTCATCGGCTCCTGAAAGATCATCGAGATATCGTTGCCGCGCACGCCGCGCATCTCTCTTTCCGAAAGCGCCAGCAGATTGCGCCCGTTGAGTAGCACTTCGCCCTCGATGCGGCTGGAGGCCGGGGCGAGCAGTCGCATCAGCGACAGCGAGGTGACCGACTTGCCGGAACCGGATTCGCCGACAATGGCGACGGTTTCGCCGGACGCGACATCGAATGAGACGTCGCGCACGACGCTTTTCCACTCGCCATCGACAAGGAAGGATGTGGTGAGGTTTCGGACGGAGAGGACTGGTTTTGTCTCCATGATGTCACCGTCCCACCGCGTAGGCTTGCATGAGCCGCGGTGTGGCGGCAGCGCGCAGCAGGCCATCCGCATCCTGGCGGGCGGCGGTGAGCCGACCGACCGACCAGGCATCGGCAACAGTGACCCGGTGACCGCGCCGGCGCAGCTCATCGAGCGTCGCCTCGCCCACCGTGCCTTCCACCATGATTTCACCCGGCGAACTGGTGCGCGGATAAAATGAACCCGGAAAATGCGAGGTGTGGAACAGCGGCATGTCGATGGCCGCCTGCAGGTTCTTGCCGTGGTGGACATAACGAAGGAAGAACGGCAGTTGCCACTGGTCCTGCTGGTCGCCGCCGGGCGTGCCGAACACCATCGACGGGCGTCCCTGATGCAGCGCTAGTGAGGGCGTCAGCGTGGTGCGCGGCCGTTTGCCCGGCGCGAGCGAGGTCGGCAGGCCTTCCTTCAGCCAGAACATCTGGGCGCGGGAATTGAGCGCGAAACCCAGACCCGGCACGATGGGCGAGGATTGCAGCCAGCCGCCCGAAGGCGTGGTGGAGACCATATTGCCCCAGCGGTCGATGACATCGATATGCACGGTGTCACCGCGCTTTTCCGTCAGATGCGACATGGTCGGCTCGTAGACGGTACCCTTGCCGCTCATTTCGGCCAGCATGGCCAGGGTGGCATCCACCTGCTTTTCGTAACCGGGCACGGTGCCGGGGCGCAGTTCCAGCGAGGCCTCACTGCCGATCAGTTTGCGACGCCCGACATTGTAGCCTTCAGAGAGAAGATACTCGGTCGGGATTTGTCCGAATTCCGGATCGCCGTAATAGACCTCGCGGTCGGCAAAGGCGAGCTTCATGGCTTCGACGATGGTGTGGATGAAATCGGGACCGGACGGGTCCATGGCCGCAATGTCAAAACCCTTCAGCAATGCGAGCGATTGCAGCAGAACCGGCCCCTGTCCCCAGGCGGGCGTCTTGGCAATCGTCCAGTCGTGATAATCAAGCGTCTGCGGTGCTTCGACGGTCGCGCTCCACCCGGCCATATCCTGCGCCGTCAGCACGCCCTTGTGCCGTGCGCCGCTGGCATCCATGACCTCTGCGGTCCTCACGTAACCGTCGATGGCTTCCGCAACGAAACCCCGATAAAAGGCATCGCGTGCCGCCTCGATCTGGTTCTCACGGCCGGAGCGCGCTTCGGATTCGGTGATGATCCGCTGATAGGTCGCGGCTAGAACCGGGTTGCGGAAACTGGCGTGAGGTTCCGGCGCGGCACCGCCAGGCAGCCATGTCTCGTATGATGTCGGCCATTCCCTCTCGAAGAAATCGGCCAGACCCTTGATGGTGGCGGAGACACGCGGCAGCGTCGGGTGCCCGTACTCGGCATAATAGATGGCGGGTTCCAGGACATCGCGCACGCTCATTGTGCCATAGTCGCGCAGCATCAGCATCCAGCCATCGAAGGCACCGGGAATGACGGTGGCGAGCAGCCCGTCGCCGGGGATCAGCTTCAACCCTTCCGACGTATAGTGCTCAATCGTCGCACCGCTCGGGGCCGGCCCCTGCGCACAGATGACTTCCACCTTGTCCTTCTGCTTCGAATAAAACACGGCGGGCATGTCCCCGCCCGGGCCGCAGAGGTGCGGCTCGACGATCTGCAGAACGAAACCGGTGGCGACGGCGGCGTCGAAAGCATTGCCGCCTTTTTCGAGGATCGCCATGCCAACCGCCGAGGCGATCCAGTGCGTTGAGGTGACGACGCCGAAGGTGCCAAGGATTTCAGGGCGTGTGGTGAATTCAGTCATTCCGATATTCCTTGTAAAAAATCATGCTTCGCGCGGATCGAGCGCGTCGCGCAGGCCGTCGCCGAGGAGATTGAAGCCGATGACGACGAGGAAGATGGCGATGCCGGGCCACATCGTCATCCAGGGTGCCTGGCTCAGGAAATTCTTCGCGGTGTTCAGCATCGAGCCCCAGGATGGCGCGGGAGCCTGCTGGCCAAGGCCGAGGAAGGAAAGGCTCGCCTCCGCGATGATGGCGGTCGCCACCGTCAGCGTCGCCTGCACGATGATGGGGGCAAAGACATTCGGCAGGATGTAGCGGGTCATGATATCGATGTGGTTTAGTCCGATGGACCTCGCCCCCTCGACATAATCTTCCATCTTGACGGCCAGCACCTGCCCGCGCGTCAACCGCACGAAAATCGGCATGGCGGAAAGGCCGATGGCGATCATCGCATTGGTGAGGCTCGGGCCGAGGAAGGCCGCAAGCGCAATCGCCATGATCAGGAAGGGCATGGCCAGCAACGCTTCGGTGATGCGGGAAATCACCATATCCACCCAGCCACCGAAATAACCGGCAATCAAACCGAAGGGCACGCCAATCACCACCGCGATCATCACGGAGACGACGCCCGCCATCAACGAGGCGCGGGCGCCATAGATCATGCGTGAGAGAACGTCGCGCCCGAGATCATCAGTGCCCAGCCAGTGGGCGGCCGACGGCGCCTTGCGGATGGCCGACCAGCTCGTCGCAACCGGGTCGGCAATCGGCAGGATCGGCGCGGCAATGGCAAGCACGGCGAAAAAAAGCACGATGATCAAGCCGACAAGCGCCGATTTGTTGCGCTTCATTTTTTTCCAGGCGCGGCTTTCCTGCCGTGCCGCCGGTACGGATAGGTTTTGATCGAGAACGGTCATGATATCAGCCTCAGATTGTCGCCCTGAGGCGGGGATTGAGCAGGACATAGGCAATGTCGGCCAGAAGGTTCATGAGGATGAAACCGACGGCGGTGCAGAGCACAATGCCCTGCACGACGGCATAGTCGCGGGTGAACACCGCGTCGACCGTCATCTTGCCGAAGCCGGGAATGGTGAAAATCTGCTCCGTCAGCACCGCGCCGGCCAGCAATTCGCCGAAAAGCAGCGCCAGCAGCGTGATGACCGGCAGAAGCGCATTACGGAAACTATGCGACAGAATGATCTCGCGCGGCGAGAGCCCCTTGGCACGGGCGGTGCGGATATAGTCCGAACTCAAAACCGCCACCATCGCCGAGCGGGTATGACGCATCAGCGTCGCCGCTAACGCGTTGCCCAGCACGAAGGCGGGCATGATCATGGTTTCGATCGAACGGACAGGGTCTACGAAGATCGATTCATAACCGGACGCCGGCAGCCAGCCGAGCTTCACCGAAACAAGCAGGATCAACATGATACCGAGCCAGAAATTCGGGATGGACAGGCCGGAAAGCGCCACGATATTGGCCGTGTAATCGATCCACGTATTCTTCTTGACAGCAGCCAGAATGCCGAACGGAATGCCGATGACCATGGCAAAAAACATCGCCATGACAGCCAGCTGAATGGTGACAGGCAGCTTCTGGCCGATCAGCTCCAGCACCGGCTGGTTCGTCCGCAGCGAGATACCGAAATCGCCAGTCACCACGCCACCCAGCCAATTGAGGTACTGCAACGGCACGGGGTCATTGAGGCGATATTTCTCACGCAGGAATTCGATCGTCGCGGGATCACGCTCCTCGCCCGCCATGGCAAGCACCGGATCACCCGGTAGCAGTTTCTGCAGCGAGAAAACGAAGATGGAAATGATTAGAAGCGTCGGGATCGCGACCAGCAGTCGCTTGCCGATATAAACAGGCATGGCATTGCCCCCGTTTGGGTCCGGTCTTGGCGGCCGCACGGCAAGCCGTGCGACCTATGCGAAGCGATCAGTCCTTGGAAACGCCGAGAAGGCGGATCATGCCATCAGGCGAAGGCGCCCAACCCTTGACCTTGTTGGAAATGGCATAGGCATAGGGCTGGTGGCCGAGATAGATGATCGGCATGTCATCGTTGAGGATGACGCTTGCGGCATCGTATTTTTCCTTGCGGACCGCATCTTCGGTCGAGGCGCGGGCCTCGTTCAGCAGCTTATCGACCTCGGGATTGCAATATTTCACATCATTGATGCCGCCCTTGCAGGTGACGAACTGGTGCAGGTTGCCATCGGGATCGATACGTCCCGACCAGTCGGAACGGCTGAGCTGGTAATTGCCGGCAGTCTGTTCGGACAGGAGCGTCGCAAATTCGGTCGCCTTCAGGGTGACGTTGAAACCGGCCTCCGCCACCATGGACTGGATGACCTGCATCATCTGCGTCTGTGTTGTGTTGTTGGCGTGCTGGAGTTCGACATCGAGCGTCTCGTAGCCCGCCTCCTTCATCAGTTGCTTGGCCTTGTCGATGTCGCGCGTCGGTACTGGCAAGTTCTGGTTGAACCATGGGCTTGTCGGTGGGAATGACTGATTGCCGGCTTTGGAGGTACCCTCAAACACGATCTGGCCAATCGCTTCGCGGTCAATCGCGTAAGAGAAAGCCTGGCGCAGGCGCTTGTCCTTGCCGAGCGGATTGTCGGCGCGCGCGCCATTATTGATGTTGACATACATAGCCATGTAACCCGGCCCGATCACATCGGCATAGGTCAGTTTGGGATCGTTTTTGACCGATTCCGCATCCGACGCCGAGATGCGCTCGGCGATATCAAGGTCGCCTGCACGAAGGTTCGCCAGCTTCACGGTAGTATCGGGGATTGGCAGATAAACGATCTTGTCGACGAGGATCTTGTCCTTGTCCCAATAGTCGGCGAATTTCTCCAGCACGATACGGTCCTGCTGGATGCGCTCGACGAATTTGAACGGTCCGGCGCAGACCGGCTTGGAGCCGAAATTCGCACCCAGTTCCTTCGCCGCTTTCGGCGCCACGATCATACCGGCGCGGTCTGAAAGCTGCGCCAGCAGGGTAACGTCAGGCGTCTTAAGCGTAAATTTAACGTCCAGCGGTCCCGTCGCCTCGACCTTCTCGACCGAGGACAGTTCGCTCTTGCGGCGCGATTCCGGCAGCGTCATGTTGCGCTCGATGGTGGCGACGACGGCAGCCGCATCCAGCGTCTCGCCATCGTGGAATTTGACACCATCACGGATTTTCATGGTCAACACCTTGCCGCCTTCGGACCAGGCCCATTCGGTGGCCAGCTGCGGCACGATCTTCATATCCTGCGAGATATCCACCAGCTTGTCGCACATGGCGGTGTAGACGATGCGGCCGACAAAGGTGCGCGACTGCGCGGGGTCGAGCACATCGGCGTCGTCGTTGAGGCCGATGCGCAATTCGGACGATAGCGCCGGCACGGCGAGCACAGCGCTTGCCAACAGCGCGGCAGTCAGTGTCTGGATTTTCTTCATGTTCTTTCCTCTGGTCTGGTTATTTTGACTTTTTTGTCATTGGCCGCCCCTTCAAGGAACGACAGTTTTCACCCGTGGCCTCAAGAAGCCTCGGTTAGCGAATTATCGGCCTCAGCCGCATCGCCCTCCCCGGTTCTCTCTTCCAGAAAGCCGAGCGAGGTGGCGCGGATCAACCTTTCCTGATGCATGAGAAGGTGCTGGCGCATGGCTTCACCAGCGCGCGCCGGATCACGGTCGGCGATGGCTTCAACAATGGCCATGTGCTGTTCAAAAGACGCCCTGCCATTCGTACCACTGCGGCGGGCAAGTTCACGGATCGACTGCCATGTATCGTCCTGTCGGATACGGTTGACGACATCGAAGATCGACAGGAACAGCTTGTTGCCGGCGCTCTGGGCGATCTGCCGATGGAGCGAACCGTCCCATAATTCCTTGGCATCGGCATCGGTGCTTTGGCCGGTCTTTTCCACAAGGGCGCGCATACGCTCCACCTCGGCCGGCTTTGCGCGCATGGCAGCAAGCTGCGCCAGTTGCGGTTCGATGCGCAGGCGCACCTCCATGATTTCCATGAAATCCGTACCGGCGACCAATTCCGTGACCTGGGCGGACCAATCGTCAGGTTTTTCACCCACAAAGGTTCCGGCCCCCTGCCGCCGCCAGATCAGGCCCTCTGCTTCCAATACTTCCAAGGCGCGCCGAACGGCGCGGCGGCCGACGTTAAAACTTTCGGCAAAGGCCCGTTCTGTCGGTAAGCGGCCGTCCTTCGAGACCTCATTCGTGTGAATATAGTCCCGAAGGCGAGCAAGCGCGTAGTTGGAGTTGTCGTTGGGACCCGCCGTCAATGCCGCACCATTTCTGTGAACCAATCTTGTATTGGTTCATTTGCGGAGAAATTCGGGTGCAGGTCAAGCGTATTTTTGAACCATAATTTTTGGTGCTCAAAACATGGGCACGAAGCATTTTTCAAAGGCTGCGCGCGGCTTTCATCTGCACGTTCTAGAACAGGGAACCCGACAACAAACGTTCCCTCCGCAACACGCTGCAACACTTGGCGAAACCATGCGTTATAGTCTCGCAGATCATGAGATGCCGGGGGCGATATGGACGACAGCGAGGATATTCCGAAGATCAACCGGCTTGTGTTGCAGAACCTGATAGCCGGGCTGAGTGACGGGCTGATATTGCTCGAAAACGACGGAACAATCGCCTGGGCAAACAGGGCCGCACTTGAGATGCACCGCAAAGAGGCGATATCCGAGCTTGGCGCTGACACCGAAAGCTACAGGCGGAATTTCACGCTTCGCTATCGCAACAACCATCTTCTAGACGAAGGGCAGTATCCGCTTGAACGGCTTCTCGCCGGAGAGACATTCGAAGATGTGACGGTGGAGATATCCCCAAGCGACGATGAAACCGAATGCTGGGTCCACACCGTGCGCGGTCTCATTCTCGAAGATGCCGGCGCGAAACCGGATGTGCTGGTGCTGATCATTCGCGACGAGACACCGCGCTTCGAGGCGGAAGCGCGGTTCGAGAGCGCCTTTAACGCCAATCCCGCGCCCGGCCTGATCTGTAGGCTGGAGGACGAGCGCTTCATTCGCGTCAACCAGGGTTTTCTGGAAATGACCGGTTTCAGCCGCGAGGAGATCATCGGCGTCAGCGTCGAGGAGCTCGGGCTGTTTTCCGAATGCGATTCGGGGGAAGACGCCCTCAAGCGCCTGCATGAGGGCCGCATCATCCGCCAGCGCGAGGCGCTCATTCCCATTCCCGGCGGCGACAGGCTGGTGATCGTGGCGGGGGAAACGATTGCCGTTGCCGAAGAGCCCTGCATGCTTTTCACCTTCGCCGATCTCGATGGCCGCCGAAAAGCCCAGAATGCCCTTCGTCAGAGCGAGGAGCGTTTCTTCAAATCCTTCCGCCTCTCGCCCGTGCCGGCAGCGATTTCGAGGCTGGACGACTTTGTGCTGACCGAAGTCAATGATGCGTTTCTGACGCTGTGCGGGCGCAAGGAAGCCGAGGTTGCCGGCAAGACCGCGAGCGAATTGCGATTGTGGGACGATGTTCCGGCGCGGCGCGACATTGAAAAGCGGCTGAAGGACAATATCCCGATCCGCAATGAGGCCATGCGCATGAACCTTGCCGATGACGGCACGGCCGAATGCATCGTTTCCGCCGAACGCGCCGAAATCAACGACCAGCTCTGTGTCATCTGGGCGATACAGGACGTCACCGAACGGCGCAGATCCGAGAACGAGTTGATCGAAGCCATCGAAAGCGTCATGACCGACACCTCCTGGTTCAGCCGCACCGTGGTGGAGCGGCTGGCGGGGCTGCGGCAGAATTCGCGTGGCGCGTCGCCCTCCGCCTCGCTGAAGGACCTGACGGACCGGGAAGAGCAGATATTGTCACTGATCTGCGATGGCTCCAGCGACAAGGAAATGAGCGACCGGCTGAACCTCTCCAAACACACGATCCGCAACCACATCGCCTCGCTCTACGGCAAGATCGGCGTCAACCGTCGCACCGCGGCGGTGATCTGGGCGCGAGAACGCGGTTTTACCGGCCGCAGGGAAAAATAGCGGTCAGCCCACGTAAATTAGGTCAGTTTGTACCAGTTGAACTAGTAGCTATTGCTCTGCAAGGCGCGATTTTCCCGGCCTATCTTTCCATCATGCCGTTATTAACAGCGGCACTCTCGAACGATGGAAGGAATTCGTCATGGATAATAACCGTATCGAAGGTATCGCCCGTCAGGCAAAGGGCACCATCAAGGAAGCCGCCGGAAAGATTACAGGCAACGACAAGCTTCAGGCGGAAGGCAAGGCCGAGAAACTGGCTGGCCAGGCGCAGGAGAAACTCGGACAGACGAAGGACACCGTCAAAAAAGCATTCAAGTGAACCGCCAATGTTCAAGGTTGGAGGTTTCACCATGATGCTTGCTTGTGAAGTAACGCCGGCGGCAAGCTGTCTCCCCCAGGAGGTCAGCCTTTGTGCCGCCTTGCAAGCCGTGCTCGCCTATGCGGATGGACAGGAACACAGCTCGATCTCCGTCACATCCGTCGAGGGCCGCATCGTGCTCTCCGGCGAAGTGGAAACGCTTTCTGCCTTCGAACGTGCGGTCATCATCGCAGAATGTTTCGCATCGCGGCCGATCATTGCCGATCTGGCGATCCGGCAGCGCCCCCACACCTATCTGGATGCCTCTTCCCCGCGCATCCGCCTCGTGAATAACAACAGGAGTGACAAACAATGAAGAAACTCGTTCTTGCAACGGCAATCGCAACTCTGGCCATTGCCCCGCTCGCTTCCGCCGAAACCAAGCACAGCGGCAAGCGTGCAACGGAAACCGCCCAAAAGGAACGCGTCGGCACCCTGTCCTGTGAAATCGCTGGCGGCGTCGGTCTTGTCGTCGGTTCCAGCAAGGCCGTGAACTGCGAATTCCGCCAGCGTTCCGGTAAGACGGAGCGTTATACCGGCACGATCGGCAAGCTCGGCCTCGACATTGGCGTGACCGGCAAGACCTATATGAGCTGGATCGTGCTGAATACCGCCGCAAGCCGCGTGGGTGACGGTGCGCTGAGCGGTGACTATGTCGGCGCTTCGGCAGGTGCGTCTGTTGGTGTCGGCGTTGGCGCCAATGCGCTGATCGGCGGTAATGCCAAGAACTTCGCTCTACAGCCGATCAGCGCCGAGATCGGCACCGGCGTCAACGTTGCAGCGGGTGTATCGCACCTCAAGCTGAAGCGTGCAGGTTAAGTCGCCCATCCGGGCATCTCTCCCCCCCGCGGTGAGCACCTCGACAGCAAGCGCGCCGCGATGATCGCGGCGCGCTTTTTCAATTGCAATATGGATGAGAAGCATCAAGGCTTCGGCGGCGGCGGCGGTGCGTCCTCCATCGGACCATGGCCGATTTCACCCGCCGGACCGCGCCTCATATCATGCTTGGGACCATGGCGAGGCGGACCGCCTGCCGGGCCCAATGCTTCGATGGTACCATCCTGCCGAACGATATAGCTCGCATGCAGCACGCCATCATCGAAACGGCCCTGTACGCTGATCGCCTCATCCACCTTCGCGGCTCTTCCATTTTCGCCTTCCGGTCCGGTATCAACGAGGGCCCGGCCGCTTTCATCCTGAACGATGAACTTGTTGCCGAAGATTTCCGCCACTTTGCCCTTGAAGGTGACAAGATTGCCTTCCTTGACGGTGGAAATGGCAACGGGCGTCATCGGCGCCATTTCAGGCGTCGGCCTTGTCAGTTTGACCGCACCTGCACCGGCGGCGGCACCGACAGCAAGAATGGCAACGGCTGCGAAGGTCACGGCCGCGGTTTTGCGACGATGTTTCCTGTGTGGCGGCACCGGCGCTTCCGTCGCAGCTTTCGGGGCGGGGGAAGATTCGATTTCTTTATTGTCTTCAGAGTGGGACATGGTGATCTCCTGTTTGAATGGACAGGTATGTTTTAACCGCAGCCGGCCACCAGCAGCCTGAACCTTGTGGTTCAGCTTGAGTTAAGCCTTCCGGGCCTAATAAAACGCATCCAACACCATGAGCAGGCACACCATGCGGGTACTTCTTGTCGAAGACGACGGCGACCTTTCAAAGCGTATCGCGGCCAGCCTGCGCGCGGAGAATTTTGTCGTCGATATCGCACAGAATGGCGAGGACGCCGAACATGCCGGCCTGACCGAGCTTTACGACGTCGCCATTCTTGACCTCGGATTGCCCAGGATCGACGGGGTATCGGTTCTGAAATCCTGGAGGGCGGCGCAGCGCAACCTGCCTGTGCTGGTGCTGACGGCGCGCGACGGCTGGCCGGACAAGGTGGCAAGCTTCAAGGCCGGGGCAGATGATTTCCTGACCAAGCCGTTCAAGGTCGAAGAACTTGTTCTGCGGCTGCGTGCGCTGGTTCGCCGCGCCACCGGCCATGCCGCCTCCATCGTTACCTGCGGTTCGCTTGTCTTCGACGCGCAGCTTGGAACCTTCGAACAGAACGGCCTGCCGCTAAAGCTCACCGCACTGGAATGGCGCGTGCTCTCCTGCCTCATCCTGCGCAAGGAGGTGGTGGTTGATCGCCGTGAACTCATCGAACGGGTTTATGAAGGCGATGCGGAGGTGGATTCCAACTCCATCGAAGTCATCATCGCCCGCCTGCGGCGCAAGATCGGCGCCGAGCATATCGAGACCGTTCGGGGCCGCGGTTATATGTTGAAGGCCGAGCCATGAGCGAACCCAAGATCAACCATGGACCTTCGATATCGCGCCGCCTAACGGTTTTTTCAGTAATCTTCGTCACCGCAAGCGTGATGATCGCTTCGATCATTCTTTACCTCATCGTTGCCGGCGTCGTGCGTGAACAGATCGACCAGCGGCTCGATACGCAGATCGAAGGCCTGCGCAGCGCCCTTTCCAGTGACGAGGCCGGCCGGCTGACGCTGAATGCCGCCCTCGATGGCCCGCCTTTCGACAGGCGCGGCTCCGGCTGGTACTGGCAGATCCGTGGCGAGGACGTTGCCATCACCTCACGCTCGCTCGCCGGACAGAGCCTGGACAATCCACCCTCCCCCTTTAACTGGGGCAAGATGATGGGGTATGGGCCGCGTCCCGGCGTCAATGCGGAGCTTCATGGCCAGGACCTCTATCTTCGCTCCATCCAGACCATGGTGGGCGCGAAACTCATCGAAATCACTGCCACCGCACCCCGTTTTGCGCTCGTTGCGCCTGCCCGCAGTGCGCTCTTATGGCTGATCCCGGCCATGACGCTGCTGGGCGCAAGTCTCGTCGCGGGCATTTTCCTGCAGGTGCGCTATGGTCTGCGGCCCCTGCGGCAGCTGACTGCCGACATTTCCTCGATTTCGGCCGGCACACTGGAACGATTGCCTGACGCGGATGTGCAGGAACTTCGCCCTGCCTCCCGCGAGATAAACCGCCTTGTAGAACAGAACAGCGAAAGGCTGACCGAGACGCGCCTGCATTTTGCCAATCTCGCCCATGGCCTGAAAACGCCGGTCACGAGCCTTTATCTCGCGCTCAACGATACCAACGACCCCGATAATACCATGCGGGCGCTGGTGGATAGGATCGACCAGAGAATCCGCCATCATCTCGCGCGCGCCCGCAAGACCGCTGCCGGTGGCGTGGCTGCTGCAACACCGGTCAGGCCGAGGGTGGACGATATTCTCGAGATCATGACGCATATATATGCGGACCGGGGTGTCGTCGCGACTGTGGAGGTGGATGACACCTTGCGGGTGCAGGTCGGGCCTGAAGATCTGGACGAGATTATAGGCAACATTACGGACAATGCCTTCAAATGGGCAAAGGGTCGGGTCAGAATTTCTGCCCGCCAAACGGGGCGCGATATCTTGCTCACGATCTCGGACGATGGCCCTGGCATCGACAACGCTCTCGTCGCAGAAGTATTTGAGCCCGGCAGACGCATGGACGAGACCGTGCCAGGAGACGGTTTCGGTCTTACCATCGTCAAGGAACTTGTCGAACTTCACGGCGGCAGGATCAGCATGGAGCGCAATGGCGATGGCGGGCTTACCTGCCTGCTCACCCTGCCCTCTGCGATATGATGCTCTCCAATCGCAGCCTGCCGTTGGAGAATCTTCTGCTCAGGGACTGAAACAAATCCGGGCAGCACAAGGCTGCCCGGAGAATGTCGAAGGCGTCAGTAATCACCCAAACAGCGCAAGGCTGCTCCTCACGGTCACCCACACACCCCAGAGCAGCGGAATACCGACGGCAGCCCAGGCAAGAGCCGCCTTGGCATCCAACCCGCCGCGGCCGATACCGAAGGAGCCAGTGGGGCCGGCATTGGCAGCGGCCGTCTTCGCCTGCAATGTTGCAACCTCAGCATCCGACATGAACCATTTGTCGGCGAGCGGCCGCACGAAGGCATTGGCAATGAGGCCGATGGCCAGCATGCCGGCAAGGATATACATGGTACTGGTATAAAGTGCAGGGCCCGGAGCAACGCCCGCCGCGATCTGCGCCTCGCGAATATAGTTGACGACCACGGGTCCGGCGATGCCGGCCGTCGCCCATGCCGTCAGCAGGCGGCCATGGATTGCCCCCACGAACTGCGTGCCAAAAATATCGGCGAGATAGGCGGGAATGGTCGCGAAACCACCGCCATACATGGAGAGGATGATGCCGAAGGCGAGCACGAAGAGCGCCTTGTTGCCCATCGTCGCCAGCGTCGGTGCCAGCGCATACAGAATGATGCCGAGAACGAAGAAGCAGAAATAGGTGTTCTTGCGTCCGATCTTGTCGGACATCGACGCCCAGAAGAAACGGCCGCCGATGTTGAACAGCGACAAAAGTCCCGTGAACCCGGCGGCAATCGCTGCGATCTGTGCCTTCTGTCCCGCATCGAGATCGGCAAAACCGACACCCGGCAGGCCGATCAGCGAACCGGCAAAGATTTCCTGCAACATCGGCGAGGCCATGCCGATGACGCCGATGCCGGCAGAAACATTGAGGCAGAGAACCGCCCAGATCAACCAGAACTGCGGTGTCTTGTGTGCGTCACGCAGGTGGACGTGACGGGTGGTGATCATCGCACTTTTGGCGGCCGGTGCCGTCCAGCCTTCCGGACGCCAGCCGGCCGGGGGGATACGATAACCGAAGGCGCCCGCCATCATGAAGGCGAAATAGACCAGCGCCATGACGACGAAGGTCTGCCAGACGCCAATAGAGGCTTCGGTCTTGAAGGTATTCATCAGCAGGTTGGCGAGCGGCGCACCGATCATCGCACCACCCCCGAAACCCATGATGGCCATGCCTGTCGCCATGCCGCGACGGTCCGGGAACCATTTGATCAGGGTCGAGACCGGGGAAATATAACCGAGGCCGAGGCCAACACCGCCGATGACGCCCGCACCCAGCCACATCAGCCAGAGCTGATGGGTGGCGACGCCGATTGCGGCCACCAGAATGCCGCCGCACCAGCAGCAGGCGGAAACGAAGCCCGCCTTGCGCGGGCCTACCCGTTCCAGCCAGCCGCCCCAGATGGCCGCCGAGCAGCCGAGAAGCACGAAGAACAGCGTATAAATCCAGCCGAGATCGGCCACGCGCCAGTTACACTCCGTGGTGAAAAGCGCCCCCATCAGGGTCAGGCTCGAGCAGCTCGGATCGGTCGCCGGCAGCGCTTTCGACAGCGGCAGCCAGAAAACACTGAAACCATAGGCCATGCCGATGCACAGATGGATGGCAAGAGCTGCCGGCGGCACCAGCCAGCGATTGAAACCCGGTCTTGCAATTATTCGTTCGCGGTCCAAAAATCCGGCCTGCGCCGCCTCTCCCGCCGTTGCGTCTGCTACTGCCATCGACATTGCCTCCCTCGTGGATGTCTGGACATTTTCCATTCGCCCCGCCAGGCGAATCTCGATACCGCCGAACGTCCTCCCGTGCGGCGAAAAGCTTTATCGGTTTTCGCCCGGATCAGGCACGCGTCGTTTCCGGCACGCTCGGTTCTGACAGGGACTCGCCCGCAATCGGTCCTTTCCCGCCCGGCGCGCCCTTGGCATCGTCGCCGAGCCCTACGGCATCGGCTGCCGGCGCATCAGGCCTTCTGATCTCTTTCGATGCGGCAAACACAAGCGGCAGAAACTCACCGACGCCCGCATCCACCATCTCGAAGAAGCGGCGGCGCATGCGCGGTTCCCAGAACTTGTTGATATGCGTGGCAACGCCATCCACACGAATATCCTCCGGCTGCGACAGGAAAAACGTCGCGATCTGGTTCGCCATCCTCACCAGCTTTTCATCCGTGTGATTGAGCAACATGACCTACTCCCCGCGCCAGCTCCCCGGCCAACGCCTCCATGAATGAGAAGGCCGGGACTGGCCCGGCCCCCGATTATTCCGCAGCTTCGAGCTTGCCGGCGATCCGGCGGGACTGACGCGCGAGCGCATCATATTCTTCCTGCCATTCCGTCGGCCCGTTGGAGGGCGAGACCTGAACCGCCGTCACCTTGTATTCCGGACAATTGGTCGCCCAGTCGGAGAAGTCGGTGGTGATGACGTTCGCCTGCGTGCCCGGGTGATGGAAGGTCGTATAGACCACACCCGGCGCCACACGGTCGGTGATCAGCGCCCGGAGCGTCGTATCGCCGGACCGGCTGACGAGCTTGATCCAGTCGCCGTCCTTCACGCCGCGCTGTTCGGCATCGTGCGGATGGATTTCCAGCCGATCCTCCTCATGCCAGACCACGTTTTCGGTGCGCCGTGTCTGCGCGCCGACATTGTATTGCGACAGGATGCGGCCGGTGGTGAGCAGCAGCGGGAAACGCGGAGCGGTGCGTTCATCCGTCGCCACATATTCGGTGCGAATGAACTTACCCTTGCCGCGCACGAAACCGTCCACATGCATGATCGGCGACCCCTCGGGGAATTTTTCATTGCAGGGCCACTGCACCGAACCCTTCTGTTCCAGATAGGCGTAGGAGACGCTGGCGAAGCTTGGCGTCGTTGCCGCGATCTCATCCATAATCTCGGAGGGATGCGTGTAATTCCAGGCAAGGCCCATGGCCTGCGCCAGGTTCTGGGTCACTTCCCAGTCGGCATAACCGTTCTTGGGCGACATGACCTTACGCACGCGGTTGATGCGGCGCTCCGCATTGGTGAAGGTGCCGTCCTTTTCGAGGAAGGTGGAACCGGGCAGGAACACATGGGCATAATTCGCCGTCTCGTTCAGGAAGAGATCGTGCACGACAACACATTCCATGGCCGCAAGGCCGGCGGATACGTGTTTGGTGTCCGGGTCGGACTGGAGAATATCCTCACCCTGGATGTAGATGCCCTTGAAACTGCCATCCACGGCGGCGTCCAGCATGTTGGGAATACGCAGCCCCGGTTCGTTGTTGAGCTTCACGCCCCAGAGTTTCTCGAACACGTCGCGTGTCGCATCGTCTGAAATATGGCGATAGCCCGGCAGCTCGTGCGGGAAAGACCCCATGTCGCAGGAGCCCTGCACATTGTTCTGACCGCGCAGCGGGTTGACGCCGACACCGGGGCGGCCGATGTTGCCCGTGACCATGGCGAGATTGGCGATTGCCATGACGGTGGTCGAACCCTGGCTGTGTTCCGTGACACCAAGACCGTAATAGATCGCGCCATTACCGCCGGTGGCATAAAGCCGGGCCGCACCACGCAGATCTTCAGCCGGTACGCCCGTGAAACGTTCCGTCTCTTCCGGGCTATGCTGCGGCTCGGCTACAAAAGCGGCCCAGTCCTCGAATTCCGACCAGTCGCAACGCTCGCGAATGAAGGCCTCGTTGAACAACCCTTCCGTGACTATCACATGCGCCAGTGCTGTCAGGACGGCAACGTTTGTTCCCGGCAGCAACGGCAGATGGAAAGCGGCCTCCACATGCGGCGTGCGCACAAGATCAATGCGGCGCGGATCGATGACGATCAGTTTCGCGCCCTGACGCAGCCGCTTCTTCAGTCGCGAACCGAAAACCGGATGGCCGTCGGTCGGGTTGGCACCGATGACAAGCACCACGTCGGATTGTTCGACGCTGTCGAAATTCTGCGTGCCTGCGGAGGTGCCGAAAGCCTGGCCAAGACCATAACCCGTCGGCGAATGGCAGACGCGGGCGCAGGTATCGACGTTATTGTTGCCGAAGCCGGCGCGGACGAGTTTCTGCACGAGGAAGGTTTCCTCATTCGTGCAGCGCGACGAGGTGATGCCACCAATGGACTCCCGGCCATACTTGCCCTGAATGCGCCGAAACTCCGAAGCAACATAGGCAAAGGCCGCATCCCAGCTCACTTCCCGCCAGGGATCGCCGATGTTCTCGCGGATCATCGGGTTGAGAATGCGATCCCTGTGGGTCGCATAACCATAGGCGAAGCGACCCTTGACGCAGGAATGGCCGCGGTTTGCCTGCCCGTCCTTCCACGGCACCATGCGCACCAGCTCCTCGCCGCGCATTTCCGCCTTGAAGGAGCAGCCGACACCGCAATAGGCGCAGGTGGTCACCATTGAATGTTCGGGCTGGCCGATCTCGATCACCGATTTTTCGGTGAGCGTCGCTGTCGGACAGGCCTGGACGCAGGCGCCGCAGGAAACGCAGTCGGAATCGAGAAACGCCTCATGCGCGCCAGGCGACACGCGGCTTTCGAAACCACGGCCTTCGATCGTCAGCGCGAAAGTGCCCTGCACTTCCTCGCAGGCACGCACGCAACGGGAACAGACGATGCATTTGGACGGATCATAGGTGAAATAGGGATTGCTTTCGTCCTTCGGCATCCAGCGGGCATTGAGATCGCCCCCTCCAATGCGGGACTTGACGTGGTTGTCGCCCTCGTAACCGTAACGCACATCGCGAAGGCCCACGGCACCTGCCATGTCCTGCAATTCGCAATCGCCATTGGCGGCGCAGGTCAGACAGTCGAGCGGGTGGTCGGAGATATAAAGCTCCATCACGCCCTTGCGGATCTGCTTCAGCCGCTCGGTCTGGGTATGCACGACGAGACCGGCAGCAACCGGCGTGGTACAGGAGGCGGGGGTGCCGTTGCGGCCCTCCACCTCGATAAGACAGAGGCGACAGGAACCGAAGGCATCCACCATGTCGGTAGCGCAGAGTTTCGGCACATCGATGCCAGCTTCGCGCGAGGCGCGCATGATCGAGGTTCCCGTCGGAACGGTGACCTGCCGACCGTCGATCGTGAGCGTCACCATATCCGTCGCGTTGGATTTCGGGGTGCCGTAGTCGAATTCGGTTACAAGGGCCATGGTCTTACTCCGCCGCTTCAACACGTGGGATGGGGGCAAAATCTTGCGGGAAATGTCTGAGCGCGCTCATGACGGGATAGGGCGTGAAACCGCCCAGCGCGCAAAGCGACCCAAATTTCATCGTTTCGCAGAGATCTTCGAGCAGCGCCGTGTTTTTCTCCCGCTCGATGCCAAGCGCGATCTTGTCCACTGTCTCGACGCCGCGCGTCGAGCCGATACGACACGGCGTGCACTTGCCGCAGCTTTCGACCGCGCAGAATTCAAGGGCGAATCTCGCCTGATGCAGCATATCGGCGGTGTCGTCGAAAACCACGATCCCGGCGTGTCCGATAAGACCGCCAGCCGCCGTGAACGCTTCGTAGTCGAAGATCGTATCGAACAACGACACCGGAAAATAGGCGCCAAGCGGGCCGCCCACCTGCACCGCCTTAACGGGGCGGCCGGTGATCGTGCCGCCACCAATATCATTCACCAGCTGCCCGAGGGACAAGCCGAAGGCGGTTTCGTAAAGCCCGCCATATCTGATGTTTCCGGCGAGCTGGATGGGGATGGTGCCATGCGACCGGCCGACACCGAAATCGCGATAGAAAGCGGCACCGCGATCCATGATGACCGGGATGGACGCCAGCGAAATCACGTTGTTGACGACGGTCGGCTTGCCGAACAGGCCCTGCAATGCCGGCAGCGGCGGTTTGGCGCGCACCGTGCCGCGTTTGCCTTCGAGGCTGTTCAGGAGCGACGTCTCCTCGCCGCAGACATAGGCGCCGGCGCCCATGCGCACTTCCATGTCGAAAGCGCGGGCTGAACCGAGGACGGAGGACCCAAGAATGCCCTCACGCCTTGCGATCTCGATCGCCTTTTCCATGACCTTGATGGCGTATGGATATTCCGACCGGGTGTAGATGAAGCCCTTGGTGGCACCAACGGCAAGGCCGGCAATCGCCATGCCCTCGATCAGCACAAAGGGATCGCCTTCCATGATCATGCGGTCGGCGAAGGTGCCGCTATCGCCCTCATCGGCATTACAGACGATGTATTTCTGGTCTGCCATCGCATCCGCGACGGTCTTCCATTTGATGCCGGTCGGGAAACCCGCGCCGCCGCGTCCACGCAGGCCGCTTTCAGTCACCTGCGCAACGATGGCGAGCGGCTCCATGGTGACGGCTTTTTCGAGGCCTTTCATGCCCTGATAGTTGCGGTAATCCTCTAGCGACAGCGGGTCGGTAACGCCGCACCGGGCAAATGTCAGGCGCGTCTGGTTTTTCAGGAAGGGGATGTCCTTCGTCGGCCCAAGACAGAGACGGTGATCGCCACCGGCAAGAAATTCCGCATCGAAAAGCGACGTGACATCGGCGGCCTTTACCGGCCCGTAGGCGATACGGCCATGCTCGGTGCGCACTTCCACCAGCACCTCGAGCCAGAGCATGCCGCGCGAACCGTTACGGACAATATGGATGTCGAGATTGCGGCTGGCCGCCTCTCGAGCGATGGCGTCAGCTACACGGTTTGCGCCAACGGCAAGTGCGGCGGAATCGCCGGGAACAAAAACGGTGACACTCATCGGCGCGCCTCCGTCAGAATGTCGCCAAGACAGTCTTCGTCCAGTCTCGCATGGACCTCACCATCCAGCATCAGGGCCGGCGCCTGCGCGCAAAGCCCGAGACAGAAAACCGGTTCCAGCGTGACGGAACCGTCAGCAGCAGTCTCGTGCCAGTCAAGGCCAAGGCGGTTCTTGATGGTTTCCGCAAGAGGCTCGCCACCCATCGACTGGCAAGCCTCGGCGCGACAGAGCTTTAAGACATGTCGACCTTGGGGATGATCGCGAAAATCGGGATAGAAGGTGACGACGCCATGAACTTCCGCGCGCGATATATTCAGCGCGGAGGCGATGACCTGCTTGGCGCTCTCCGGGATATAGCCGAATTCTTCCTGCACGACGTGCAGTATGGGCAGCAAAGGCCCCTCCAGGTGGAGACATTCGTTGATAACAGCGGAAACACGGGCCGCCTCATCTGCGGCAACCGCTCTGATATTCATAAGCCAGTCCTCCCAAACCGACGGGGGCAAGGAATGATGAGCGGGATATGGTGAAATCCCGTCGCAGCCCTGCATTGGCTGAAAGAATGGCGAGATCGGCAGGATCAGGTCAATAATCAGTTTCCGTCGTTTGATAGGAAATTCCTATCAAACGCTTTTTCCGCCGCTCGCTGGCGGGCCTCGTGAAGCAGCGCCGAGACGAGCGGCGTGTGTGGTTCGCGGTGCGTGGCAATCAGGCCCACCAGATGTTCCGCATCCGGCTCGGTGATCGGTATGATTTTTATCTGTTTTGGAAAACCAAATGATTCCGCAAGGTTACGCGGCATTATTGAAGCCCATTGTCCGGTTCGGATATGGGAAAACAGCACGATCATGGAGTTGGATTCCAGTGTCGGCTTTGCCTCTACACCGGCCTCTGCCATGTGTTTGTTGATGATGCGTCGGTTCTGCATATCCGGCGTCAATAGGCATAACCTAAGACCCGACACCTGCTTCCAGGTAACGCTTTCCTGATCAGCGAGCGGCGTTCCACCTGCGGTGATGAGGTGATATCGCTCGGAATAAAGCGGCACGGTGGTGACTCGGCCCAGCGGTTCGTTGTCGAGATAGCTGATTCCCGCATCGATCTCGAGATTTTCGATCTGCCCCAGCACCTGAAGCGAGGTGCGTGACGTGACGGAAAAGGTCACATCGGGATGGCGCGCCTGGAAGGATTCGGTCAATCGCGGCACCATCGCCAGCGCGGTCGGAATGACGGCAAGGCGAATATGTCCCGCAAGACCCTTGCGGGCAGCGCGCATTTCCTCCCTCATGGTGCGCGCATCGCCAACGATACGGCGCGCCCACTCCAGCACCCGCTGGCCCTCCGGCGTCAGCCCCTGATACCGCGCCGAACGCACCACGAGAACGACGCCCAGTTGATCCTCCAACTGCCGGATTGCCGCCGACAGGCTGGGCTGGGAGACACCACATTCCTCCGCCGCCCGGCCGAAATGTTCCGCCCGTGCCAATGCAATGAAAAATTCCAGTTTGTCGATCATACGCTCTCCCCCGCGGCGCGATCACTTGACGGGTGCGCGCGGGAGAACACTAGAACGTGGCGGCAGTGCCCGCAAATGGCCGCAGGCATTTTCCTGCAAACTAGGCGCAGGCGACGAGGGCTGGCCCCTTTACGCGTGGATAGTCATAGGCATTGACCTTCGAGGTCGTATAACCGGCGCCGACCAGTGCTTCGGCAAGCTTTATCGCAGCCGTAACGCCATCGATGACGGGCACCCCGGTGGCATCCCGCAGGCGGTCGCAGAGCGAGGACATGCCGGCGCAACCGAGGATGATCGCCTCCGCCGCATCCTCACGCTTGGCGGCCTCGATTTCGCGGCGAAGCAGGGCTTCCGCGACTTCGGGATCCTCCTCTAGCCCGAGAACCGGCAGGTCGATCGCGCGCACCTTTCGGCAATACCGCTGGGCGCCATAATCTTCCACCAGATCTTCGATGATCGGTATGGACCGTGGCAGCGTCGTGATGATCGAAAAACGCCGGCTGATCGTCATCGCCACCTGCACAGCCGCCTGGCAGATGCCGATGACCGGCCCCCGCGCCACTTCGCGCGCGGCGTGAAGTCCCGGATCGTCGAAACAGGCGATCACATAGGCATCCACGCCATGCCCCTCGCCCTTGCGGATTTCCGCCAGAAGCCCCGGAACGGCCATGGCCTCATCCGCCTGCCCTTCGATGCTGACGGGGGTATCGACAGGATTTGCCGCAGAGACGTGGGTATCCTTCTGCTTGACCCGCAAGGCGCTATCGAGGGCCTGCGCGGTCATGGAGGCGGTGGAATTGGGATTGATTAAACGAATATGCATCGCACGCATCCTGAATAGCCTTCACTTGCCGTCAGGCGCGGTGAAATCGGTGATTGGTGGCGCCTTCAGAACGAACTGGCGATCCGAGGTGATGTAATTGTCGGCATGAAGCCGGGCGATCGGCTGGTAGCGATCGGGATCGACATAACGCCCCTCTTCATCGAGGCACTCATTATGGACATGCATGTGCACCACTTCACCCAATACCAGCGTGCGGCGCGGGTAATCGATCAGTCGCTCCACGCGGCACTCGAATGCACAGGGTGATTGCGCGGCATAACTCGCATCGATCTTGCTGCAGGGCTTGGCCGTCAGTTGCGCCATCGACATTTCGTCGACTTCATTGTCAAAGCCGAGGCCGCAGATGAGCATCTGATCCGACAGCGCCATGTCCACCATATTGATGACGAACTCGCCGGTGCGGCGGATATTCACCATCGTATCCTTTTCCTCGCCGCTCAGCTTGGGCTGAATGCCGAGGACGACGATGGGCGGATCATGCGAAAAAACGTTAAAGAAGCTCATCGGTGCTGCATTGTTATGGCCCGCTTCAGAGCGGGTCGTCACAAGCGCGATCGGTCGCGGACCGATAAAATTCGTCAGAAGGCGGTAGCGGCTCTGGGGCTCAAGCGCGCTGAAATCGAATTCCATGATCGGCATCCTAATTTAGTCTACAATTATCTTTCATATTGTTGACAATGTTGCAACCAAAATCCCGTTGATACGGTTGACTTTTTCATTCACATCACGCTTCTCTAGGGCGATTGGGGAGTATGTCGAATGACCGAACAGGCCGGCCCGTCCACACAGCAGATTGTCGAGAAAGTATGGCTTTCGATTGCCGAACGCCGGTTGCGTCCGGGCGTGCAGCTGAAAGAAGAGCAACTGGCGACAATCTTTGGCGTCAGCCGCGCACGAATCCGCCAGGCTCTGTCCGTTCTTGAGCGTGACGGACTGGTGACCATCGTTCCCAATCGCGGCGCTTTCGTCTCCAAACCTTCGGTCGAGGAAGCCCGCGATGTCTTCTTCGTACGCCGTACCGTCGAGCAATGCGTCGTCGAAAGACTGTGCAGGTCCGCCACCAAAACCGATCTCAAAAAGCTGCGCGACCATGTGGCCAAGGAGCGTGTGGCCAATACCAGGAACGTCACGACCGACATCATCAAGCTTTCCGGCGGGTTCCACCTGCTGCTTGCGGAAACGCTCGGTTCTGATTTCCTTTTTACCACCATGCGCGACCTCATTTCCCGCTCGTCGCTCATTACCGCCGTTTACCGTAACACGGATCGCTTCAACTGCGGCCCGGACGAACATGCCGAAATCGTCGATGCGATTGCCAACAATGATCCGTCGCGGGCCATCCATCTGATGACCCATCACCTCGAGCATGTGGAAGCGGAACTCGATCTCAGCGAAATCCGCGACCTTTCCCACGACCTGCGCGCCGCCCTCGGCTGATCCCCTTCTCAGGCGCGCTGTCGCTGGCCTGCCCATTCCGTGTCATCTTCAACCAGATGGCAGGCGACCCGCGTGCCGTTGGCGAGGCTTTTCACTTTCGGCACCTCTGCCGAACATTGCGCTGTTGCGAGCGGACAACGGGGGTGAAACGCGCAGCCCGAAGGCGGCTTCAAAGGGCTCGGCACTTCACCCGCAACAATCTCACGGTCCCGCTGCGGGGTCTTGATATTGGGGATCGTCTGGAGAAGCAGCCGGGTATAGGGATGGCGCGGATTGGCGAAAAGCTCTTCTGTATCGCCCTCCTCCACAATTCGCCCGAGATACATGACCGCAATGCGGTCCGACATGTGGCGGACAACACTCATGTCGTGGCTGATGAAGAGATAGGTGAGGCCGAGTTCATCCTGCAGGCGGCGCATGAGGTTCAGCACCTGTGCCTGTACCGAAACGTCAAGCGCCGATGTCGGCTCGTCACAGACGAGGAACTCCGGTTCGCTCGCCAATGCACGGGCAATCGAGATGCGCTGGCGTTGGCCGCCGGAAAATTCATGCGGAAACTTCTCGCCATCGGAGGCTGATAGACCCACGGTCTGGAGTAATTCCTCCACGCGCTCCATCGCCTCGGCCTTTGTCGCACGCAGCTTCAGCTCGCGGATCGGTTCGGCGATGATGTTCTTCACCCGCCAACGCGGATTGAGCGAAGCATAGGGATCCTGGAAGATCATCTGTGCCGACAGGGGTTTGCCGTTGCCGCCCGACGCGAAATGAAATGCGCCGGCGCTTGGCCGGAAAAGCCCGGTCACCAGGCGGGCAACGGTCGATTTGCCGCAGCCGCTCTCACCGACGATGCTGAGACAGCCGCCAGCAGGAACGGCGAAATCGATATCGTTGACGGCCTGCACGAACTGCCGGGGTTTGCGCTCAATGATGCGGTTGAGCAGCGGGGCCGACACGTCGAAGGTTTTCGTCAGGCCTTTGACGGTCAAGGCCGGCTGATGGGACGCTGCCTTATGGGATGCTGATTGTGTCATGCTGTGCCTCCTGCATTCAGCCAGCACGCACTGGCACCGTTGCCGACGGTTTCAAGTTCAGGCCGTTGCCGCAGACAGCGCGGCCCCGCAAAACTACAGCGGGGATTAAACGCGCATCCGGGCGGGATCGCATCGAGACGCGGCATCGCCCCGTCAATCTGGTTGAGCCGCTCTACCCTAGCGCCAAGCGACGGAATGGAGGCCATCAGGCCCTGCGTATAGGGGTGGCGCGGTTCGTGCAGCACTTGCTCGACCGGCCCGAC
>Ga0308165_1001663_pt1 | contig 30113 bp, 31 predicted proteins | sample PhyWR2_FD_201032 | JGI IMG/M metagenome (GOLD analysis project Ga0308165, IMG submission 201032) | Phyllosphere microbial communities from UC Gill Tract Community Farm, Albany, California, United States - DLSLW.R2 | ecosystem: Host-associated > Plants > Phyllosphere > Unclassified | place: USA... | reverse complement strand
TGGCGGCCTTCAGGTTCAGGGCCGCCACGATGATCCAGAATCCGATGCCGAAGAAGGCGACGGCGGACGGCAGACCCATTCGGCCCAGCAGCGGGCTTTCGCCCGTCTGCGGCAGGGCCTGACGGATCGCATAGGCCAGAATGCCGATATAGATCAGGCCCCAGATCGAGAAGGCGTAGCCGGCAACGCGCAGGGTGCTGTTGCCGTCGGCGGCGAACTCGGCCTGGTTCAGGCCCAGGCCGGCCAGGTTCTGAACCAGGGGCACGATGATGGCGAACAGGGCGGCGGCCAGGACGGCCAGACGACGGGTGCGTTGGCGGGGCGTGGGACGGATTATGGAGGACATTCGATTTCCAGTGCGACGCGTGTTCCCGCCTTTACGCCTCGCCACGCCAGAAGGTTCACCGCGGCCGGCAGAAAAGTGAAGCTTGCATTGGCGGCCGGCGGCTTCATCCTGCCCGACATGACGCTCAAAGCCTCCCTGCCGGCTCTGTTGATCGCGATCGTCGTGGCAGCGGGCCAGACGTCCGCCCAGACGAGCGGAGCGCCTCTGCCGGCCTCGATCCAGACCGCCTGGTCTCGGGTCCGCGCGGCCCTGACGCCTCAGCAGCAGGCCAATGAGGTGCGGGGCTTCCTGTCGGCTCTCGCCAACGAGAACGGACGGCCGACGACGCCGGCGCTGGATGCGCGCGATATCGCCTCAGGCCGCGCCGTGTCGCTCGACGACCCTGCCTTGCTACAGCGCCCTCAGGCGCACGAGGTCACGGTGACGGTGGACGGTCGGTTCCTGATCTTCCGTCCGCTGTCCCGCGCCAGTCTGGAGCCGTTTTTCGGCCGTTAGGAACAATCGGCCCGACCGTGTGGTTGTCAGATGCAATCCAAACTTAGGAGCCCATCATGGCCGATATCGAAAACACCCAGCCCTCGCTCGAAGACGAAATCGCCGCCAACCGCGCCATCGAACAAGGCCTCGGCGTCGGCGCGCGCGAACTGGCCGCCCAGCGCGAACCCGGAGAAGGGGCTTTCGATGACGAAAACGCAGAAGACGATAAGATGGCGGACCTGTCCGACGGGCGCTCTCAAATCAAGGATGCCTGACCGGTTCTAGGGCTCAACCTTGAAGTTGACTGAGAAGCGAACCATCCGGTCAGCCAATGTCAAACCAGCTGCCGACGCTTCATCCGATAGCTTGAGCCGTGCTCGCGGCAACGACCTCTCAACCGCCTTCCACAAATCATATCCTGCTGGCTGCTCGCTTTCAGGCTGACACTCGGTCAACTGGCCCGAGGCGGTGACGACGCAAGAGAGCACAACGTAGCCCTCAAGCGGAGATCTGTCCCTGACGGGATTTGGGAAGGTAGGTCGTGGCATTGTTTGCCACTGAACTGTATTCGGCAGTCCGTCTTGACCATTGCCGTCAACTTCGGCTGCTCGGGTTTCGCGCGGATCAACCATCGGCCGGCCGCAAGCCGTCAAGGTTTGTTCGATAGCAGTGCTCGACGGATCAAGCTCCATCACATAACGCGTGCGCGGCCCGCCGTTGTTTCCAGGCACAATAACCTGCAGCTTGCCGCCTTTCGCCAAATCGCGGGCGACCACGGCAGGAAGGCGACTGAACGCCATGCTGCGTTGCGTGCCCACAGTCCACACGGATGTATAGGGCTGTTCTTGATCGCCGCCCTGGATCCCGAGCTCCCGTGACGTTGACCCTCTCGTGGCCTCAGGCAATCCGGTGATCAGCACGTCGTACGCATTATCAACGCAACGTGCTGCGATCGTCAGACCTGAGGTGAAGTCGATCGTGGCCAGCACCGCCTTGCGTTCAGGGGCAGAGGTGAGAGTCCAGTCTTCACTCTGAGGCGTGATCTCCTGCGCGAAGGCAGGGGTGGTGGTGGTGGCGACCGCCGCAAGGTAGGCGGAAAGTAGAAGAAGGCTTCGCATCGACCCAATCCGCACCAACTTGCGATTGCCGTCAAGCGGCCGCGTAGATACTCTGGAACAAAGTCGCGCCGTCGGACGAGCCCAGTTCGGCTTCGAAGGCGCGGTCCGGGTGGGGCATCATGCCCAGGACGTTGCCGCGCGCGTTCTGGATGCCGGCGATATCGTTGACCGAGCCGTTCGGGTTGTCGACATAGCGGAAGACCACCTGGCCCTCGCCCTCGATGCGGGCAAGGGTCGTGGCGTCGGCGAAGAAGTTTCCGTCGCCGTTGCCCTGGGTCATCGTCACCTCGCGCTGGCCCTGATAGCCGGCGGTGAAACGGGTCTGGCCGTTGGCGACCGTCAGGGCGATGGGCTTGCAGACGTATTTCAGACCCTTGTTGCGCAGCAGGGCGCCGGGCAGCATTCCGGCCTCGCACAGGATCTGAAAGCCGTTGCAGATGCCGACCACGGCGACGCCGTCGTCCGCCGCCTTCTTGACCGCCTGCATGACCGGCGACTGGGCCGCCATGGCGCCGCAGCGCAGATAGTCGCCGTAGGAGAAGCCGCCGGGAATGACGATCAGGTCCAGGCCCTGGGGCAGTTCGGTCTCGGCGTGCCACACCATGGAGACCGGCTCGCCGGTGGAGCGTTCGACGGCGACCTTGCAGTCGCGGTCACAGTTGGAACCGGGGAAGACGATGACGGCTGCGCTCATGGCGCGGGCCTTTAGCAGGGTTCTTTCGGCTTGTCAGGCCGTCGCGCGCGACCGGCCGGTCAGCCAGGCGATCAGGAAGATCACGAAGCCGCCCAGCGACAGGCCCATGCCGACCCAGCCGGTCGAGGCCCAGCCATAGCCCGCCGCGATCGCCATCCCGCCCAGCAGCGGGCCGATGGCATTGGCCGTGTTGAACGCCGAATGGTTGAGCGCCGCCGCCAGGGTCTGGGCGTCGCCGGCGACGTCCATCAGCCGCGTTTGGAGGATCGAACCCAGGCCGCCTCCGCCGCCGATCAGGAAGACCACGACCATCACGGCCCACAGGTGAGGCGCCGCGAGCGGATAAAGCGCCAGCGCCGCTGCGCTCCACAGCAACAGGCCGCCCGCCGCCTTGAACCCCAGATGATCCGCCGCCCAGGCCCCCAGGATATTGCCCAGGAACATGCCGACCCCGAACACGGCGAAGACCCAGGGCAGGACGTCGGGGCCGGCGCCCGTCACCGCCTCAAGCGTCGAGGCGAGATAGGCGTAGACCGCGAACATGCCGCCAAAGCCAATGGCGCCCACGCCCAGCGTCAGCCAGACCTGGCTGCGCGTCAACGCGCCCAGCTCGCGCCAGGGGCTGGCGTCGGGATGGGCCGGATCGCGCGGTGCGAACAGGGCGACTAGGGCCATGGTCAGAACCGCCAGCACGCCGACGATGGCGAAGGTCCAGCGCCAGCCGTGGGCATGGCTGATGATGTTGACGACGGGCACGCCCAGAACGGTCCCGACCGTCAGCCCCATCAAAATGGTCGAGACCGCGCGCGTGCGGAAATGCAGCGGCACGATCGAGGCCGCGACCAGAGCCGCCACGCCGAAATAGGCTCCGTGCGGCAAGCCGCTGAGGAAACGAAAGACCAGCATCCAGTGATAGGTGGGGGCTAGGGCGCTGGCCACGTTGCCGATGGCGAACAGGGCCATGAAGGCGATCAAAAGCAGCCAGCGCGGATAGCGCGCGCCCAGAACCGCAAGGATCGGCGCGCCAACCACGACGCCGGCGGCATAGGCGCTGATGACATGGCCGGCGGTCGGCGCATCGACGCCAAGCCCGGCGGCGAAGTCCGGCAGGATGCTCATGGCCGCGAACTCGGTCACGCCGATCGCGAATCCGCCCATGGCCAGGGCGATCAGGACTAGGGCGACCGCCCCGCGCGAGCGGACGGGAAGGGGAGTGTCGAAGGCGGCGTCGGTCATGTTGCGCTGCACACTAATCAGCGTTCATGACGCCGCAAGGGCGACGCCGCCCGGCAACGATCACGCTTTGTTTTCGTAGGTCGCGGTGATCGACGCCTTGGCCAGGGTGTGGAAGTGCAGGTTGAAGCCGAAGACGGCGCCGGAGTTGTCGGCCGTGACGTCCAGGCTTTCGACATCCACCGCAAAGACGGTGAAGATGTAACGGTGCGGGCCATGGCCGGGGGGCGGGGCGGCGCCGCCGAAACCGGGCTGACCATAGTCGGTGCGGCCCTGGATGGCGCTGTGGGGCAGATGCCCGCCCGGCGAGCCGGCGCCGGCCGGCAGCTCTGTCACGTCCGCGGGAATATTGGCCACCGTCCAATGCCAGAAGCCCGAGCCGGTCGGTGCGTCGGGATCATAGCAGGTGATCGCATAGCTCTTGGTCGCCTCCGGCGCGCCGGACCATGACAGTTGGGGCGAGGTGTTGCCCTTGGCGTGCACCTGGGCGTCCGGCAGCACGCCGCCGTCCTGGATATCGGTGGAGGTAAGGGTGAAGGTCATGGGCGCTCCGTCAATCAAGCCGTTTGCTAAACTGGCGTCGATGCCGAAGGATGCAACCGTCTCGTTCCCGCGACATGGGAGAGGAAACAGCAGAGTTTACGCCGCCTCGATGCGGTAGCTTTCAATCACCGTATTGGCGAGCAGCTGCTCGCACATCTTCTTGGCTTCGCCTTGCGGGTCTTCGGCGCCGGCGAGGTCAAACTCGATCAGCTTGCCGACGCGGGCGTTGGAGACGCCCGACCAACCCAGACCCTGCAATGCGCCTTCGACGGCCTTGCCCTGAACGTCCAGGACGCCCGGTTTGAGGAAGACGTGAACTTTTACCTTGCTTGAAGCGGTTGGGGCCATCAGTGCAGTCCTCCCTGGATCACCGTCGGCATGCCCTTCATGATGCCCAGGCGACGCGCAACCTCTGTGTAGCTTTCGATCACATTGCCCAGGTCGCGGCGAAAGCGGTCCTTGTCCAGCTTCTCGCCGGTCGAGGCGTCCCACAGGCGGCAGCTGTCGGGGCTGATCTCGTCGGCCAGCAGGACGCGGCTGAAGTCGTTTTCCCACACCCGGCCGAACTCGATCTTGAAATCGACCAGGGTGATGCCGACGGCGCTGAACATGCCCGACAGATAGTCGTTCACCCGCACTGTCATCGCCAGCATGTCGTCCAGCTCCTGGGTCGAGGCCCAGTTGAAGGCGGTGATGTGCTCTTCGGTGACCATCGGGTCGTTGAGCTCATCCTTCTTATAGTAGAATTCGATGATCGAGCGCGGCAGAGGCGTGCCTTCCTCGATGCCCAGGCGCTGGCTCATCGAGCCGGCGACGATGTTGCGGCACACGACTTCCAGCGGAATGATCTCGACTTCGCGGATCAGCTGCTCGCGCAGGTTCAGACGCTTGATGAAGTGGTTGGTCACGCCGATGCCGTTCAGGCGCGACATGATGAACTCGCTGATCTGGTTGTTCACCACGCCCTTGCCTTCGAGAACGGCCTTTTTCTGCGCGTTGAAGGCGGTGGCGTCGTCCTTGAAATACTGGATCAGGGTGCCGGGCTCGGGTCCTTCGTACAGGATCTTGGCCTTGCCTTCGTAGATCTTCTTGCGCTTGCTGTTCATGGTCCGGTCCCGGCTTACGGGCGCCCTCCAGAAACAAAAATCGCGCGGCCATATGTGGAGGGGGAAGACCCGGTCCTGGCGGCGCGTTTCGGAATCGTTCGGGCAGTCAATCTCGTTCGGGGTCTCCTTAGCCGAAGGCGGCCCTCGATACAAATGAGGATGGCCGGCGCCGCAATCATTGGGGACAGGATGTCCATGCGACGGAAGTCAGGTTGCGTTCGCGGGCGGGCGGTCTATAGACGGCGCTTGCCCCGACGTTAGCGGGGTGGACGGAGCTTTGCTGAGCGAAATGACGACCTTCGACGATCGGGAAAAGGCCTTCGAAGCCAAATACGCCCTCGATCAGGAGCAGGAGTTCAAGGCCATCGCCCGGCGCAACCGGATGCTGGGCCTTTGGGCTGCGGAAAAGATGGGCCTGTCGAGCGAAAGCGCTGACCAGTACGCCGCCGCCGTGGTGCGTGCCGATTTCGAACAGCCGGGAGACGAGGACGTGTTCCGCAAGGTCGCCGGCGACTTCAAGGCCTCGGGCCTGTCGGTATCTGAGGGCGAGATTCGCTCCAAGATCGATGAACTGGCCTCGATCGCCCGCGAGCAAATCCGCGCCGGCGAGTAATCGCCTCGGTCTTTGGACTGATCTGAGAATTCGAAAGGGCCGCACCCGGGGGAAAGTGCGGCCCTTTCTTCTTGCCGGGGACGTTGGGGGGATGTCTCACCCGGCGTACTGTGCGTCTCGCGCCCCTGAAGAACACCAGGGCCGAGATTTGGTTTCAGGCGTCGCCGCCCGAAACCAAATATTTTTTACGGCATCAGAACCGTGTCGACGACGTGGACGACGCCGTTCGATTGGCCCACGTCGGCCTGGGTGATCGTGGACTTGCCGCCCTTGGCGTCGGTGATGACCCAGGTGTTGTTCGGGCCGGCCGAAACCTTCAGTTCTTCGCCCTGAACCGTCTTCAGCGTGGCGGTGCCGCCGTTGGCCTCGGCCTGGGCTGCGATATCGGCGGCCGTCAGACGACCGGCGACCACGTGGTAGGTCAGGATCTTGGTCAGATCAGCCTTCATCGCCGGCTGCATCAGGCTGGTGCGCGTCGCCTCGGGGATCTTCTCGAAGGCGGCGTTGTCAGGGGCGAAGACCGTGAACGGGCCCGCCCCTTGCAGGGTGTCGACCAGGCCGGCGGCCTTCACGGCGGCGACCAGGGTGGTCAGATTGGAGGCTTTGGAGGCGTTGGCGACGATAGTCTCGTTCGGGCTCATGGCAGCGCCGCCCACCATCGGGTCGGTCGCGGGGGCCATGGCGGCGCCGTCGGCCGGAGCCATAGCGGTCGATTCCGCCGGCGTCGTGGCGGCCGGCTCGTTGTTGCCGCAGGCGCCGAGCGCCATCAGCGCGCCGCCGGAGACGGCGACGAGCATAAGATTGCGAAGTTTGGTCATGTGTTTCGTTCCCTTTGGGCCGCTCTCAAGGCGGTAACGGGAACGTTACGCGCGACACCGCACAATGGATGCATGCCGCGCGACAAGACATCGCAGCTTCACCATTCAGTTTTCGCGCGCACTTCTATGCTGCTTTGCAGCAAGAGAACTATCGTTCGATCAGATCAGTCAACGAATTCCAGATGTTCGCCTTGCCTGCCAGTGGAATCGCATGAGCCGGGCTGGATGAAGGCAGGTCGATAAGGCCAACCCCTGCGACGTCGCCGATAATGCGCCGTCCCGACTTGGCCGCCAGCTTGCCGTTGAAGGCGACCGCTCTCAGCCGCGGCAAGCTGCCGATCAGGCCGCGCAGATCAGCCGCCTCCGGCGAGCGGATCGCGGCATCCAGACTGCCCGACCTTTCCGCCGACGCAATCACATCCCACAGGCCCACGCCGCGCGCCTTCAATCGATCCAGCCGCTGCTCATAGGGTTGTGCCGCTAGGTCTTCACCCAGCACCCCGCTGATCAGCGGCCAGAAGGCGTTGCGCGGATGGGCGTAGTACTGGGCCGCCTTCAGCGAGGCGTCGCCGGGCAGGCTGCCCAGGATCAACAATCGGGTTTCCGCATCGACGACGGGTGCGAACCCCAGCCTGCGACCGCCCGTATGGTCCGTCACTTGACCGGCGGGTCGTCGCGCAGCCAGCCGGTGATCGAGCGGCGCTTGCCGCCTGCGTAGGCGGCGACTGGTGCCACAGAGTGCTGGCGGGGTGTCTTGAACACCGTCCAGACGTTGAAACCCGGCTTGAAGCCGCGTTCGATATCGCCGTTTGTGTCGTGAAACAGCAACTGGCCGCCCCAATCCGGCCGCCAATCGCGCGACAGCCCCAACGTATAGGCCGCCCGCCGCTCGCCGACGCCTGTGTCGTCGTGCTGGGTCAGGAAGTCGCCGGGCCGGAACCAGGTGGCTTGCGCGTCGATCTTGGTCACGCTCGTTTCGCCGGTCACGGCTTTGGCGAATGTTGTGAAGGGCGTGTCGTTGAAAAACTGCACCAGGGCGTGCGTCGCATGGCCTTCGTCGTTGCCAGTCAGCAAGGTCGTGATGATCGGATAGGCCAGATAGATGAAGGAGAAGCCGTCGCGACCCTCCGCCAGCGCGCGCTGTATCTGGGCCCCGATCGCATCGCGGCCCATGGCCTGCATGTCTTGCGGCGACAGCAGCTTGCCGCCCTCCGGCGTCTTCAAGGACAGATGCCAAGACGTGTCGTGTTCGAGCGCAAGATCCAGCCATTCGGCGCTCGCCTCATCCAGCAGATCGGGCACCTGCACCATGCCGTCGCGCGCATAGGCCACCGCATAGTCGCGGGGATCGAGCCGGGGATTGAGCCGGATTGTCTTGTTCAACGCGCATTGACCGTGATTGTCACGACCATCGTCCTGCCGACTGAAGATGCGGATGGAGCAGATTGTGTTTGGGCGATACAGCGCAGGGTTTCTAGATCGCGCACGCTCATATGACGGTCGTCAGTTAAGTCGCAGCCGCCCAACTGCCTGCCCGCACTCACCACGCATCGCATGTCTGTCTTGATCGAGCGCGAACCCTTGTGACGCCGCAGGCAGACTTCAGCCCGGGCGTCATCAGACAGCAGAGCGGTAGGTGCATACACCGACCAGCCGATGTAGCTGATCTCAGGCGTGTTGGCCTGAATGAACAGAGCGAGCAGCGCGGCGATCATGCCTCATTGAACACCCGCTTGAACACCACGTCCACGTTCTTGGTATGGTAGCCGAGGTCGAACAGGGCCTCGAGCTGGTCGGCGGGCAGGGTGACGCGTTCGTCGGCCTTCAGAAAATCCAGGAAGGCGCCTTCGCCGCGCCAGACCTTCATGGCGTTTTCCTGAACGGCGGCATAGGCGTCTTCGCGCGACACGCCGGCCTGTGTCAGGGCCAGCATCACCCGCTGCGAGTGCACCAGACCGCCCAGTCGGTCGATATTCTTCTGCATATTCTCTGGGTAGACGTTCAGCCGCTCGACCACATTCGCCAGACGGTGCAGGGCGAAGTCCAGGTGGATGGTGGCGTCCGGGCCGATGCCGCGCTCGACCGAGGAGTGGCTGATGTCGCGCTCATGCCACAGGGCCACGTTCTCCATCGCGGGCGTCACGGCCGAGCGGACCAGACGGGCCAGGCCGGTCAGGTTTTCGGTCAGGATCGGGTTGCGCTTGTGCGGCATGGCCGATGAGCCCTTCTGACCCTTGTCGAAGAACTCCTCCGCTTCGAGGACTTCGGTGCGTTGCAGATGGCGAATCTCGACGGCGAGGCGTTCGACCGACGAAGCGACGACGCCCAGGGCGGCGAAGAAGGCGGCGTGGCGGTCGCGCGGGATGACCTGAGTCGAGACCGGCTCGACGGTCAGGCCCATCTGGTCGGCGACATATTGTTCGACCGCCGGATCGACGTTGGCGAAGGTGCCGACGGCGCCCGAAATGGCGCAGGTGGCGATCTCTTCCTTGGCGGTGATCAGGCGGCGTTTGGCGCGCTGGAACTCGGCGTGATAGCCGGCCAACTTCAGGCCGAAGGTGACAGGCTCGGCGTGGATGCCGTGCGAACGGCCCACGGTCGGGGTGTATTTATGCTCCTTGGCGCGTGTCTCCAGCGCGGCCAGAACCCGATCGACGCCTTCGATCAGCAGGTCCGACGAGCGCGCCAGCTGAACCGCGAAACAGGTGTCCAGCACATCCGAGGAAGTCATGCCCTGGTGCAGGAAACGGGCTTCTTCGCCGACGATCTCGGCGACGTGCGTCAGGAAGGCGATGACGTCGTGTTTGGTGGTGCGTTCGATCTCGTCGATGCGGTCGGCGTCGAAGGTCGCATCCTTGCCCTTGGCCCAGATGGCGTCGGCCGATTCCTTGGGGATCACGCCCAACTCGGCCATCTTCGTGGCGGCGTGGGCCTCGATCTCGAACCAGATCTTGTACTTGGTTTCCTGGGACCAGATAGCGGCGGCGACGGGGCGGGAGTAGCGCGTGATCATGGGCGGGTCGTGTCGGTCGTGGGGGGCGCGGAGTCAAGGTTTGCGGGACGGCGCGGTTGACTTTGCCGGCCGTTGTCCCAGATTCAGCGCGCTTTCAGGAGGACGACCTCCCCCACATGGGACCAACGCCGGGACGACCCGACGCCATGCAGGGAGAATGTCATGGCCTGGGTATTCCTTGTTTTCGCCGGCCTGCTCGAAGTCGTCTGGGCGTTTCTGATGAAGGCGTCCGCCGGCTTCACGCGACCGTGGCCGACGGTGGGGATGATCGTCTTCATGATCGGCTCGTTCGGTCTGCTGTCGCTGGCGATGAAGACCCTGCCGCTGGGCACGGCCTACGCCATCGGGACCGGCATAGGCGCAGTCGGCGCCTTTGTGGTGGGCGCGGCCTTTCTGGGCGAGCCGCTGACGCTGCTCAGGATCGCGGGCGTCGCACTGGTCGCATCGGGCCTGGTTGTGCTGAAGCTGGCGGCGAGCCATTGATGGCGGCGACAGGAGACGCGTGATGGAACTGGTGATCGGCGACAAAGCCTATTCGACGTGGTCGCTGCGGCCGTGGCTGGTGCTGAAACATTGTGGCGCGGTCTTCGACGAGATCATCGTGCCGCTGAATCAGCCCGACACCGATCAACGCATCCGTGAACATTCGCCGTCCGCCCTTGTCCCGGTACTGAAGGTCGAGGGCGAGGTGATCTGGGATTCGATGGCCATCGCCGTCTGGGCGGCGGAACGCTATCCGCAAGCCCGCCTCTGGCCGTCGGACGCCCATGCGCGCTGGCTGGCGCGTTCGGCGGCGTGCGAGATGCATGGCGGCTTCACCGCCCTGCGCACGGCCTGTTCGACCGGCCCGGATCACTGGATGGTCGGCCCCAGTCGCGCACCCGCGCCGGACCATCCGGGACTGGCCAAGGATCTGCGCCGCATCGTCGAACTGTGGCGGAGCCTGCATGAGCGGTTTGGCGCGGGCGGGCCGTATCTGTTCGGCGACTGGTCCGTGCCAGACGCCTTCTTCACGCCGGTCGCCGCCCGCATCCGCCATTTCCAGCTGGACCTCGCCGCGCACGGAGATGACGGCACGGCCCGGGCCTATGCTGAGACCCTGCTGGCCCATCCCCACTTTCTTGAATGGGAAGCCGACGCGCTGGGCTTAACGCACGACAACCATCCCGGCTGACGCAGCGTTAAGTGAGCGCTATTATCTCTATGGGCATGACGAGCCCGATCCTGCCCAGCCCTCCGACCCAAGCCGCTGCGCGCGGCCTCAATCCGGTCATGGCCTATGGGCTTGCGGCCTTGGTCGGGGCGGCGTTCTGGGCCAGCCTGCTGTTCGCGGTCTTCTAGGAGGTCAGCGCGCGCCGGCGATGGGCGTGGTCTCGGCGATCAGAACCGGCTCGGCCTGCGGAGGCGGGGCGACGTAATCCAGCGCCATCGGCACGGCGCGTGCGCCCGACGCGACGGCGTCCAGTGTCTTCAGCGGGCCGCCGAACAGTCGTTGATAGATCCAGTAGCTGGCCATGACCTTTTCGACGTAGTCGCGCGCCTGGGGCACGTCGATCGTCTCGATCAGCAGCAGGGGATCGGCGTCCGCGCCCAGCTTCCTGACCGCCGCCAGCATCGGCCCGGGACCGGCGTTGTAGGAGGCCACGGCCCGCAGCAGATCGCCCTGGAAGGCCGACAGGGCCAGCATCTTGTTGATGTAGGCCTGGCCCAGACGCATGTTGACCGCCGGGACCAGCAGCTTGGTCGGGTCCGAGACGAAGGTGCGATCGCCGGTCATCTCGGCCGCCGTCGTCGGCATGACCTGCATCAGCCCATAGGCGCCGACGCTGGAGCGGGCGTTCGGATTGAAGTCGGTCTCCTTGCGCGCCAGGGCGTAGACCAGCGCCCGCTCGATGACGAAGCCGCCTTCGGGCGTAAGGTCCGGGATGGGATAGCGCGTCGCGTCGATGCGCGTGGCGTCGCCGTTGTTGACCGGCAGGATGGCGCGCGCCAGGGCGGTCCACATCTTGGCCGCATCGCCCACGGCGGTTCGCAGCCCGGACCGCAGCTCGGTCTCGGCATCGGCGTTCCGCCCGACCTCATAGAAGGCGACGGTGCGCTTGGCGCGGGCATCGCCCTGGACGAAGGCTTCCAGGGCGGTCGGCTCGACGGCGGCGCTCTGGGGCACATAGGCGGCGCGGCGCAGGCGTGGCTCGGCTTCGTAGGGGCGGGGGCCCATGTTCTCGATCGTCGGCTCTTCTCCGAGCTGACGCAGGGCGATCTGGCCATAGAAGGTGGCCGGCCACTGGGCCGACAGGCGCAGATAATCGATCACGCGATCCTGACGACCCGACTGGGAGGCGGCGCGCGCGGTCCAGAAGGCGGCGCCGGCGCGGACCCAGGCGTCCTCGGTCGGATCGTTGGCGACGCGTTCGAAGGCGGCGAAGGATTCGTGGAACTGGCCCAGACGCCATTCCGCCAGGCCGACCGTCCACCAGTCGCCGATCTGGCGCCCCAGGGCCGAGGCGCCGGTCAGGTCGTCGTTGTTGTAGGCGACGCGCGCCGCCTTGGCCGGATCGGTCACGCCGCCGTCGCCGGACACGGCGCTGACCAGACTGTTCCAGGTGCGGCCCAGCACGCCGCCGGGACGCACCGGCTCCGGCGCGCCGTCGGGGCGACGACGCAGCGCCAGCGTATAGACCCGGTCTGCGCACGGCAGATCCGAATAGGTCTCAAGCCAGGCCGTCAGCTCTTCATAGGTGGCGACATGATCAGGATGGAACAGGCTTTCGAACTCGACCTGACCCAGCAGCACACGGTCCTGCGCCTGACGAGCCGCCGTGCGGGCCGTCTCGATATCGCCGCGTCGCAGGGCGTCAAAGGCGGTGGTGTAGGAGATTCTGTCGGCCGAGCTCAGCGCGGTGGGACGTCCGGAACCGGCTCCGGCCTCGGCGGTTGACCCGTAGGGCGTCTCGGCGGTCGCGGCCGTCGTGGCGGCGCAGAACGCAAGGACAAGCGTCGACGCGAGGATCGCGCGGCGGAACAGAAACATAAGCGGCGGCCCCCTCGTTGGCGACGCGCGTAAGCTACGGGCGCGTGTATGGCGATCGGTCGTCAGCATGCGAACATGCCGCGATTAGCCTTGTTCTTCAACCGAGTCCGTTTCAAGGCGAACGGCCAGCGAAAGCAGGTCGCTCCAGACCTGTCGTTTCGCTTGTGGCTGACGCAGCAAAAAGGCGGGATGCAGGGTCGGCATGACGGGCGCCGACACCGCCCCTTCCAGCAGGCGCCATTCCTTCCAGTTGCCGCGCAGCTTCATGATGCCTTCTTCGGCGCCGAGCACCGATTTGGCCGAGGCTGCGCCCAGCAGCAGCACGGCCTTGGGCTTCAGCAGGGCGAAGGCGCGCTCGACGAAGGGCGCGCACACCGCTTGTTCCTGCGGGCTAGGGGTGCGGTTGCCGGGCGGGCGCCAGAAGACGGTGTTGGTGATGAAGACCTTGTCGGTCAGGCCTGCCGCCGCCAGCATCCGGTCCAGCAACTGCCCGGCCTTGCCGACGAAGGGCTGGCCCGCCCGGTCCTCATCCGCGCCGGGACCTTCGCCGACGATCAGGACCGAGGCGTTGGGGTTGCCGCGTCCGAACACCGATTGCGTCGCTCCCATGCCGCGCAGCGGACAGCCCTCGAACCCCGCGACCGCCGCCGCCAGATCCTGAAGCGTCGCGGCGCCAGCGGCCAGCCGCCGCGCGTCGGCGAGGGCGTCATCGGCGTTGACGCCGGCCAGGGGCATGACGACCGAGGCCGTCGCCCTCTGCACCGCCTTTACGGCCGGCGGCGGGGCGACATGGGTGTGATCGACGGGCGCATCGCCATAGCAAGCGTCGACCCCCGCATCCCGCCAAAAGGCGAGCAAGCTTTCGACTGCAGCGATGTCATGGGGTTGCGCGTTCATGTCTCGGAACACCGATAAGCCTTGACCGCCCTCGCGTCACCTTCCGATAAGCGGCATAACCACACAGATAACCGGGATTCAGGGGAAACCATGGCCGAAGACGCCATCGAAGGCGGCGCGGAAAACGCCCGTCAGGACGCCATCATCGACAATCTGCCGCCGCTGGAGGCGCTGAACGGCGTCGAGCGCGAGATTATGGAATATGATGTCGTGATCGTCGGCGGCGGGCCTGCGGGCCTGTCGGCGGCCATCCGCCTGAAGCAGCGCGCGGAAAAGGATGGCAAGGAAATCACCGTCGCGGTTCTGGAAAAGGCGGCCGAGGTCGGCGGTCATATCCTGTCGGGCGCGGTCATCGATCCCAAGGCGCTGAACGAGCTGTTCCCCGACTGGAAGGAACGCGGCGCGCCGCTGGAGACGCCGGTCACGAAGGACAAGTTCCTGCTGCTGGGCCCGCAGGGGTCGGCGTCGCTGCCGATGCCGCTGATGCCGCCCTTCATGCACAATCACGGCTGCTACATCGCCTCGTTGGGCAACGTCACGCGCTGGCTGGGCGAGCAGGCCGAGGCCCTGGGCGTCGAGGTCTATCCCGGCATGGCCGCCAGCCACGTCGTCTGGGAAGAAGAGACGGGTCAGGTGAAGGGCGTCGTCGCCGGCGTCTTCGGCATCGACCGCGAGGGCAAGCCGACCGGCGATTTCCAGCCCGGCATTGAACTGCACGGCAAATATGTCTTCATCGCCGAGGGCGTGCGCGGCTCCCTGGCCAAGACCATCATCGCCAGGCACAAGCTTCAGGACGGCAAGTCGCCCCAGAAATACGGCATCGGCCTGAAAGAGTTGTGGCAGGTGCCGGCCGACAAGCACCAGCCCGGCCTGGCCCAGCACACGACCGGCTGGCCGCTGGACGAACACACCGGCGGCGGCAGCTTCCTGTATCACTTCGGCGATCGCTACGTGGCCGTCGGCTATGTGGTTCACCTGAACTACAAGAACCCGTTCCTGTCGCCGTTCGACGAGTTCCAGCGCTTCAAACACCACCCCGAGATCGCTCAGCACCTGGAGGGCGGAACGCGCATCTCCTACGGCGCGCGCGCCATCACCGAGGGCGGCCTGCAGTCGATCCCGAAGCTGAGCTTCCCCGGCGGCGTGCTGATCGGCTGTTCGGCCGGATTCGTGAACGTGCCCCGCATCAAGGGCAGCCACAACGCCATGAAGACCGGCATGCTGGCCGCCGACGCCGCCTATGAGGCCGTTCAGGCCGGGCGCGCGGGCGACGAACTGGTCGAATACCAGACCGCCTTCGAAAAGAGCTGGGTCTACAAGGAGCTGTCGGTCGTCCGAAACGCCAAGCCCCTGCTGTCCAAGTTCGGCACGACGCTGGGCGGGGCGCTGGGCATGTTCGACATGTGGTGCCGCACCCTGTTCGGCGGTCTGTCGCCGATCCCGACGCTGAAGCACGAAAAGACCGACGCCGCCTCGACCGGCCTGGCCGCCGACCACAAGGCGATCGCCTATCCGAAGCCGGACGGCAAGCTGTCGTTCGACAAGCTGTCGTCGGTGTTCATCTCCAACACCAATCACGCCGAGGACCAGCCGGCCCACCTGAAGCTGCTGGATCCGTCGATCCCGATCCGCGTCAACCTGCCCAAATACGGGGAGCCGGCGCGGCTTTACTGCCCGGCCGGCGTGTATGAGGTCGTCTATGGCGACGAGGCGGCCAAGGCCGATCCCCGCTTCGTCATCAACGCCCAGAACTGCGTCCACTGCAAAACCTGCGACATCAAGGATCCGTCGCAGAACATCGTCTGGACCACGCCCGAGGGCGGCGGCGGTCCCAACTATCCGAACATGTGACGGAACGGGGCAGGGGCGGCGTTCCGCCCTTGCCCGCCGCTGCAAAAGCGTGAAGGGTCCGGGCATGATCGCCTCCCGTTCTCGCCTGTTCGCCGCCTCCCTGACCGTCCTCGCCGTGGCGCTTGCCGGCCATGCCTCGGCTCAGGACACGACCCCGCCCGCCCCGACGCCGGACACCCATCCGCCGGCCGTCATCCTGGAGCCTGGTCAGACGGCGCCGGGCAAGGGCACACCAAGTCAGGTGCCGACCCAGGCCGCGCCCGATCCTCACATCATCATCACCGACACGCCCGCGACGCCGGCGATCCCGGCTGTCTGGGCGCCGATCCCGACGAACGCCGAGGGCCGCAGCGCCTATGGTCTGTACCTGGCGGGCAAGCTGGCCCTGATGCAGGGCGAGGGGGCGACCGGCTCGGACTATCTGGCCCAGGCGGAAAGGCTGACGCCGGAACAGCCGCGCGTGCGCGAACAGGCCTTTACCTCCGCCCTGCTGACCGGCGATCTGGATGTGGCGGCCGCCCTGGCCCCGACCGATGCGACCGCGTCTCCCGCATTTGTGGAGGGTGGGCGGCTGGTGCGTCTGGTGCAGGACTTCGTGCGCGGCGACGCCAGGACGCCGAACGCCGAACTGGCCCGTCAGCCCATCGGCGCCCCGCACGCGCGCGCCGGTCTGCTGGTTGCGCCGTGGATCGCGGCGGCGGCGGGCGACTGGACCCGGGCGCTTCAGCCGGTCCCGACCGCCGGCGATCCCCTGACCCTGGCTTTCGCCCGCATCAATCGCGCCGCCCTGCTGGAAAAACGTCGCGACTATGCCGAGGCTGAGGTCGAGTTGAAGACCGCTTCCGAAGTCGCCGGCGTCGGCGCCCTGTTCAAACGCCCCTATGGCGAGTTTCTGGAACGGCGCGGTCGCCGCGACGACGCCGTCGCCCTGTATGAAGCCGCCATGGCGGTGCAACCCGTCGATCCGGGCGTGGCCCGCGCGCTGCAACGGCTGAAGGACGGAGGGCACCCGCCCGCCTTGCCCGACTTCCGCGAAGGCGCCGCCCAAGGCCTGATCACCGCCGCCGCCCAGGCTTCGGCCGAGCGCGGCAATGAGTTCGCCGCCGTCTATCTGCGCCTCGCCCAGAACCTGCACGACGATGACGAGACGGAATATCAGCTGGCCCAGGTGCTTTCCCGCGCCGGGCTGAAATCCGCCGCCCGCAACGCCCTGTCGCGGGTCGGGACCGCCGATCCGCAGCTCTACGCCGCCGCCCGCGCTCAGCTGGCCGTGGCGCTGGAGGAAGACGGCCAGTCGCAGGACGCGCTCACCGAACTGCGCCGCGCCGCCGCCGCCAGCCCCGACGATCGGCAGATCGCCTTGGTCTTGGCCGGTCAGCTGATGCAGCTAAAACAGCATGACGAGGCGCTGACCCTGCTGGACGGGCCGCTTCTGAACACCGCTGATCAGGGCGCCAGCGTCCACTTCCTGCGCGGCGCTGCCTATGAGGCGCTGGGTCGTGTTCCCGAGGCCGAGGCCGAACTGTGGGCCGCGCTTCAGACCGCGCCGAACGACGCCGACATGCTGAACTACCTCGGCTATCTCTGGGTCGATAAGGGGCTGCGCGTCCAGGAAGGCGCCGAAATGATCGCCCGCGCTCATGCGCTGGAGCCCGACAACGGCAACATCCAGGATTCGCTGGGCTGGGCGCAGTTCAAACAGGGCCAGTACGAAACCGCCGTCAACACGCTGGAAGAGGCTGTCGACAAGGAGCCGTCCAACGCCGAGATCAATGATCACCTCGGCGACGCCTATTGGAAGGTCGGCCGGCAACGCGAAGCCGTCTGGCTGTGGAACCGCGTTCTGGTGCTGGAGCCCGAACCCGAACGTCGGGCCGAGGTCGAACGCAAGATCGCCAATGGGCTGGACAGCGCGCCGAGCGCTAAGGGCGTCGCGCAATAGGTCATGCCTGCCCTGATCGCCCTGGCGCCGGCCAAGATCAATCTGTTCCTACACGTCGGCGCGGTGGACGCTGACGGCTATCATCCGCTGTCCAGCCTGGTCGCCTTCGCCGATGTCGGGGATCGCGTGTCGGTCGAGCCGGCGGATCGCCTGTCGCTGACGGTCGACGGGCCCTTCGGCGGCGGGCTGGGCGCGACGGACGACAATCTGATCCTGCGCGCGCTGCGTCAGCTGGGCGAGGCCTGCGGCATCGGAGAGCCGAAACTGAAGGTCACGCTGGACAAGCGCCTGCCCATCGCGGCGGGGCTGGGCGGCGGATCGTCCGATGCGGGCGCGGCGCTGAAGCTGGCGCGCGACGTCCTGGCGCTCGATCTCGACGACCACGCGCTTGAGGCGGTTGCGGGCGTCGTCGGCGCGGACGGGCCGATGTGTCTGCGGATGCGCACGGCCTGGGCCGAGGGGAGGGGAGACGTGCTGACCGACGAACCGCGACTGCCGCCGCTGCCGACCGTGCTGTTCAATCCCGGCGTCCCCTCGCCGACCGGCGCCGTATATCGCGCCTATGATCAAGGGCCGGTGCGGGCCGCCGATAGGCCCTCGCCGCCACACGAGTGGTCCATCGCCGCCGTGATCGACTGGCTGTCGGTCCAGCGCAACGATCTGGAAGCGCCCGCACTGTCCCTGACGCCGGCGATCGACGCGGCCGTGTCGGCGGTGGCGGTGACGGACCAGATCGCCCTGACGCGAATGTCCGGCTCAGGCGCGACGGTGTTCGGTTTGTATCCCAGCGACGACGCGGCCCAATCTGCTTCGCGCGCATTGTCCGCCGCACATCCCAAGGCCTGGGTCAAAGCAACGCAGCTGTCCGTACAGCAACGCTAAAGCTTTGTGGCCGAATACCGGCCATCAGACTGCAAAACCGGCGATTTCGCCCAGGTCTCGCCCAGATCATCACAAACGTTACGCATTGTTTCGAAATCTCGGAACCAGATCACGGCGTTCTGATTTGAGTCGGCAGTTCCGATGTCTGGAACGGGTCGCCGTCTCCCCCGTGGCGATCCTCAAACAGGAAAAAGGAAATCGCCATGCTTCGTGCAAAACTGCTTGCCGCTACCGCCGTCGTCAGCCTGATGGCCGCCCCCGCATTCGCTCAGGACATGACCGCCCCGGCGACCACGACGACGCCCGCCCCGGCGACCATGCCGCAAACCGATCCGGCCATGCCAGCCACGCCGCAGACGCCGGCTCCGACGGCTGAGGCCGCCGCGACCACGACCACGACTGCAGAGGCGACCACGCCCGTCGCCGGCGAAACCGTCGTCGACAAGCTGAAGGCCAGCGGTCAGTTCACCACCTTGCTGGCCGCGCTGGACGCCGCCCAGCTGACCGACACCCTGGCCAGCCGCTCGGCCATCTCGATCTTCGCCCCGACCGACGCCGCCTTCGCCGCCGTGCCCGAGGCCGAGCGTACCCGTCTGATGGACCCGGCAAACGCCGCCGAACTGCGCCAGCTGCTGCTGTATCACGTCATCGTCGCCGACGTGACGCCCGACCAGATCATGGGCAAGAAGGGCGGCGTAGAGACGGCCGCCGAGAGCCAGGTCCTGCTGGACGGCACCGGTTCGGCCATCAAGGCTGACGGCGCGACCGTGGTCAGCGCAGAATTGGACGCCTCGAACGGCGCCATTTTCCCGATCGACAAGGTCCTGAACCCGGCGAATTCCATGGCCGCCATGGGCGATGAAGAGGCCGCCGCGCCCGCCGAAGCCGCCGCTCCGGCCGCTGAGGCGACGCCGGATGCTGAAGCGACGCCGGCCCCGACCGCGCCGAACGGCCAGCCCGCCGCGATGACGACCACCACGTCCTCGTCGCCGGTCGTCAATCCGACTGACGGTCAGGTCGACACCCCGGCCACGCCGCCGGTTGATGCGGCTGATCCCGCCGCCGACGGCGCGGCCGAAGCCAAGCCGACCCCGAACTGATCAGGGTCATCCACGCGCTCGCTCGGTAGCGTGTTGAAGCGGAAGGCGGCGGGCCCTATGGTCCGCCGTCTTTTTTGCAGCCCCTCCCCAAGAGCCCGATTTGACCACCTCGACCGAGCCGCTCGCGTTTCAGGACCTGATCCTGACTCTCCACCGCTATTGGGGCGAGCAGGGCTGCGCCATTCTGCAACCCTATGACATCGAGGTCGGGGCCGGCACGCTGCATCCCGCCACCGTCCTGCGCGCGCTCGGCTCCAAGCCGTGGAAGGCCGCCTATGTCCAGCCCAGCCGCCGTCCCGGCGACGGCCGCTATGGCGAAAACCCCAATCGCCTCCAACACTATTACCAATACCAGGTCATCCTGAAGCCGAACCCGGACAACCTTCAGGAGCTGTATCTGGGGTCGCTGGCGGCCATCGGCATCGATCCGAAACTGCACGACATTCGCTTCGTCGAGGACGACTGGGAAAACCCCACCGTCGGCGCCTGGGGTCTGGGCTGGGAGGTCTGGTGCGACGGGATGGAGGTGACGCAGTTCACCTATTTCCAGGGCGTCGGCGGCATCGAGGTCGATGTGGTGTCGGGCGAGCTGACCTACGGGCTGGAACGTCTGGCCATGTACGTCCAGGGCGTGGACAACGTCTATGATCTGAAGTTCACGAAGGAGGGCCTGACCTATGGCGAGGTCTTCCTGGAGAACGAGCGGCAACAGTCGGAAGCCAACTTCCACGGCTATGACGTCGACGGCCTGAAGCGCCGGTTCGAGGACATGGTGGGCGAGGTTCAGCGCCTGCTGGACATGCGCGGGCCGCAGGATCAGCCGCTGGTTCTGCCCGCCTATGATCAGGTTCTGAAGGCCAGTCACCTGTTCAACCTGATGGACGCCCGCGGCGCCATCGCCGTCGCCGAACGCCAGAGCTACATCGGCCGCATCCGCGAACTCTGCAAAGCCTGCGCCCTCGCCTACGTCGAACAAGAGCGGAAAACCGCCTGATGCCCCAACTTCTCCTCGAAATCTTCTCTGAAGAAATCCCCGCCCGGATGCAGCAGGGCGCCGCGCGCGACCTGGAGCGGATGGTCTCCGACCGTCTGAAGGTCGCCGGCCTGACGTGGGACGCGCTGGCGACCTATGCCGGTCCGCGCCGCCTGACGCTGGTCATCGACGGCCTGCCCGCCGCCACGCCGGACCGCGAGGAAGAGGTCAAGGGCCCGCGCGCCTCGGCCCCGGAACAGGCGCTGGAAGGCTTCCTGCGCAAGACCGGCCTGACGCGCGATCAGCTGACCGAACGGGACGGCGTCCTGTTCGCCGTCCTGTCGTCCAAGGGCCGGGCCACGACCGATCTGGTCGCCGAGACGGTCGATCACGTCGTCCGCACCTTCCCCTGGCCCAAGTCGATGCGCTGGGGGTCCGGAACCCTGCGCTGGGTGCGTCCGATCAAGCGCATCCTGTGCCTGTTCGACGGCCAGGTGGTTCCGTTCGAGATCGACGGGATTCAGAGCGACGCGATCACCGAGGGGCACCGCTTCCTGGGTTCGGGCGAGCTGCTTCGCGTCAGCGACTTCGTCGATTACCGCACCCAACTGGAAAAGAACTTCGTCCTGCTGGACGTCGCCGATCGCAAGCTGCGCATTCTGGAACAGGCCAAGGCCGCCTGCGCCGCGCGCGGCCTCGCCTTGGTCGATGACGACGGCCTGCTGGACGAGGTGGCGGGTCTGGCGGAATGGCCGACCCCGATCCTGGGCGACATGGATCCGCAGTTCCTGGCCTTGCCGCCCGAGGTCGTGCGCCTGTCGATGAAGGTGCACCAGAAGTATTTCGCTGTCCGCGATCCGTCCAAGGATGGCCTGGCTCCCAACTTCCTGGTCGTCGCCAATGTCGAGGCGACCGACGGCGGCAAGGCCCTGGCCGCCGGCAACAGCCGCGTCCTGTCCGCCCGCCTGAACGACGCCCGCTTTTTCTGGGACGAGGACCAGAAGGTCGGCTTCGACGCCTGGAACGCCAAACTGTCCGGCGTCACCTTCCACGCCAAACTGGGCACCCTGGCCGAGCGCGTCGAGCGCATCGCCGCCCTGGCGCGTGAGATCGCGCCGCTGGTCGGCGCCGACGCCGACGAGGCCGAAACCGCCGCCCGCCTGTCCAAGGCCGACCTGTTGTCAGGCATGGTCAGCGAATTCCCGGAACTGCAGGGGATCATGGGCGGCTATTACGCCCGTCTCACCGGCCATTCCGACGCGATCGCCGACGCCGTGCGCGACCACTACAAACCCCAAGGCCCCGCCGACACGGTCCCGACCGCGCCCGTCACGGTCGCCGTCGCCCTGGCCGACAAGCTGGACACCCTGGTCGGGTTCTTCGCCATCGACGAAAAGCCTACGGGATCGAAGGACCCGTTCGCGCTGCGCCGGGCGGCGCTGGGCATCCTTCGGCTGATCTTGAACAATGAAATCCGTCTTGGCTTGACGAACGACGCGTTCGCACCCGCGACCGCATTGATCACCAAGCAGGGCAAGGTCGAACGTCAAGTCGACAGGCTTTCTTTGTCGTCAGAGCTGGCGTCCTTCTTCGCCGACCGCCTGACTGTCCTCCTCCGCGACCAAGGCCAGCGCCACGACCTCGTCGCCGCCGTCTTCGCTCTGGGCGATGACGATCTCGTCCGCATCGTGCGTCGGGTGGAGGCGCTGGCCGCCTTCCTCGCCACGGACGACGGGGCCAATCTGCTGGCCGGCTATAAGCGCGCCTCTAACATCCTGCGCGCCGAGGAGAAGAAGGGGCCGCTGCCGACCGGCATGGTCCAGACCGGCCTGCCGAACCAGCCCGAGGCCGAGACCACCCTGGCCTTCGCCGTCGGCGCCGCCCGCACCGCCGTCGAGGCCGCGCTGGAGACCGAGGACTTCGCCGCCGCCATGACGGCCCTGGCGCGCCTGCGCGCGCCCGTCGACCGCTTCTTCGACGACGTTCTGGTTAACTCCGACGTCCCCGCCGAACGCGAAAACCGCCTGAAACTGCTGGGCCAGGTTCGAGACGTCATGGGCCAGGTCGCCGACTTCGGCCAAATCGCGGGGTAGGGCAGAACCCCTCCGTCTCTCCGCTGCGCTCCGAGCCACCTCCCCATGGAATGGGGAGGAGACGGAACTTCGCCGCATCGTCTCCTCCCCACGTGTGGGGAGGGGGACCGCGTAGCGGTGGAGGGGCTCTCACCTTCGGATTCGGTCTCTCGCCCTGTCGGCGATGAAATCGAGCACGTCACCCAGGTCCACCCGCGCCTGCTCGGCCGAGACGCGGATGACGGCAATGCCCTGGGTCGCAAGGCAACGCGTGCGCCGTGCGTCGTGTTCTCCTCGGGCTTCATGGCTTTCGCCATCGACCTCGACCGCCAGCATCGCCTCGGCGCAATAGAAGTCGAGCACATAGACGCCCGCCGGATGCTGACGGCGGAATTTCAGCCCATCCAGCGCGCGGCGGCGCCGGTGGACCCACAATCGCGCTTCGGGCGGGGTCAGGGCGCGACGCAGGATGCGGGCGCGCGAGACGGAGCCTTCGTGCGTCAAGAACCCCTCCACCGCTTCGCGGTCCCCTCCCCATTTCATGGGGAGGGGACGATGACGTCAAGGTTGTGCGCACACGTCGCCTGGAAACCGCCCACCCCCTCACGCATTGTTACATCCGCAATGGTCAAGGCCGCTCTCACGCGCTAGATCATGCTGCATGTGCGAGCGGGGCCAACCCGCCGGACGATCCGAAAAGCTCAGGGACTGCATGATGACTCAGTGGGTGTACGGCTTCGGCGGAGGCTCCGCCGACGGCGACGCGTCGATGAAGAACCTTCTCGGCGGCAAGGGCGCCAATCTGGCGGAAATGTCGTCGCTGGGTCTGCCGGTTCCCCCGGGCTTTACCGTCACCACCGAGGTCTGCACCCACTATTACGCCAACAACGAGACCTATCCGGCCGATCTGGACGCTCAGGTCCAGGCCGCCCTGGCCAAGGTCGAGGGCGTGGTCGGCAAGATTTTCGGCGATGTCGAAAACCCGCTGCTGGTGTCGGTGCGGTCCGGCGCGCGCGCGTCCATGCCGGGCATGATGGACACGGTGCTGAACCTGGGCCTGAACGACCAGACGGTCGAGGGCTTGGCCAAGCTGTCGGGCGACCGTCGCTTCGCCTTCGACAGCTATCGCCGCTTCATCACCATGTATTCCAACGTCGTGCTGGGCCTGAGCCACGACGACTTTGAAGAAGTGCTGGACCAGCACAAGGATCGCCTGGGCGTCACGGTCGACACCGACCTGACCGCCGCCGACTGGGAGAAGGTGGTCGCCGACTACAAGGCCGTGGTCGAGCGCGAACTGGGTCACGCCTTCCCGCAGGATCCCAAAGACCAGCTGTGGGGCGCCGTGGGCGCCGTGTTCGAAAGCTGGATGAACGACCGGGCGAAATTCTATCGCCGCATGCACGACATTCCCGAAAGCTGGGGCACGGCCGTCAACGTCCAGTCGATGGTGTTCGGCAATATGGGCGAGACCTCGGCGACCGGCGTGGCCTTCACCCGCAACCCCTCGACCGGCGAGGCGCGCCTGTACGGCGAGTTTCTGATCAACGCCCAGGGCGAAGACGTGGTCGCCGGCATCCGCACGCCGCAGTCCCTGACCAAGATCGGGCGCGAGGAGATGGGCGAGACCGCCCCCTCGATGGAAGAGGCCATGCCCGAGGTGTTCGCCCAGTTCGTCGACGTCGTCGGCAAGCTGGAAAGCCACTACCGCGACATGCAGGACATCGAGTTCACGGTCGAGCAGGGCCGTCTGTGGATGCTGCAGACCCGCAACGGCAAGCGCACCGCCAAGTCGGCGCTGAAGGTCGCCGTGGACCTCGCCGCTGAGGGCGTTATCTCTCAGGAAGAGGCCATCAGCCGGGTCGAGCCGTCGGCGTTGGACCAGCTGCTGCACCCGACGCTAGACCCCGATGCGGCGCGCGTGGTCGCCGCCGGCCTGCCGGCCTCGCCCGGCGCCGCGACCGGCAAGATCGTCTTCGACGCCGACGAGGCCGAGCGCATGTCGGGTCTGGGCGAAGCGGTCATCCTGGTGCGCGAAGAGACCAGTCCTGAAGATATTCACGGCATGCATGCGGCGCGCGGCATCGTCACCGCCCGCGGCGGCATGACCAGCCACGCCGCCGTCGTGGCGCGCGGCATGGGGCGGGCCTGCGTCTCCGGCGCCGGCGAGATCCACATCGACGAGGCCAAGGGCACCTTCACCGCGCGCGGCCGCACCTTCAAGGCCGGCGAGGTCATTACCATCGACGGCTCCAAGGGCGAGGTGCTGGACGGCACCGTGCCGATGATCGAGCCGGAACTGACCGGCGACTTCCAGACCCTGATGGGCTGGGCCGACAAGGTGCGCCGCCTGAAGGTCCGCGCCAACGCCGAGACCCCGCTGGACGCCAAGACCGCGCGCGGCTTCGGCGCCGAGGGCATCGGCCTGTGCCGCACCGAGCATATGTTCTTCGACGACACCCGGATCGCCGCCGTGCGCGAGATGATCCTGGCCGACGACGAAGAGGGCCGTCGCGCTGCGCTCGCCAAGATCGCGCCGTTCCAGAAGTCGGACTTCGTCGAACTGTTCGAGATCATGGCCGGCCTGCCGGTGACGGTGCGCCTGCTGGACCCGCCGCTGCACGAGTTCATCCCGCACACCGAGGAAGACATCGACGCCCTGGCCGCCTCGTCCGGCATCGACGCCGAGAAGCTGAAGCGCCGCGCCAAGGAGCTGCACGAGACCAACCCGATGCTGGGCCACCGCGGCTGCCGGCTGGGCGTCGCCTATCCCGAAATCTACGAGATGCAGGTCCGCGCCATCGTCGAGGCGGCGCTGGAGGTCAAGCAGAAGTCCGGCGCCGCGCCCCTGCCGGAGATCATGCACCCGCTGGTCGCTCTGGGCCTGGAGATGAAATATCTGCGCGAGCTGACCGACCGCACGGCCAAGGCCGTGTTCGAGGAGACGCGCCAGAGCATCGACTATCTGGTCGGCACGATGATCGAACTGCCGCGCGCCGCCATCCGCGCCGGGGATCTGGCCGAATACGCCCAGTTCTTCAGCTTCGGCACCAATGACCTGACCCAGACGACGTTCGGCATTTCGCGTGACGATTCCGGCCGGTTCCTGCAGGCCTATCTGGACAAGGGCATCTTCGAAACCGATCCCTTCGTGCGGCTGGACCAGGACGGCGTCGGCGGCCTGATCGAGATCGCCGCCGAACGCGGGCGCAAGGTCCGGCCCGAGGTCAAGCTGGGCATCTGCGGCGAACATGGCGGCGACCCCTCGTCGATCGCTTTCTGCGAACAGGCAGGGCTGGATTACGTCTCCTGCTCGCCCTACCGCGTGCCGATCGCCCGTCTGGCGGCGGCCCAAGCCGCGCTGAACGTGGAGCGCGAGAAGGACCGCTAAAAGCTACCCAAGACCCGTCATCCTCGGGCTTGACCCGAGGACCGGCGGTTCCGCCGCTGGTGCTATGACGGCGACGCACAGTCTGTCTGATGTCCGATCCTCGGGTCGAGCCCGAGGATGACGGATAGCAAGATGAAAGGGCGGTCTCTGTCGAGGCCGCCCTTTTTGCTGCGGCGCCACAAAGTCGCCGATCTTGACGGAACGTTGTATGTGTCCCGGCGTCCACAGGCATTCGTCGTGTTTTCGCGCCTCTGGAACAGATGACGCCGTGACCTATTTAAGCACTCGCTGGATGGGGCTGATGATCGGTCTGTTCATCACATCTAGGAGTTAATAAGAAACAATGCGTAACATTCTTCTCGCTGCTGTCGCCGTTTCCGCAATCGCCGCTCCGGCATTTGCTCAAACCAATCCCGAGCCGCGCGGTTACGGCTCGCTGGGCTACACTCATCTTGAAGGCGACAATGCAACGACGGGCGCTGTCACCGGTCGTCTTGGCGTCAACCTCAACCGTTACATCGCTGTGGAAACCGAAGCCTCGGTCGGCGTGAAGCATGACGACTTCACCGTCGCGGGCGTCGATGGCGAGATCAAACATGAGTGGGACGCCGCCGGTTACGTGGTCGGCAAGGTGCCGGTCTCTGACAAGCTGGAACTGTTCGCACGCGGCGGCTACGGCCACACCGAGCTGAAGCAGAAGTTCCCGGGCGCCAACACCGACGTGGGCGGCGACAGCTGGAACTACGGCGCGGGCGCCAACTACTACCTGGACGGCGTTAACGGCGTCCGCGCCGACTGGACCCGTCGCGACTACCGCGACAACGGTGGTGAAGCCGACGCCTATTCGGTCAGCTACATCCGTCGCTTCTGATCTGATCGATCAGTCCTAACGACGAAGGCGCGCTCCGCAGGGAGCGCGCCTTTTTCGTTCAGGACATTCAAATCAGCCGAAGTCGCCGGCCAGGGCCCAACGCTGCGAGCCTTCGCCGAACGGGCGAACGAACCAGTCGCGATAGTATTCAAAGGTCTCGATGATCTTTTGTCGAAGATCGGGCGGGTTGACCGCCTCGCCGCGCTGCCGCTTCATCGCCGCCACGCAATCGACCACCATGTTCTGGTGCGCCGAGCCACCCATGCTCTTCAACACGGTGGCGATATCATGAGCCAAGCTTTCCAGGACCTGCTTGGGCGTCTTGTGAGCCATCTGGGACATCCCCTGTTCTCGACAGGAGAATGCGTGACAAAAAGTCGTGAAAGATACAAGCGTGGCCGGGCGAGAATCATCATGGATGCGAATTAACCTGACATAACGCGGGTCGCGCGGTTTGGTTCTCTCAAGGGAGAAAACCATGACGAATTTCGATCCGGCGGCCGCGACGGCCCAATGGCTGGCGACCTTGTCGCCCCAGGAAACGGCCCGGGCCATCGCCTATACCCACGGTTCGCATTGGCTGATCCTGTGGAGCTTCCTGGTCTCGGCCCTGGTCGCCTGGATCATCGTGCGTACCGGCCTGCTGGTCGCGATCCGCAGCCGGATCGAACGTTGCCGTCGTCGGCCGATCCTGGCCAGTTTCGCCGTCGCCCTGGTCTATTCGGGCATGAGCTGGGCGCTGACCCTGCCGTGGGCGATCTATCAGGGCTGGTGGCGAGAGAAACAGTATGGACTGACCAGCCAGGCCCTGGGCGGCTGGCTGGGCGAGGCTGTGATCGGCGCAGCCATTTCGGTCGTGGCGACCTCGCTGCTGCTCGTGGCGATCTATGCCCTGATCCGGCGCGCGCGTCGGTTCTGGTGGGCCTGGGCGGCCGGCGTGACGGCGGCCTTCATCGTCATCGGGCTGGTGCTCGCGCCCCTAGTGATCGAACCGATCTTCAACACCTATACGCCCGCGCCGAACGGGCCGGTGCGCGACGCCGTCGTGACCCTGGCCAAACAGACCGGCACGCCGTCGGACAAGATTTTCATCTACAACGGCTCCAAACAGTCCGACCGCTACACCGCCAATGTCTCGGGCCTGTTCGGCACGGCGCGGGTGGCGATGAGCGACACCATGTTCAAACAGGGCGCGGATCTGGCCGAGGTGCGGGGCGTGGTCGGCCACGAGATGGGCCACTACGTCCGGGCGCACATTCTCTGGACCGTCGGCATTCTGGTCCTCCTGTCGGTGCTGGCCTTCTGGCTGACCGACCGGCTGTATCCGGTGGCGCATCGTCTGCTGAGGGCGGATCGCGTGGGCGACATCTCCGACCCTGCGGGCCTGCCGGTCCTGGCCTTGGTGCTGGCTTTCCTGGGCGTGCTTGGCACCCCGGTCTTCGCCACCATGACCCGCACGATGGAGGAAGACGCCGACCACTTTTCGCTGGTTCACGCCAATGCGCCGGACGGTCTGTCCAAAGCCCTGATCAAGACCGCCGAATACCGCGCCCCGTCGCCATCGGCGATCGAGGAGTTCCTGTTCTACGATCACCCCAGCGTGGAGAACCGCATCCGCCGCGCCATGGAATGGAAGGCGACGCATCCCGCCCAAGCCTCGGCAGAGCAACCGACGCGGCCCTAGGGCATTGAAGGCTTCGCCATTCCAAGCGGAGCCTTCGCCCCATGATCGACCTCTATCGCGGCCTCGGCCTGGGCGTTCCGGCCCTGATGGACATCGCGCCCCTGATCGCGCGGGTCGTGGTCGGGGGAATGTTCTTCCTGTCCGGCTTCTACAAACTGTTCACCCCGGCCCAGGCCGAGAAGATGCAGAAGACGATGGTCGAGGCCGGCATCGCGGCGCCGCGCCAGACCGCCAAGTTCGTCTCGGTGTGCGAGTTCGCCTTCGGCGCCCTGCTGATCATGGGCCTGTTCACCAGCCTGGCGGCCCTGGTGCTGCTGATCATCAGCCTGGTCGCCCTGGTGACCGTGGCGTCAAAGTCGGTGGAGGGGACCAGCCTCGGCTATCGCCTCTCCAGCTATTTCGACTTGCCCGAGACCCTGCTGATGGTCATCCTGATCTGGCTGATCGCCAATGGACCGGGGCTGTGGAGCCTGGACTTCGTCCTGTTCCTGCCCCGGCTTTAGGGCTTCAGGCCGCGCGCTTCCTGACAAAGACCGTCCCGGCCGAATAGCCGGCGCCGAAGCTGCAGATCAGCCCCGTATCGCCCGCCTCGAATCCGTCGTTGTGCAGGTGGAAGGCGATGATCGACCCGGCCGAGGAGGTGTTGGCGTATTCGTCCAGGATGATGACGTTCTCATCGGCCGACGGCTCGCGACCCAGCACCTTCTTGCCGATCATCGTGTTCATGTTGATGTTGGCCTGGTGCAGCCAAAGGCGCTTTAGCTCGTGCGGATCCAAGCCCAGTTCGCCGGCGTGATCCACGATCATGTCCGACACCATCGGCACCACGTCGCGGAAGACCTTGCGGCCCTGCTGGATGAACAGCTTGTCGTTCTGGATGCTGTCGTCGGCCTCCGGGCTGTCCAGATGCGCGGTGTCGCGCGCGTTGCGATTCAGGAAGCCGAAGTTGTTGCGGATGTTGTTCGAGAAGGTCGTCTTCAGCCGCGTGCCCAGCACGTCCCAGCCGCCGGGTCCCGCCGTGTCCGACGACTCCACGATCACCGCCGTCGCCACGTCGCCGAAGATGAAATGGCTGTCGCGGTCGGTGAAGTTCAGGTGGGCCGAACAGACTTCCGGATTGACCATCAGCACGGCCTTGACCGAGCCGCCGGCGATGAAGTCCGCCGCCGTCTTGATGCCGAAGGTCGCCGAGCTGCACGCCACATTCATGTCGAAGGCGAAGCCCTCGATGCCCAAGGCCTGCTGGACCTCGATGGCCATGGCCGGATAGGCGCGCTGCATGTTCGATGCGGCGCACAGGACGGCGCCGATTTCCGAGATCGGCTTGCCCCACGCCTCGATCGCCTGACGCGCCGCCTTGACCGCCATCTCGGCCAGGATCGAGATCTCGTCGTTGGAGCGTTCGGCCAGGTTGGGGGCCATCCGCTCGGGATCGATGATCCCGGCCTTGTCCAGCAC
>Ga0308165_1001662_pt1 | contig 30137 bp, 18 predicted proteins | sample PhyWR2_FD_201032 | JGI IMG/M metagenome (GOLD analysis project Ga0308165, IMG submission 201032) | Phyllosphere microbial communities from UC Gill Tract Community Farm, Albany, California, United States - DLSLW.R2 | ecosystem: Host-associated > Plants > Phyllosphere > Unclassified | place: USA... | reverse complement strand
GGCGCCCCCCCCCCCCCGGGGGGCCCCCCCCCACGACTGCTGTGCCCTCGGAAGGAGCACTCGTGTCCATCGCACCCAGCGCCGCCAGACAAGACGCCGCACGACCATCGACCAGGCCTTCAGCGCGACCTCGCCGCAGGAAGACCGCCGGGTGGGGAGCCACCCCCTGGCTCTTCCTGCTGATCCCCCTGGCCTTCCTCGTCACCTTCAGCTACGTCCCCGTGGCGAACATGTTCTGGTACAGCGTCACCGACTGGGACGGGCTGGCCCTCGAGAAAGGCTTCGTCGGCGCCGACAACTTCGTCAGCATCTTCACGCGGCCCGAGTACTTCCGCGTCTTCGCCGTCAGCCTCTACTACCTGGTGGGCGCGGGAGCCCAGCTGATCCTCGCCTTGTACTTCGCGACGCTGCTGAGCTTCAACACGCGGTTCAAGAACTTCTTCAAGGGCGTGATCTTCTTCCCGTACCTGCTCAACGGCGTCGCGATCGGCCTGATGTTCCTCTACTTCTTCAGGCCCGGCGGGACGCTCGACAGCACGCTCGCGATCTTCGGGCTGCAGGACCCTCCGCTCTGGCTCGGCGACCCGTCGATCGTCAACATCTCGCTCGCGGCGACGTCGGTGTGGCGGTACATGGGCCTCAACTTCGTCTTGTTCCTCGGCGCGATCCAGTCTGTGCCCTCCGAGCAGTACGAGGCGGCGGACCTCGACGGCGCCAGCTCCTGGCAGAAGTTCCGGTTCATCATCCTGCCGAGCATCCGCCGCATCCTCGGGCTCACCATGATCCTCGCCGTCTCCGGAGCGCTGTCGGCCTTCGAGATGCCGTACATCATGACCGGCGGCGCGAACGGGTCGACGACCTTCGTCATCCAGACCGTCGACACCGCCTTCCGCTTCGCGAACGTCGGCCTGGCCTCGGCCATGGCCATCGTGCTGCTGGTGATCGTCCTGCTCATCACCGCTGTGCAGCGGAAGTTCTTCCCCGACGAGAAAGCGACCGTCGAATGACCACGACAGAGCGGGCCACAGTCTCCCCTCCCCAGAGGACCACGCCGGCTTCTCACACACCTCGGAGACGTCGTGCGGACCTCGGGTTCCTCGGGACCGTCCTCAAGTACGCGTCGCTCGTCGCCGCCTGCGTCGCCGCGCTCATGCCGATCGTCACGATCTTCATGCTCGCCTTCAAGACCAACGAGGAGTACAGGACGACAGGCCCACTCGACGCCCCGTCGAGCTGGCTGAACTTCGACAACTTCGTCACCGCCTTCACGCAGGGCGGCATGGTGACCGGGTTCCTCAACACCGGGTTCATCCTCGTCGTCTCGATCACCGGCACCATCTTCACCGGGACGATGACCGCCTACGCGATCGACCGCTTCAGGTTTCGCGGTCGCCCCCTGGTGACAGGCCTGTTCTTGCTCGCCACCCTCGTGCCCGCAGTGACGACCCAGGTCGCGACGTTCCAGATCATCAACGGCATGGGGCTGTTCAACACCCCGTGGGCCGCGATCGTGCTGTTCACCGGGACGGACATCGTCGCGATCTTCATCTTCCTCCAGTTCATGGCGTCGATCCCGATCTCCCTCGACGAGGCGGCGATGCTCGACGGCGCCAACCGGTTCACCGTCTACTGGCGCATCATCCTGCCGCTGCTCAAGCCGGCCGTCGCGACTGTCGTGATCATCAAGGGCATCGCGGTCTACAACGAGTTCTACATCCCTTTCCTCTACATGCCCTCGCGTGACCTCGGGGTCATCTCGACCTCGCTCTTCAGGTTCATGGGGCCCTTCGGGTCACGTTGGGAGGTCATCGCCGCCGGCGCGATCTTGGTGATGATCCCGACCCTCGTCGCCTTCCTCTTCCTTCAGCGATTCATCTACAACGGACTAGTCTCAGGAGCCACCAAGTGACCACCGCACCGACCCAGCAGACCGCCCTCCCGAGCAGCCAGGTCCTGCCCGTCGGCTGGCAGCTCCGCGCCCTCGACGGCCCGGTGCCGGCCTCGATCGCCGGAGTCGTCGTCGAGGCAACAGTCCCCGGGCTCGTGCACACCGACCTGCTGACCGCAGGCCTCATCCCCGACCCCTTCCTGGACCGCAACGAGCACGCCGTCACCTGGATCGGCGAGACCGACTGGGAGTACTCGACGACCTTCGAGTGGGCGCCCGACGGGAACACCCGCCACGACCTCGTCTTCGACGGACTCGACACCTTCGCCACCGTGGTGCTCAACGGTGCGACCGTCGGGTCGACGCGGAACCAGCACCGCACGTACCGCTTCGGCATCGACGCGCACCTGCGCGAGGGCGTCAACGAGATCACCGTGACCTTCGCGTCGCCCGTCCGCGAGGCAGACCGGGCCAGCCTCGAGATCGGCTACCGACCGCACACGTACTCCCACCCCTTCAACGCCGTCCGCAAGGCGGCGTGCAACTTCGGCTGGGACTGGGGGCTCGACGCGGCGTCGTCGGGGATCTGGAAGGAGGCGCGGGTCGAGGGGTGGTCGGGTGCTCGGCTGGCCAGCGTCCGGCCGGTCACCGGGGTCGAGGGCGACCGCGGGACTGTGGCGGTGCACGTCGACATCGAGCGCGACGGCCGTGAGCAGGGCGGCGGAGATGGTGAGTGCACCCTCGAGATCTCCGGGTGCGCCGCCGCCTCGGTGACCGTCGGTGCGGGTGCCACGACCGCCACGGTCGAGACCACTGTCGAGGACGTGCGGAAGTGGTGGCCTCGCGGGTACGGCGAGCAGCCCCTCTACGACCTCGACGTCACGCTCCGCCTCGCCACCGACGTCCTCGCCAAGCGCTCCCTCCGAGTGGGGTTCCGCACGATCGAGGTCGTGCTCGAGCCGGATGCGGACGGCACGTCCTTCGAGTTCGTCGTCAACGGCGAACGCGTCTGGGTCCGCGGCGCCAACTGGATCCCTGACGACGCCTTCGTCACCCGGGTGACCCGCGAGCGCCTCGCTGCGAGGCTCGACCAGGCCGAGCTCGCCAACCTCAACCTGCTGCGCATCTGGGGTGGCGGCTACTACGAGTCCGACGACTTCTACGACCTCTGCGACGAGCGCGGCATCCTCGTCTGGCAGGACTTCCTCTTCGCCTGCGCCGCGTACGCCGAAGACGAGCCGCTGTGGTCTGAGGTCGAGGCCGAGGTCCGTGACAACGTCACGCGGATCATGCCCCACCCCAGCCTGGCGCTGTGGAACGGCAACAACGAGAACATCTGGGGCTTCGAGGAGTGGGGCTGGGAGAAGCGCGTCCAGGGTCGGACCTGGGGTCTGGGCTATTACCTCGACCTGCTGCCGCGCCTCGTGTCCGAGCTCGACCCGGCCCGGTCATACACGCCCGCCAGCCCGTGGTCAGGGACGACAGAGATCTTCGCCAACGACGCCGACCACGGTTCGGTGCACCTCTGGGAGCTGTGGAATCGGGTGGACTACCCGGCCTACCGCGATGTCCACGCCCGCTTCGTCGCGGAGTTCGGCTGGCAGGGGCCGGCCACGTGGTCGACCATCACCCAGTCGATCTCCGACTCGCCACTGACGCCCGAGTCCCCCGGAATGATCCACCACCAGAAGGCGACAGACGGCAACGACAAGCTCACCGACGGTCTCGTCGCACACCTGCCGCTGCCGGACGACACCGAAGACTGGCACTGGGCGATGTCGCTCAACCAGGCGCTGGCCGTCACTGTCGCCATCGAGCACCAGCGCTCGGAGTCTCCGCGCTGCATGGGCTCGGTCGTCTGGCAGCTCAACGACTGCTGGCCCGTGACGTCCTGGGCCGCGGTCGATGGCTACGGGCGGGCGAAGCCGCTGCTCTACGCGCTCAAGCACGTCTTCGAGGACGCGCTGCTGACGATCGAGCCCCTGGGTGACGGGCTGGCGGCGGTCGCCGTCAACGACTCCCCGGTCAGGTGGGACGACGAGACGATCGCCCGGCGAGTCCGGTTCGACGGCACGGTGCTCGCCGAGCACCGCTACCAGCAGGCCCGCGACGCGCGCAGCGCCGAGACCACGGTGCTGCCGGACGAGATCGCCGTGCCCGGCGACGTCGCAGACGAGCTGGTGGTCGTGGAGTCGGGCGGGCGGCGAGCCTTCTGGTTCTTCGCCGAGTATCGCGACTCCGCACTGGCAGCAGCCGAGCTGACGGTCGACGCCGTCGTGGTTGACGGCGGGTACGCGGTGACCGTTGTGGCCGGCTCCCTGGTGCGGGACCTGGCCCTGCTCGTCGACAAGATCGACCCGGCCGCAGTCGTCGACGACATGCTCGTGACGCTGCTCCCCGGCGAGCAGGTGACATTCACGGTGACGTCGGCGGAGGAGATCGCGCTGGAACGCTTCGCTCAGCCCGACGTACTGCGGACAGCCAACCAGCTCGTCGCCGACTGGGGCTGAGGTACCGGGTGGGGGTGCTGACGGTGCCCCCACCCGTGCGGCCGCCTCGGCCGTCGCTGTTCTTGCTCGTGCACTACCTCGTGTTCTTGCTCGACCCGTCTTATGGAGGACTGCGTGACCCAGACTACCGACGACGCTCACGGCCCCGCCGAGACCTCGCCCACGCCCCGCGGTGACGAGCACGTCCTCGTCGTCGGGGAGGCACTCATCGACGTGGTGCACCGCGCTGACGGAACCGTCGACCACCTACCCGGTGGGAGCCTTGCCAACGTCGCGCTCACCCTCGGTCGACTCGAGCGCACGACGACGCTCGCGACGTGGATCGGCGACGACGATGCCGGTGCGACGATCCGGCGGTGGCTCGGTGAGTCAGGCGTCGAGCTGGCGCCCGGGAGCACCGGGGCTGCGTCGACCAGCACGGCGACCGCGCGCCTCGACGCGGAGGGCGCGGCGACGTACGACTTCGAGGTGGAGTGGCGGGTGCCCGCGGGGACCGCGGTCACGCTGGCGACGCTCGCTGTGCACACTGGGTCGATCGCGGCCGTCCTCGAACCTGGTGCGTCGGCGGTCTACGCCCTGGTGAAGGCGGCGCGTGCGACTGCGACCATCACGTACGACCCCAACGTCCGCCCGGCACTCATGGGCGACCCGGTCGACGCCCGCAGGTCGATCGAGCGGCTCGTCGCACTCGCCGACGTCGTGAAGGTCAGCGACGAAGACCTCGCGTGGTTGGTCCCGGGGATGGAATCAGTCGAGGTCGCCCGGGACTGGCTCGCGCTCGGACCGGCGGTCGTCGTCGTCACGCTCGGCGGCGACGGGGCGGTCGCGTTCACCGCAGCCCGCGAGTTATCCGTGGCAGCGCCTCGGACACAGGTGGTCGACACCGTCGGCGCAGGCGACTCGTTCATGGGGGCACTCGTCGACGGTCTCTGGGAGGCCGGGCTGCTCGGCTCAGGGCGTCGATCGGCACTGCGGGCCATCGACTCCTCGGTCCTGCAACACGTGCTCGAGGCGTGCGTCGAGGTCGCCGCAATCACCGTCTCCCGCGCGGGAGCGAACCCTCCGGACGTCGGCGATCTCCGCAGCCGATCAACTTGAAGCTACTGAGGAGTCGGCAGAGTCGCGGCACAAGCTCCAATGCGTACCCGACCGTCGTCGAGCTCCCGACGCCAGCGCTCCAGTGCTGTGCCGTCATGAGGAACCCATCGCCGAGCGCCATGGCGGGCCGCTTGTCCGTCAGCGCAAAGAGCGGATCACCAGAAGTTTGCCCGACTCGTTGGTCGGTGCCGACGAAGGTCAGACCACTGACGAACTCCTCGCCCAGGCTAGGTCAGAGGGCCGCCCGGACGATGGAAAACGCACCAGGATCATCCTCCACAATGCGTGCCGTTGATGCCTCCCGTGGCCCGATGTCTCGAGGCCACGGGGAAACCGGCGATGCCGCCTGGACCCGGCGCCCACCAAATTGCCGGAGCCCTAGTACGAAGCTCATCGAACCACGAGGAAGTGCCGCACCGGAGTTCAACTGCTCGGGCCACTACGACGGCCTCCCCAAAGCCAACCCGAAGACCCTCACGCGAGAACCAAACGTCGAAGCAACGACGTCTCGGCCAGGAAACACTGTTTCACCCGCTCGCCGAGCCAAGTAACTCGTGTGATCCGAAGACCGTCTGCCAGGATGTCTGTGTGTCTACGCCGAGCCCTCCCCCACCCACCGCGCCCTTCAAGAAGACTCGGCAATACTTGGCCGTCGCACTCATCCTTCTTTACGCCGTTGCGGCAATATGGTTCTACCGAGAGTGTGTTGAAGTCCTCTCGACAGACGCAACGGGTCTGACTACCTCAACAGCAACCTGCTCGCCGCCAACTCTAACTAGCGGAACCGTTCTCGTCCTCCTCGCCCTGGTCGGCGCTCTGCTGTGGCCAGACCTTTCGGAAGTTTCAGTCTTGGGTGTCGGAGTGAAACGAGAAGCAGAAAGAGCGCAGCAAACTGCAGAAAGCGTTCGCGAGGGGCTAAATGACCTCCGAACTGTTGTCCTTACACAGAATAATCAAATGGATCTAAACGCCACCTCGAGCGCATCGAATCAGATCTACGTCAACTACGCGGCACCTGAATCCCTGAACACGGAGCAGCGCGGGGTGATGCGCGAACAAGCAGATGCGATTCGCAAGACAGCTGGAGGCGACACGCCTGGAGCTTCAGTGAATTCTGAGAACGAGAGCGCTGCCGAAGCGAAGCTGAGCCTTCTGGGCAAGTTCGAAAGACTGGCGTCCATCCTGGGCCTGAACGAGGCGCGGGGCCGAGGTCGGCCATCGAACGAGGCAGCACTCAAACGCGAAGCACAGAAGTCCTTCCGCGATGAGAACTTCAACAGAATTCGAAGCGTACAGGCCGTGCGCAACGAGATTGCTCACGGTCGAAATTCTGACCGCGAAGACGTCGACGATGCTCTTTTAATCCTTGACGACCTAATTCTTGCAGCAGAGAAGCACATTGAGCGAATCATGGAACACCCAACCGTCACGGAGGCCCCCCAGGCAGAAGCCTGAGCAGCACTTAAGGTGGAAGCGACCAGACTCCTCAGATGCACCTCGAGCAGGCTTCGATGAATCCGCCAACAAAAGTGTCACCGAGCCCGATAGTGGTCGGGGAGCAAATGTCGAGAATGAAGGCGGGCACAACTGCGGTCAACCGTCCGTCACGGGACTCTAGAGCCCTGCCTAACTCCGCACCTCCCTGATGGATCTGTCGTCGCTCCACAGCCTCGTAGTCCCCCACCGTGAACCCGTCCCCGTGGCAGTACCGCGTGCTAGCCATCGTGATCCCACCCTGCAGAGCCTCACGCAGCTCCCCCGCCCGCTCGCCCCGAGCCAGCGACCAGTACTTCGTGTGCACCACCAACGTCCGCGCCGGGATCACCGCGTGCAGCTCCCCCAACGCGCGCTCCACGTCGTCCACGTCCAGCAGATCCACTCCCCGCCCGAGGTACGCCTGCATCTCGTCTTCGTTCATCGAGTACACGTCGATGCGGTCGAGGATCCGGTCCCGCACCCGCGTCGCGAACTCGGGGATGTGGTAGCCAGCGTCTTCGTAGAACACCAGCGACCCGGCAGCCATCCGGTCGATATCGTCAGCGATCCGCGCCAGCCGCTCTTCGAGCAGCACCTCGTCCTGGATGACGTTGAACCCGGCCACCATGAACACGTCCGCCGTGCTCAGCACGTCCCCGAGCTCCTCCGCGATCACCAGGTCGCGGTTGGGCGGGTCGTTCGCATAGATGATGCGGTTCGGGTGCGGCGCCGTGAAGTCGATGTCCCCGGCAGCCACGCGCACGCCGGCCCCGAACTGCACGATGAGGTGCGGGTCCGTCGAGTCTTCCTCCGCAGAGCAGATGTACGCGCACCCCTCCGGCAGCAGCCGGCGCACGTGGTCGTCGATGCTCACCAGGTGCAGCGTGCAGGTCACCCCGAGGGTCCGCATCGCGATGGCGGCTCGCACGCACGTCCCGCCGAGCGTGATCTCCCGCTCGAACCGCGCGGAGAAGGTCTCGATGATCTCCGACGACGCGACGAACCTCTCCCCGCCGACCCCATCCCGGACGAAGGCCAGCAGCGTCACCACCAGTGCCCGCTCGCTCGTCACGGGCACGGAGGTCGTGAGCTCGTCGGCGCGGATGTCGTACTCACGGATCAGTCCCTCGAGCACGCCCGAGTCCCACACGATCTCGTAGTCGACGGTCCCGCCGAGGCCGAGCACCAGCCGCTTGTTGTCCATGGTCGTCCTGTCCTCCGTGCGCCCGCGCTCCGTCGCGCGTCGCCTCATCATGTGCGAGTACGCCGCTGACCGCCCTCCTTGTGCAGGTGGGCGGCCAGGGCCATCTAGGGGGTGGTGCTGGTCAGTACAGGTCTGCCTTGCCGGCCGCGTTGAACAGGTCGATCTTCTGCGCGGCGACGACCTTCATCGCGGCGACCGACGGCGGCTGGATGCTGTTGGGCTCGCGCTCTCCGGCGTCCAGCAGGACCTCGCGCATCTTGCGGTGGTAGGCCGCCTTGATGTCGCTCGAGATGTTGATCTTGTTCACGCCGAGCTTCACGGCCTGGCCGATCTCGTCGTCAGGGTTGTTCGAGCCGCCGTGCAGCACGAGCGGGATCGGCAGCAGGTCCTTGATCTGCTCGAGCAGGTCGAGGCGCAGCTCGGGCTTGAGGGTCGACGGGTAGAGCCCGTGGCTGGTGCCGATCGCGATGGCGAGGGAGTCCACGCCCGTCTCCTTGACGAACTGCACGGCCTCGGAGGGAACCGTGTAGATGATCTCGCCGCCGGCCTCGGCCTGCTCGTCGAGCTTGCCGATGGTCCCGAGCTCGCCCTCGACCGAGAGGCCCACGGCGTGCGCGGTCTCGACGATGCGCTTGGTCAGCGCGACGTTCTCGTCGAAGGGCAGCATCGACCCGTCGATCATCACGGAGGTGAAGCCAGCCTGGATGGCGGTGAGCACCTGCTCGTAGCTGGCGCCGTGGTCGAGGTGGATCGTCACCGGGACGGTCGAGCGGTGCGCCCGGGCGATGATCGAGTGCAGCATGTCAGTCCCGATGTGGCTCAGCTCGTCGGGGTGGATCGCGATGATGACGGGGGCGTTCTTCTCCTCGCTGATCTCGAAGATGCCGTTCATCATCGCGTAGTCGCTGACGTTGAACGCGGGGACCGCGAAGTCGTTGTCGTTGGCGACAGCGAGCAGGTCCTTGCCGTTGAGCAGCATGAGAGATGTCTCCTTCTGAGGGGTGTGCGGTGGGGGTTGAGGGGGTCAGCTCTTGACCGACCCGGCGGTGAGCCCGCCGATGAAGTACCGCTGGAAGAAGAGGAAGAGGATGAGCACGGGGATGCACCCCAAGATGCTCATCGCCATCATCTCGTTCCACTCGTACGAGTGCTGGCCCATGAGGAGCTGGATCCCGATGGGCACCGTGCGCATGTCGTCGGTGCGGGTGAGGGTGAGCGCGAAGAGGTATTCGTTCCACGCGATCATGAAGGTGTAGATGCCGACCGAGACGATCCCGGGGATCGCGATCGGCACGAGGATCCGCCACAGGGCGGTGAGCGCCCCGGCGCCGTCGACCTTGACTGCTTCGTCGAGCTCTTTGGGCAGGGTGTTGAAGTACCCGGTGAGCATGATGATCGCGTAGGGCAACGTGAACACCATGTAGGTGAGGATCAGTCCCTGGTAGGTGTTGTAGAGCTTGAGCGTCACCATCAGCCCGAAGAACGGGATGAGGAGCGTGATCGGCGGGACGGCCTGGACCGTCACGATGATCATGCTGAGCGCTCGCTTGCCGCGGAACTCGTAGCGGCTGAACCCGTACGCCGCGAAGATCGCGACGATCAGGGTCAGCGCCGTCACGGACAGAGACACGACGTAGCTGTTGACGAAGAACCGCACCTTGACGGGGTCGCCGAGGATGGTCGTGTACGCGTCGAAGGAGAAGTTCTCCGTGATGATGCGCGGCGGGAACTGGAAGATCTCGGAGTTCGCCTTGAAGGAGCTCGAGAGCATCCAGAAGACGGGGAACCCTGCGAAGAGCGAGCCGATCACGAGGGCGATCGAGACGCCGATCTTCTGGAGGCGCTGCTCCTTGGCGCGCTTCTCGCCGGCGGGCCTGGTCTTGATGGTCTGCGGCGCCGAGGTGGGCGCCGGGGTCACTGTGGTGGTCATGTCAGTCCCGCGCATTCTGGTGACGGGCGTAGAAGAACGCCAGGACCAGGGTGGCGAGCAGCACGATCACTGCGGCCGCCGAGGCCATCGAGAACTCGTACCGGGAGAACGCCAGCTTGTAGGTGAAGGTGCTGACCATCTCGGTGACGTTGAGGGGGCCGCCTCCCGTGGTCATCCAGATGAGCGCGAACTGCTGCGACGTCCAGATGAAGTCGAGCATCGCCATCGAGATGATGATCGGCTTGAGCTGCGGGAGGGTGACGTTGAAGAACTGCTGCCGGGCGCTCGCGCCGTCGACGGTCGCCGCCTCGTAGAGGTCCTTGGGGATGCCCTGGAGGCCGGCGAGCAGGCTGATCATGTAGAAGGGGTAGCCGGCCCAGATGTTGATGAAGGTCACGGCGAACAGCGCGGTCGACGGCGAGGACAGCCACTCGACGTTGTGGTCGATGATCCCTGCGATGTTCAGCAGGTAGTTGACGACGCCGTTGGGGTTGAGCATGAGGCGCCACAGCACCGCGATGATCGCGACGGTGAACAGCCACGGCAGCACGTAGATCACGCGGAACAGGGCCTTGACCTTGTCGCCGAGCAGCTTGGTGTTGAGCAGCATCGCGAAGCCGAGCCCGAGCAGCAGGTGGGCGATGACGCTCGAGCCCGTGAACACCAGGGTGTTGCGGACCGCGACGAGGAACGTCGGGTCGGTGAGGATGTCGACGTAGTTGCCGATCCCGACGAACACCGGGTTCTTGTTGGTGATGACGTTGTCCATCAGCGAATAGCTGATGACCATGATGATCGGCACCAGCAGGAGCACGATCATCAAGATGCCTGTGGGCGACAAGAACGCGTAGGGGACGAGGGCCCTCTTGAGGGACTTCCTCCGTCGCGGGGTCGGCGCGACCTCCGTCGACCGGTCGAGACCGGTCTTCGCGTCACGGTCTGCGAGTGCAGGCCTCATGGCGCTTCCTCCTCAGGTTTGCGGTCGCGCCGCCGGGGTTCAGGGGGGATCCCCCGACGGCGCGACCTGCTAGATACCAGGAACGGTCTAGAACTCAGCCGTCCAGGCGTCTTGCGACGCCTGCAGCATGTCGTCGACCGACTGGTCACCGGTGAGTGTCTTCTGCAGCTGCTCGTCGAAGAGGCGCATGAGCTGCTCTGCGACGGGGAGCCCGACGAACTCGTTCGCGGGGTACCCGGACTTGTAGATCTCGAAGGCGGCCGCGAAGGTCTCGTCGTCTTCCACGAAGTCGGGCACGGAGGTGGTGTTGCCGGGGAAGGCGTTGGCCATGGACGAGAGGTCCGAGTTGGTCTTCTCGCTCATGAGGAAGTCCACGAGCTTCCAGGCCTCTTCTTTGTGCTCGGAGTTCTCCGAGACGCCGATGCCCCACGACGCGTACGGGATGCCCCGCTCGCCTGTGAAGTCGTCCTCGGCCGGGACGGCCGAGACGGAGAAGTTGAGGTCCGGGTTCGACTCGCGGATGAGGTTGATGTGCGCGAGGGAGTCGATCATCATGCCGACGCGGCCGTTGGTGAACTCTTCGACCTTGTCCTGCTCCTTCATGGTGAGGGAGCCCGGTGCGACGACGCCGGCGTCCCAGAGGGACTTGACGTAGTCGACCGCGGAGGTGACGTCGGGGTTGGTGAGGTCCGGCTTGCCGTCGGCGAGCATCGTGCCGCCCGAGGCCCAGGCCCACGACATGACGTCGTTCTGGATGCCGTTCGGCGCCTCGAGGGACAGCGGGACGATCCAGCCGTAGGTGTTGTCGCCGAGGGCGGTGACAGCCTCGGCTGCCTCCGTGAACTCGGTGCGGGTCGACGGCGGTGCGTCGACGCCGGCCTGGGCGAGGAGGTCGTCGTTGGTGAACATCGGGTAGACGAAGTTCACGACCGGGATCATGTACGTCGACCCGTCGATCTTCACCTGGCTCGCGAGCTGGCTGTCGTCGTACTTGGCGTCCGTCATGAGCTGGGACATGTCGGCGAGAGCGCCCTGCTTGGCGAAGTCGCTGACCCACGCACCGTCGAGACCGACGACGTCGGACATGGTGCCTGTCGCGGCTCCGGCGACGACCTGCTCCTTGGTGGAGGCGTAGGGGCCGCTGAGGAGCTCGACCTTGATGCCGGGGTTCTCGGACTCGAAGGTGTCCATGAGGGCCCGGAGCTCACCCTCGGGGAGCTCGGGCTCCCACCACTGCGCGAACTCGATGGTGACGCTGCCGTCCGCCGAGGCGTCGTCTCCGCCTCCCGAACAGCCCGCCGCGAGCAGTACTGCCATCGTCGCGGCGACAGCGCCGACGACCTTTGTCGAACGAGCGTCGTTGCTCATCTCTCTCCCATCAGACACGTGCTGGATTGCGCCGACTTCTGCGTCTTAGTGCACGATTAGCAGCACTGTAGGCGCGTCTCGGACCGGCCGTCAAGCAGTAAATGCCTGGGAAGTTGCTGAGATCGTGATGCAGGTCACCCAGTTTGGGCCGACTTGAGAGGCTCTGGACCGCAGATTCGTGCATGTGAGTGCGGTTTTCTTCGGCTCTTCGCGGCCGGGGACTCCCCAGAAGACGCATGGACGTGCTAGAAACGGGGGATGGTAGCCATCACAACGACGGGCAGCGATCGTGCCGGCACACCCCGCCGCTTCCCCGCTGGCCGCAAGGCAGAGCTCGCGGCATACGTCTCCGAGGCAGGTCAGGTGACCGTCGCGGAGATCGCCGAACGCTTCGACGTCTCCACGGACACGATCCGCCGAGACCTCGACCGCCTGGCCGAGGACGGTCTCCTCGTGCGCACCCACGGGGGCGCGATGAGCAAGACCGCACTCCCCCAGATCAACACAGGCTTCGACACCCGGCTCGGGTACCAGTCAGAGGCCAAGGAGAAGATCGGGGCGCTCGCCGCGACGCTGGTCGACGACAACTCTGTCGTCATGATCAACGCCGGGACGACGACCGTGGCGCTGGCGCGCGAGCTCAAGGACCACCGCGGGCTGACGATCGCGACCAACAGCCTGCGACTGCCGCCCGAGCTGTCGACGGACTGCTTCCGCGGGCTGTACGTGTTCGGCGGGGCCGTGCACATCGCCGACCAGAAGACCATCGGACCGGTGAGCTTCCACTCGTCGACCGGCAACCACGACCTCGACGTGCAGTGCGATCTCGCTCTGCTGGGGGTGGGAGCGGTCTCAGCAGAGACGGGGTACTCCACGAGCAACCTCGAGGAGGCGACGATGATGAGCGAGATGATGGCGCGGGCGTCGCGGGTGGCGATCTTGGCGGACTCGTCGAAGTTCGGGCGGAGGTTGTTCGCGCAGATCGCGAGCCTAGGGCGGGCGGACTACTTCGTGACTGATGCGGAGCCGCCTGAGGAGCTGGCTGGGGCGTTGCGGGAGAGTGGGGTTGAGATGCTGGTTCCGTGAAATGCAACCTTCGGCGCACCGAGGCCCTCGATAGATCGGCCTTGCTTCGTTTCGGCCGAGGTCACGCGGTCCGACGCAGGTCAGCGGCCCACCCCCTGCCACCTTCACCCAGCGGGTTGCCCTGGAGGATCATCCCTCCGACTACGATGCGAGTACCTGACCTGCCCGATTCGGTGTAGTTCGACAGTTGTCTCACGCGCAAGCGCGCTGTGCCCAACGTCGGAGCCAGCCGATACGGGTGCACCCCCGCGCGTTGGAGCTCGTCCATGACCGTCCCAGACCATCCGGTACCCCTCGCAGACGCTCTATCGACCCCTCGTCGGAAGCTCATCGAAGTGTCGCTTCCGCTGGAGGACATCAACCGCGAGTCCGCGCGCGAGAAGTCGATCCGTCATGGACATCCCTCGACCCTGCATCTCTGGTGGGCCCGCCGTCCTCTCGCTTCAGCGCGCGCCGTGCTGTTCGCCCAGCTCGTCGACGATCCGTCCTCGCACCCCGAGAGGTTCCCCACCGAGGAGGCGCAGAAGCTCGAGCGGGAGCGCCTGCACAACATTATTCGCAGGCTCGTGGTCTGGGAGAACATCAACGACAAGAAGCTCCTGGCAGAGGCTCACGCCGAGATCATGGCGTCAACGGACAACAACCCGCCCGTGATCCTCGATCCCTTCGCGGGCGGTGGTACGATCCCGCTCGAGGCGCAACGCCTCGGGCTCGAGGCCCACGCAAGCGACCTTAACCCTGTAGCAGTGCTCATCAACAAAGCACTCATTGAGATTCCCCCGAAATTCGCCAGCCAGGCGCCGGTTTTCCCCGGGGCGGCCGACAGAAGAATGGGCGAATGGCTAAGGGCCACCGGGCTCGCCGAGGACGCACGACGATACGGCGCGTGGATGCGTGATCGCGCACAGGACCGAATTGGTCACCTATACCCAAAGGCGACAATCGTCGACGAAAAGACCGGCTTGAAGACGGAGGCCACAGTCATCGCGTGGATCTGGGCGCGGACCGTCACCTGCCCCAACCCGGCGTGCGGCATCGAAATGCCGCTGGTGAGGTCGTGGTGGTTGGGCAAGAAGAAGGGCAAGGAGGCCTACGTGGTCCCCAGGGTCGTGCCGGACCCCGCAACGCCGTCCGGCCGTCGGGTCGCCTTCTCGATCGGGCATGACGCGATACGCGCCCCCGCCGCCTCAAACGACGGCACGGTCGGACGAACCGGCGCGATTTGCGCGGCGTGCAATTCTGCAGTCGGGCTCAAGTACATTCGCTCAGAGGGTCGCGAGAAGCGCATGAAATCGGTCCTCATGGCCGTCGTCGCGGAAGGAACTCGGCGTCGCGTCTATCTCGCTCCCGACGAAGTCCACGTACAGGCCGCTGGCGTCGCGAAGCCAGATGATGTGCCCACGGGCGACCTACCCACGAACCCACGAGACTTCAAGACTCCAATCTACGGAATGCTCCAATGGTCTGACCTGTTTACAAACCGCCAGCTGACCGCGCTAACGACGTTTAGCGACCTAGTTAGCGAGGCTCGTGAGCAAGTGCTCAACGACGCCCTGGCCGCGGGAATCCCCGAGGGCGACAGCTTCGCTGCAGGCGGCACCGGCGCCATCGCCTATGCCGACGCCATCGCCACCTATCTTGCCTTCGGAATCGATCGAGTTACAGATCGTCACTCATCAATCACAACATGGGACTCTAGCACCTCGAAAGAGCAGGTGCGCGGCATCTTTGCACGCCAGGCAATCCCGATGGCTTGGGATTTCGCCGAGGGCAATATATTCGCAGGTACCAGCGGCGGTTTCAGCGACAGCATGACAATCTTAGCCCGCACCCTGGAGAATTTGCCCGCAGAACGAATCGGATTCGCTTCTCAACGAGACGCATCGACCCGCTCCTACCGCAATATGCTAATCTCGACCGATCCACCATACTACGACAATATCGGGTACTCCGACCTCTCAGACTTCTTCTACGTCTGGCTCCGCCGTTCCCTGCGGTCAGTCCACCCAGACGTGTTCTCAACGATGCTCGTACCGAAGTCCGAGGAGCTCGTCGCCAACCCCTACCGACACGACGGAAAGGCGGGGGCAGCAAAGTTCTTTGAGGACGGCTTCGAAAACGTCTTCGCGCGCGCACGAGAGACCGCCACGGCCGATTTCCCCATCACTGTCTACTACGCGTTCAAGCAGCAGGAGCTCGAATCGGACGGCGTCGCATCGACCGGTTGGTCAACGCTGCTCGAGGGCATGATTCGGTCTGGCTGGACGATAACCGCAACTTGGCCTGTGCGTACCGAGCTCGGACACCGAATGATTGCGTCAGGCACGAACGCACTCGCCTCTTCTATCGTCTTGTCGCTGCGCCCAAGGCTTGACATGGCCCCAGCGACAAGTCGTCGCGGGTTCCTGTCGACTCTCAAATCCGAACTACCCCAGGCGCTCACCGAAATGCAGCAAGGAGCGATTGCACCGGTCGACTTGGCCCAGTCAACCATCGGTCCAGGCATGGCAATCTTCTCTCGGTACAGCGAAGTGCTCGAGACCGATGGCAAGCCCATGACCGTCAAGACGGCACTAGCGCTCATCAACCAGGTTCTCGACGACGTCCTCGCCGAGAACGACGGCGATCTCGACCCTGACAGCCGGTTTTGCCTCAAGTGGTACCTCCAGTACGGGTGGAGCGTGGCGCCCTACGGCGAGGCTGAAGTGCTAGCCAAGGCGACCAACACGTCGGTCGCTGGCATGCAGTCTGCAGGTGTGGTGAAGTCAGGTGAAGGCAAAGTTCAACTCATCCGTCCAGCTGATCTTCAGTCATCCTGGGACCCGGCTCTAGATGACCGCATTTCGGTGTGGGAGGTCGCGTGCCACCTAGCGCGAGTCCTCTCCGAAGAGCAAGGTGGAGTGGGGCCCGCTGCGCGCCTGCTCGCCGCCACGCGGGACCGGGGGGACGTCAACCTGGAGGCGGTGCAGCTCCTCGCCTACCGCTTGTACGAGCTCACACAGGACAAGCGTCCGGAGGATGCCCGCCTGTTCAATGCCCTCGGTGGAGCGTGGGCAGAGCTCAACGACCTTGCACAGAAGATCGGACCCACGGCGTCGCTACAGGACGCTTTCGACCTCGGAGACGCCTGATGGCCCCCAGCAACCGCGAATACGTCGGGCGTGCGCTCGAGATCCTCGCCGACGCCCTCGAACCGTTCATCGAACGCGTCGTCTCACCGCATCTACCGGCCAGCACCGCCGACTGGACCATGGTCGTTGCGGCCAAGGACACGAACAACGGCAAGAGCAGTGGTACGTACGAACGCACGGACCCGCAGCTCCAGCTCCGCATCATCACCGAACCCATGGGATCGCTCGGGTATCTCTTCAACGGAACTTTGTCCCGCACCGAGCAGGGCTATGCCGGAGAGATTCGCAACGTACGGAACGAGTGGGCACACAACAAGTCGTTCTCCGGCGACCAGGCGCGACGTGCGCTCGAGACCATCGAGCTCCTGCTCCGACCCACCGGCGCGGTGAAGGACGCTGATCAGGTCCGGACGATGCGGCGCGAGGTCGAGCGCTCGGAGTTCGAGCGCGAGACCCGCCGATCCACCCGTTCGACGTCCTCCCAAGTGAACACCGCCGACAGCGAACTACCGTCGTGGCGCGAGGTCCTCACGCCACACGCCGACGTGGCAAGCGGCCACTTCGCGTCGTCCGAGTTCGCCGCTGACCTTTACCGCGTCGCTGTCAAGAACACCGATGGGGAGGCTGACGCGCCGTCGACTGAATACTCCGACGCTCTCGAGTTCTTTCGCCGCACCTACCTGACGGACGGTCTCCGTGAGCTGCTCCGGCGCTCGGCCGCCCGGCTCGCTGGCGACACGAACGCTGACGCCGTCATCAATCTCCAGACGACGTTCGGTGGCGGCAAGACCCACTCGATGCTCGCCGTCTGGCACCTCTTCTCCGGGCGCCCGCTGCAGGAGTTCCCGCAGGACGTGCAGGACGTGCTCATTGGGCATCACGAGGAAGTCGTGGGTAGCACGATCAAGCGCGTGACGATCGTCGGCAACGAGATCTCCCCGGGGCAGCCGACGACCAAGGACGACGGAACGGTCGTTCACACCCTGTGGGGAGAGATCGCCTGGCAGCTTGGCAACGAGTCCGGAAACGGTGCTGCTGGCTACGCCTATGTCGCCGATGCCGACCGAACGGGAACCAACCCCGGTGGGGCCCTGCGCGACCTGTTCGCGGCTTACGGCCCAGCTGTCGTGCTCATCGACGAATGGGTTTCCTACGCTCGACAGCTCAACACGCCACGCATCCTCGCGGACGGCTCTCGTGCGCCACTACCCGGTGGCGACTTCGACACCCAGTTCACCTTCGCGCAAGCGCTGACCCAGGCGGCCGCTGCAGTTCCCGGCATCCTCCTGCTCGTCTCGGTCCCGGCCAGCACTCGGGTAGCAGATGCGACAACGGACGACGCGTCGGTGGCCTCCGATCTCGAGGTCGGAGGGGACTTCGGTCATGAGGCCCTCGCGCGGCTCGATAACGTCGTGCGTCGCGTCGCCTACCAGTGGGCGCCAGCAGCGCGAGACGAGTCCTACGAGATCGTCCGTCGGCGGCTCTTCCGGCAACCCACGGCGGACCAGGCACAGCAAATCGCGACGGCAGCCCGCCGGTTCCGGGAGTTCTACCAGCGCAACCCAGGCGAGTTCCCGAGTGATGCGACCGAGTCTGCCTACGAGGCCCGCATCCGCGCGTCGTACCCCGTGCATCCCGAGCTGCTCGACCGGCTGTACGCAGAGTGGTCCACGCTTGAGAAGTTCCAGCGGACACGCGGCGTTTTGCGCCTCATGAGCGCCGTGGTCCACCAGCTCTGGGTCTCGAAGGACCCTTCACCGCTCATCATCCCCGGCACAGTCCCGCTCGACTCCGCCGCCGTGCGCCGTGAACTGGTTCAGTACCTCCCCCACGGATGGGATGCCGTCGTCCAAAACGACGTCGACGGCGACGAGTCGGTAGCTCGTCGCATCGACCGTGAACGCCCCAACCTCGGCAACCGGTCAATGACGGTGCGAGTCGCTCGCACTGTCATCGTCGAGTCCGCACCGACAGTGACGACGGCCCACAAGGGTGCGGACCGAAAGCGGCTCGTTGTCGGCCTTGCCATGCCAGGAGATGTCGTCGGGAACATCGGGTCCGCCCTTGGCGCACTACAAGACGGTTCGTCGTACTTCTACTCGGGCGACGGACGGTACTGGTACGACACGCAGCCATCCCTCAACCGCACCGCTGCCGAGCGGGCAGGGCACTACGACGTGGCGCGTGTCTGGGAGGAGATCGTCGCGAGGCTGCGCCGCAGTGCTCCGCGCTCCACCCCTGAGTTCGCGGGCGTCGTCGTCGCACCAGGGTCCACAGGTGATGTCCCGGACGAGGATGCCGTGCGCCTCGTCATCGTCCACCCGGAACACACCCACAACGGGAAGGACACATCGAGCAGCGCAAGCCGCTTCGCGCACGAGCTCCTCCTCAAGCGCGGAACCGCCGCGCGGACAATGCCGAACTCGCTGATCATGCTCGCCGCAGACTCCACTCGGTGGAAGGAACTGGAGTCCACTACCCGCTCCTACCTCGCATGGCGCTCGATCCTTGAGGAGAAGACGAACCTCGACCTCACTCAAACCAACGAGGCCCAGGCACAACGTCAGGTCGAGTCGACCAATCGGACGATCGACGATCAGATCGCCAACACGTGGATCTGGGGTCTGCACGCGACCCAACCCATCCCGAGCGCACCGTTTACGGTGGGACAGCAGAAGTGCGACGGCCAAGTAAAGGGCGGCATCGTCCAGCGGACAGGCGTCCGATTCGTCAAGGAGGACCTCCTCCGCGTTAAGGTCGCACCCGCGCTCATCCGGATCGATATCAACGAGAACCTTCTCGCCCGGTGGAACACTGGGAAAATCCGTGTCGGGGATCTCTGGGAGTACTACGCTCGCTACCCTTACATGCCACGTCTGCGAGACAGGAACGTTCTAATCTCTGCGATCAGGACGACTCTCCATGACCCCGGGTTCGCAGGCCAAGGCTTCGCACTAGCGACCGGGTACAACGAGGAGACCGGCAAGTTCTCCGGACTCGCCATCCCGATCGAGGACCTCGACTTCGGTGAGATTACCGACGACACGCTCCTCGTGAAGCCTGACCTTGCGATCGCTCAGCGCCGTGGGGAGCGCGAGGCAGAGCTCACCTCCGTCGGGGGCCCGGACGTGCCCCAACGAACGAGCACGGGGACGAACAGCGATGGGAGTACTCAGCCCGGTCTCGTGGTGCACACACCTGCGCCACCTGCTGCTGCCGTCGTGAAGAACGTTCGGTACTCCGGTCGGGTGGAGATCGATGGCGGTGCGAACCTGCCTCTTGCTTTCCGCAACCTGGTGGACGAAGTACTGCTTCACCTCCAGCAGGCCGGACCAGACGCCTTCGAGATCACGTTGGACATACGCGCCGAGAAGAGCGACGGATTCGACGCCTCGACGGTCCGTATCGTTAGCGAGAACTCGCGTCAGTTGAGGTTCATCGCAACGAAGTTCCAGGACGGCTAGGTCGACGATGTCCGTGCCCCAACCGGTCTCCCGGCGTCAGGTGGACCCAGACCCCTCGATCACCTCGGCCATCGGGCGACACCATTCGCTGGCTACTGCGGTTGCTGACCTCGTTGACAACAGCATCGACGCAGGCGCCCGGAACGTTCTCATCCGCTTCATCACCCGAGGCGGGTATGCCGAGGGGCTCGAAGTCATCGATGACGGGAAGGGCATGGACACCCCCGCGATCGACGAGGCGATGACTTACGCGCGAAAGCGCGCCTACGAAGACGCTGCACTGGGGCACTTCGGCATCGGTCTCAAGGCAGCGTCGCTCAGCCAAGCTGAGTCTCTGGTGGTGTGGTCGCGACGCTACGGCGCACCCGCTGTGGGGCGGAGGATCCTGCGCTCCACAATCGACGGAGGCCCCGTCGTCGAGTCATACTCCGCAGACGACTCCGAGGCGCGTATCCGCGCCGCCGGCGTCGAGTTTCCTCTCGATACCGGGACAATCGTCGAGTGGCGAGATGTCCGCACGTTCCTCCGATCGTCCAGCATCCTTGACCAGACCGTGTGGCTTGAGAAGGCTGTCGAGAGCATCCTCACCCACCTCGGGCTCGTTCTGCACCGCATCCTCGCCAAGAGAGTCGTCGTGGTGACCATCGAGGTCTCGGACGAGTTCGGCTCAGGCATCCCCCGCGTGGTCGCACCATTGAACCCGTTCGGATACGACCGTTCGGGAGCCGCCGGGCTCCCCTTTGATCTGATCGCGCTGCTTCCCGCGGGAGAAGCAACAGCCCGCGCGCACGTCTGGCCCACCGAAGCCCGGTCACGCAGCGGGTTTGTCCTAGCAGCTGACGGGCCTCTAGACACTCAGGGCCTCTACGTCTACCGGAACGACCGTCTGCTTCAGGCTGGCGGGTGGTGCGAGCTGGCGATGCGGTCGCCCGAGCTCTCTTACGCACGTCTGGAACTCAACATCGGCCCTGCCGTAGACGGTCACATCACGATCAACCCCGAGAAGACCGGCGTAGTCCTTGACTCGACTTTGAAAGATGCACTTCTGGCCGCGCGGTCAGTTGACGGTCGGACGTTTGGAGACTTTCTCAGAGCTGCGGAGGGGCGATCACAGGAGTCCCGGAAGCGAACGGCGCGGCCGGTCACCATCGTAGAGCCGCGCGGGGGACTGCCACCGGACGTCCTGGCGGCCTTCGAGTCGGCCGTGGACTTTAACCTCGACGAAGAGAGCGTAGAGATCCGCTGGATCACGCTTCCCCCGGGGGAGTTCTTCCGCATTGATAGAGAGTCGCGACGCCTCTCCCTAAACCTGCGCTATCGACACGCCGTAGTCGGGAGAAGGAGCCTCGACCCATCTGACGCCCCTCTCGTCAAGGCGTTGGTTTTCATCCTCTTAAACGATCACTTCGCCGGTACGATACGCGGACCAAGAGAGAAGCGGCGCGAAGCAGCTTGGCAGACCATCCTCGTCGCGGCTGCACAGGCGCAGGCCGACGATCCACCATCCGTCAACGGGGGCACCGATGATAGGCACTGACGACAGGCTCACGCCAGCATCGCTCGACCGGTACTTCAAAGCAGAGGTTCCAACACAGCACATCCTGAGCGAGAGCCCTGAGATTCGGCTTCGCGTCGAGCCGAAGCACGAACGCCTCGTACTTCGGACGCCACACGACGGAACAACACCGAGCACCAGAGGCCTGCGCCACGTCACAGTAGATTCCGTTGACTACGAGGACGGCACCTGGTCTGTCGTCAGCGTCGATGCTCGGGACATGCACTACGAGGCTTACGGGCTGATGATCGCAGTCGCGGAGGCCATGCGCGGCGGGGCCTCTTTCGGTGCAGCGACCAACGCCGCGATGACCAATCTCCGATCACTTCTTGCGGCGAGGGCGCGGATGAGTGAGTCACAGCAGCTCGGTCTAGTTGGCGAGCTACTCGTCCTCCACTCGCTCGTCAGCGACTCAGGCACACAAGCTCTGGATTGGTGGCTGGGTCCCACCTCGGAACAGCACGACTACGGCCTTCCCGACTATGACGTCGAGGTCAAGACAACACTCTCCGAACGGCGACGCCACACGATCTCCGGGGTCGACCAACTCAGACCAAACCCAGGTAGACCACTGTGGCTCCTCTCGATACAACTCACTCGGGCTGGCGGAGCGCCAGGCTTCACCCTGGCGAGCCTCGTGTCAGCCCTCAGACACCAGACGGGGAATGATGGCCGCCTCATCGCAGCACTCACGGCACTCGGATGGCGTGACATCGATGCGGATCTCTACGACGCTCCCTACGTCCTACGCACAACACCTCAGTGCTACGCCGTCGATGAAGACTTCCCTGCCCTCACTTCCGACCGGCTCCGCGCAACGGTGCCGCACCCTGACCTCGTCTCGGACATCGTGTACCGCGTTGATGTCACCGACCGCTCGTACGCCTTCCCAGGACAGCCCATCAACTCGTTCCTTGACCGGAAAGGCCTGACCGAATGAGCGACGCGATCACGGACGCCGTAGTCCGAGCCATGCGAAGCATGGAGGGCTACGCTCCGCAGCCACTTCTTGACGACGTTACCCACAACCTTCGCCGGTCCGGTGAGACGCTTACCCAGGCCGAGCTGGTCGAGATGGTCACAGCCAAGGACCCGAACGACAAGGCACGCCTCGCCTTCCACGTTCAGCTCAGCCGTTGGGATGCCGGCGACGCCGACGGGTGGGCCGTGGGTACCGAGCCGTTTACGATCGAGCGTCGCACTCGAGCGCTCGCTCTCCTCGAGCTGGAGGGCGGTTCTGCCGAAGCGATCAACAACGCCTACCCACTCGACGTGGGTGCAGTAGTGATCTTCAAGGCCGCCGAATGGGATCCGTGGTACACCGACTCCGTGGCCGCCGAGCGGTCTTTCTATTGGGCGGGGTACAAACGCGTCCTTGAGCGGAAAATGGGCGGAGTGGCAGCAAACGAGCTGGATCGCGTCACACATGAAGTGGTGCGCCGGTTTGCCGATCCTTCCCGCAAAGAACCCTACCAGGCCAAGGGCCTCGTCGTCGGCCACGTCCAGTCAGGCAAAACAGCCAACTTCACCGGGGTCCTCGCGAAGGCAGTCGATGCAGGATACCGTCTCGTGATCGTCCTGACTGGCACAATTGAGCTATTGCGAGGACAGACCCAGAGACGCGTTGACATGGAACTGGTGGGCGAAGAGAACATCCTTGGCGGCCGGGACAAGAATGACGCCGAACAGGTTCGAGAAGTTGACTACGCTGGCACGGGAGACAGAGACTGGATGGACGGAAAGTTCGTTCGTTATGGACAACACCCCAAAGACCAGAATCGTCCTGCGATAAGGCGCCTCACCAATGCCTCTGGGGACTACCGGAGTCTAAAGAACGGGCTGGGATACCTTGACTACAGGGACTCTGACCACTTCGCAGACCCGGCGAAGCCGCTACACGACCCGGTCAATCTTTTTGGCACAGACATCCGGCTCGCGGTGGTGAAGAAGAACTCAGCCGTTCTCAAAAAGCTTGTCAAGGACCTCAAGGCGATCCGGGCGAACCTAGGCGAAATACCCGCCCTGATCATTGATGATGAGGCCGACCAAGCCTCAATCAACACCAAGGACCCAAAGAAGGACACGCCCGAGCGCCGGGAGAGGACTGCGATCAACAAGCTCATCGCCGAGCTACTTCGCGAACTTCCTCGAGCACAGTACATCGGTTATACCGCGACACCATTTGCAAATGTCTTCGTTGACCCGGATGATGTCGACGACGTCTTCCCAAAGGATTTCATCGTAAGCTTGGACCCGCCCGCCGCCTACATGGGTGGAAAGCAGTTTCACGATCTCGAGCAGGATCCAGATCAAAACGACGAGCCAGATAGTCTAGCAGTTTCGAACGAAAAAGCGTTTGTTCGAGATCTTCAGGCCTCGCCTGAAGACGAGACGGCTCAGAGGCTTGAAATACGAGCCGCCTTAGACGCGTTTGTTTTGGCTGGCGCAATCAAACTCTTCCGTCAGGCGAAAAAGGCTCCGGGCGACTTTCGCCACCACACCATGCTAGTTCACGAGTCAGTCCGCCAGGCTGATCACGCAGATCTCGCCGAAACCGTCAAGACGGTGTGGAATGAAGCCGGCTACAGCTCACCATCGGGCATGCAGCGACTATTCGACCTTTGGGTAGCGGACTTCCGGGAAGTCACGGCCGCCCGCGCGCCCGGCGCTCTCCCACTCGCCAACTTCCAGGAACTGCGGCCGTATATTGGCGAAGCAGTCAGTCGAATACGTGGTGGATACGCCCCCGTAATTGTGGTCAATGGAGCGGCCGAGCGCGACTACGTCCAGGAGGACCTGGACTTCCAGGGGAGTGACGTGTGGAAGGTGCTTGTTGGCGGCGCGAAATTGAGCCGCGGATTCACCGTTGAAGGCCTAACGATCACCTATTACACCCGGCGAACGACAGCCGCCGACACGCTCATGCAAATGGGACGTTGGTTCGGATACCGTCCCGGCTATGAAGATCTGGTCCGACTGTACATTGGCCGCAACGTGCCTGGAGCGAGGAAGGGGACGACGGTAGATCTGTATAAAGCGTTTGAAGCAATAGTTCGCGACGAAGAAGACTTCCGGGAACAGCTCCGTCAATACCAGGGCCTTGACGAAAACGGGCGCCCCCGTGTCCGACCAATCGATGTACCTCCTTTGGTCTTTCAGACTCTTCCTTGGCTCAGTCCGACCGGCCGCAACAAGATGTTCAATGCTCGACTTACGTCAAAGGGCGAGGGCGGAAAAGTTCGCGACTACTTCCAGCAACCTAGAAGGAGCCCGGAGGTCAATGCTCGGCACTTCACCGCGGTGGAGCCGCTGCTCGATGTCGCCGACAAGCACGGAACTTTTTTCCACATCTCAGACACAAGCGATCCCTCCGAAACGAGCCTCAGCCGGTGGGGCAGCCGTTATGGCGTAGCCAGCAACGACACTGTGATGACCGCATTGCGCCAGTTCGAATGGGCCAAGAATTATTCCTTCTCCCCCACTCTCGACTTCATTGAACGCGCCGCGCTCGAAGGGAAGCTGTTGGACTGGGCGATCATCGTCCCCACTCTCGCAACGACCAGCAAGCAGGTCCAGTCAAGGTATGTCGGGGGGTATCTTCTCGATATAGTGAAGCGGAGCAGGCGCGAAGAACGGGACGACATGTTTTCCGGCTCATCCCCAAGACAGCGACAGGCTCTCGAAGCCATCTCAGGTGCTTCCGCCGCGGGCGTCGGAGACCACTCATCACAAGTGTGCGCGTCCCTATCTGAAGAAGAGTTCCGTCATATCCAGGAGAATCTTATCGCCCCGGGTGGCACTCGCGGCGCCATCCTGCTGACCTTCGCCGCCGACGATGGCTCTGCAGGATCCCTCCCAAGCGCACTACCCGACCCCGCCCCGTCCCGAGACATCGCCACTTTATTTTCGATCGCTATGCCCTACAAGTCCGCGCCGGGGGGCCGAATCGCCTTCACAGTCAGGCACCAGGATGGGCGTGTCACGTATGACATTGAACCGGGATTCAACGCTCCATGACCGGCGGCATCGCTGGCCTTTGCCGGGACGACGAAGCTGTCGTCGGCGGGTGAGTCAAACGTGAACGAGGTCGAAGTAGTTGCCCAGCGTACGCGGCCGGGCGATGGCCAGGGAGCAATTGTCCGTCTGGGCTAGACGAGGCGAGCCATTCGCGTCAGTCTCGTCCTGAGGTCGGCTGGCCCATGGTCCGAGTGGAGCCATGAGTCGAGGGACCGCACTCCGGGATGGGGCATGCCCGTGCTGTTGAGTGGCAGGTGGGGCAGCGTGGCGGTCCAGCCGGGTGGGCGAGGCCGGCTAGGGTAGTGCACTGTGACCATCGCAGCAGGCTCCCCCACCGTCAAGGTGCGCCACCGCGCTCCTCGTAGTTCGATCCGTACGCTTGACCTCTTTGCTGGCGCTGGCGGCCTCAGTACGGGCCTTCGAGAAGCGAGCCGCAGGTTCCGTCCTATGAGGGCAGTCGAGTGGGACACCGCTGCTGCTGCCACATTCGCTCTCAACCACGGGGGGAAGCTGATTAATGGCGAGCTGCGCAGTCCAGTTGTATATTCGGGCGGCATAGCCGATTGGCTGAGCCATGAAGACGTGCCGGAAGTCGATTTGGTCATCGGCGGACCCCCGTGTCAGGGATTTTCGACCCTGGGCAAGCAGGACGTGAATGATGCGCGAAACCTCATGTGGCGCGAGTACGCCCTCACCGTTAATCGCGCGCACCCCAGGTATTTTGTGTTAGAGAATGTACCCGCATTTCTTAGATCCTCTCAATATGGCGTTTTTACTGATGCAACGTCTAAAGGCGGGCTTCTCGAGGACTATCGATTCGAGGCCCGCATCCTTAACGCAGCCGACTTCGGCGCCGCGCAGGCCCGCAGGCGTGTCGTGGTGCTGGGGCACCACAAAGATCTGCCGAGCCCCAACTTCCCAGTGCCGACTCATGTCGGCCGCCATCGGACTCTCAAGCAGGCATTGCAAGGAGTGCCGGTGGGCGTGGCGGACCCGGGGCTGGTCGGCGGAACTCTCACGTTCAATGACACAGAGCTGGGCGGGGCGTACTCGTCGCGTGAACTCCATGTCGGACGAAATTATCGTCAGCTATCTATTGACCGCTTCGCATTTATCCCCGAAGGTGGCAATCGTTTTAACCTGCCCGACCACTTGAAGGCCCCGTGTTGGATCAAACATACATCTGGCTCCGGTGATGTGATGGGCCGGCTTCGGTGGAACTCTCCGTCAGTGACGATCCGCACCGAGTTCTACAAGCCGGAGAAGGGACGATACCTTCACCCCACAGAGGACCGCGTTATCTCACACTTTGAGGCCTCTCGAATTCAGGGTTTTCCTCTTGATTACCAATGGGCTGGGTCATGGACTGACATCGCGCGGCAGATCGGGAACGCGGTGCCAATTCCACTCGGTGCGGCCATCGGGCGTCAGCTTCGCGATTCAATAGATTCAGATGGCCAATAGGAATCCAGTCGCTCGGTGCGCAAAGCGCGAGAACGAGCGCCTTTGTGAATCGACGTACCGGCACAGGGATCGAATGTGTTGCAGGTTCTTGGCGCAGCGCTCTTTCTTTTGAGATCCTCCCTCTCGACCACCGACTGCAGGACGTTACGACGTCCACCTTATTCGCTCTTTGCACGGTTTGTCTTCGGTTTTGGACTTAGCCTCATCTCACGTCCAGCGAAGTCGACCTTGCCTCGAAGTACGGGGACCAGCGCTATTACAGACTTGGCAGGTCAAGCCCAGTTGATTTGGCTGGGCGCCGCGTCAGGCGTTTGGCGAGATCTGGATGGCGGGTTTCTCATTGAGAACAGGCTGACCACAGGAAGAGCACAGGCTCCTTCAGAGTCGATCGATCCATGTATCGGCCTCCCGTTCATCCCACGTCGAGCGAGCGGACCCATCTGCTTCCCCTTTGCGGTTGGCAACTGCATACGACTCGATTCGCTGAAGAATGAAACGAACATCCGTATCCCGAAGATCACGAAGAGTTGCGGTTGGCCGCTGCACACAACCTTCGACAAGTTGCTGACGGACAGTCATGCTCTCAATGCCGGACCTGGCGAAAGCCTCGCGGATCTGAGCCACTTGGTCATCCCGGATCGGTGCCTGGCGGAGGGTCCGAGTGGGGTCGGCCCGATCCTCGGAGCCGTCCAGATTAAACAGTGCGTCGTTGGAGGCCATCCTCCAACCATATATGTTCAGTGCTTGGCAGTCACAGCCCGGTTCATACGACTCTGAGCGGACACTCGATCCTCGACTCTGCCAACCGGGCGGCACGCCTCAGTCATGCCACCACGTCAGTATCGGAGCCGTGGCCAGTTGGGTGCTCTCGTCTACGACGAGGACCTTATGCGAAGAACCGCGTCTGGTGAGGCTAGACACACGAGCTCCATATTAGCAGCGGCCGCCCGGTATCTAGGCATTAGGCTGAACTGACCTCATTTCTCGCAGATGGCTGGCTAGTTCGTTTAATGCTACGCGGACGTGAAATATCTGCGAGGGACGATGTCGACCATTTCTGAGTCGTAGCCCTCGAAGGCTTCTCCATAGGCGTCCACCCACTTAGCCCAGGAGTCAAGCCAATCCCAGCGCTCATGGCGTCCGTCAGCGTCGAGGATGTCTCCGTTTGGAGCCTGCACACCAGCGTGAACCCAGCCAGCAACACCGCCCGTATCTCCGATGACGGCGACGGGCCATCCAGTAATGGAGTGCAGCGCGTCTGCCAAGTCTTCGCAGGCTCCCTCGGTGTAGTAGTCCCGAAGTGCTTCCGGCAGGCCCCCGCCGCTTCCCGGCGCGGCCCGATCTGCTTCCAGAATGGCTATCGCCGCTGCGAGGGCCAACAGGCAACGGTCCCCCTGCCGCTCGGCACGGTGCGTGTCGGGGGAGTACCGCATGTGTTGCACACTACCGAGCTGCGGCGTGCCCCAGCACGCTTGTCAACCAGCCCTACGTGTCGTCGGCCTTCAGGTTCTCGATCGCCGCGTCACTCTCCGCCGACTCGATGTTCTCCGCGACAGCCGCCTCTTCGTTGACCTCTTCCTCGGAGGCAGCCCTGGGCTCGTCGGCGTGCGGGTTGACGTCCTGGTCTTCCTTGAGGTTCACGGGAACCAGGGGTACGGGGTAGCCGCCCTGTCCACCGAATGCGTTGGTCGTCATGGTGTCCTCCTCAGCGTCGTTGCGGATCGGTTCCCTCTCATCCTGGCCGACGGACGGGGTACTCACATCTCGAGGATGTCTCCGTCCTGTGGACGTGGAGCGGCAGATGGAGCAGAGCGCGCCGCTGAGGCACTCGGCCCGGTCGCCACACCCCAACCCGACCCGCCTCCGCGGACCCCGTTGTGCCTACCCGAATCGTCCCCGGTACTCATCCTCCGCTCCACCACCCCGCACACAACGCCCCACGTGCTCAACCCCGCCCCCACCACCCCTGAGCACCACGCCACCAGCCGCACGGTGGATTCATCGCACGACACGATGGAGGTGGGAACGATGTACCAGCTGGGAAGTGCTCAGACAGCACCGCTCCTCGCTACCACAGGAGCCATGGCGACCGGGTACTACGCGGTGGGCGCGTGGACGTTGCTCGTCGCGGGGCTCGCGGCCCTCACGACGGGGCGTGTCCTCGCGCGCCGCCGGGCGGCACGGTCGTGAGCCGGGGCCTGCGCGCGACCACGCCGCGCGTGGTCGCGCTCGTGCCCGCGCACGACGAGGCGGACGCCCTCCCCGCGACCCTCGCGTCGCTGCGCGCCCAGACCCGTCCGGTCGACCGCGTCGTCGTCGTCTCGGACAACAGCACCGATGCGACGGTCGACGTCGCCCGCTCCCTCGGGGCGGACATCGTGTGCACCGTGGGTAACACGAGCCGCAAGGCCGGAGCGCTGAACCAGGCGCTCGCGCAGATCGAAGCAGAGAACGTGCTGATCCTCGACGCAGACACGTCGATAGCCCCGACCTTCGTGGAGGAGGGTCTGGCGCTGCTCGACGCACGCCCTGCCCTCGGCGCTGTGGGCGGGGTGTTCCGGGGCACGGAGCCGACGTCGGTCCTCGAGCAGCTGCAGCACAACGAGTACGAGCGCTACGCCGTGCAGATCGACGTGACGGGCCGCACCGCAGTCCTCACCGGGACGGCGGCGCTCGTCCGGACGGAAGCCCTCACCGCTGTCGCCCGGGCTCGCGGCGTGACCCTGCCCGGCCCACCGGGGGCGGTCTACGACCCGGGGGCGATCACGGAGGACTCGGAGCTGACGCTCGCGCTGCGCACCCTCGGGTACGAGCTCGCCTCGCCGCTGAGCATGTCGTGCACCACCGAGCTCATGCCGACACCCCGTGACCTGCACCGTCAGCGGGTGCGCTGGTACAAGGGCATGCTCGACAACCTTCGCGCCTACGGGCTGACGCGGGTCACCGCCCGGTACTACGGGCAGCAGGTCATGCTCGCCGTCAGCACGC
>Ga0308165_1001660_pt1 | contig 30217 bp, 33 predicted proteins | sample PhyWR2_FD_201032 | JGI IMG/M metagenome (GOLD analysis project Ga0308165, IMG submission 201032) | Phyllosphere microbial communities from UC Gill Tract Community Farm, Albany, California, United States - DLSLW.R2 | ecosystem: Host-associated > Plants > Phyllosphere > Unclassified | place: USA... | reverse complement strand
ATAGGTAATGTTTACCTGAGATTGATTTGCGGCAACGGTATTAATTTTTCTCACCGTACGGGCAACGGAATCGAGAGTGCTGGTTAGCAGCAAACTGCTGGTAACGAAAAGATTTTTCCGTAGGAAAGATCTTCTGTTTGTAGTCATAAAATTAGTTTGTTAGGGAGTATTAATTATACAAATATTAAATTAAAATTTTACATATTCATTGCTATTCAATTTTTTTTTAAAAAAAATAAAATATTTGCGGAAAAAATGCGTTGAAACAGGTTTGACCAGACTAGAAAGAGCGTATTTACCTGCGGAAGGAAAGTAGACGAGTTCATAGTATCCACCAAGCGATTAACCGAAACTAACAAATAATACAAATATTTTTGCTTCAGCGGACGAGCATCATAAACGATTTCAGTTTTTCAATGGACTCGGTTACGGTGTCAGTTTCAGTTGAAATTATAAAATCGGGAGCCAAAGGAGGTTCGAAATAATCATTAACTCCGGTTAAGTTATAGATTTTGTTTTCGTGGCCTTTTGGCAGCATCGCCCGGCGGTAAAGATCCTTCGTATCTCTAATCGTCAGCGTTTCTATAGCGCACGTAATGTAAACTAGCTTAGCATTTAAATGATTCCTTAACCATTGGCGAGCAATTTGAAAGGGATTAATTGCCGCAATGATGATAAAATCGTAGTCATCAGACATTTCCATAGCCAAACGACCTAATCTCTGGATGTTTTCGATTCGATCTGACTTGCTGAACCCTAAATCGCTACACAATGTTTTCCGATAAACATCGCCGTCGAGCACCGCAACCTTGTAATTATTACGGGAAAGTTCCTGTTGAACGCCGTTTGCCAGCGTTGTTTTCCCCGCCCCAGATAAACCCGTGAACTGAATTACTTTAGCCATGTTGCTTTAGCTTGTTATAAAATTCTTGATAAGCTTCCTGCACAACAGGGTAAAAAGTGTTTTGGTTGGTGGCTTGATCACCAGTAAAGGGCTGATCGGGGTATTTGCTATGGAAAGCCAACCGGTTATTCATTGGGTCGCTTTTTTCAAATGCAATGCCCAAGGTATGATGAAAATGTTGAAGCAAACCTTCGACACCCCAGGCATAATCGTAAAAATGGTTTTTTCGCTCCTGCAAGTCGATATAAGTAGAAAGCAAATTGTAATATCCGGCCAGAACCTCGGCGGTATAGCTGTTAAAATCTGCAAAATGCGCATCTGAAAGATTGATTTTAAAAACCCGGGGATGGATCATTCCGGGAATACCCTGCAAGCCTCGCCTTTTTTGATGCGATGAGATAATGGCCTCGGGTTCGCGAGAAAGGAAATAAAAAGGCGTATCGGGATACCAACTGCGAAGCTGGTGATAAAAGTGGAGGTGCCAGCTATCTAGCTTAATAAAATAATGCTTGTAAAACGGGTTTCTTATTTGTCCCATAAAAGCTACCGCCGACATAAAAATTTCTTTTACTTCGGCGTCACTGATGAACTCGTCATGCTCCTGCGCTCTTAAAATTTCATCTAAAATTGGTGCCTCGGCAATAACAATGTTTTGCCTGTTACTGGCCAGCGCCTGCGAGAGTAAGGTAGATCCGCATCTAGATACATGAAAAATGAACGCAGTGGGTGGAATGCTATTTAAAGGTGCAGCAGCAAGCAGAAACTGTAGATTGCTCACGGGCTTAAACCGCGATCGCCCGCTCATTTTAATTCTGCAACAATCGATGGTTTCATCAAAAAATGGCTCATTAATATGATGATTGTCGAGATCGAGCCAGTTAACCAACCATTCGCCCTCCAAAAACTGCATCCGATATGGGATCCAACCCTTCATATCCTGATTCATTGTTCGCCTTTTAATTGCTTAATGAGTTTGCGAGCTGTATCAGTATTCATGCGCTCCAATTCTGCAATAATAAGTTTATTCGTTTTATCATTGATTGGATTATTTTGACTTTCGTTTAGCTTATAGCCATAACCCTCGAATAATTTATCTGTCCAGCTGTTGCGTAGCGCATCTATCACCAAATGAATTCTTACTTCGTCGCCATCGTTTTTTATCGCATGCGTCTGGTTAAAATCAACGTACCAACACGTGCCTTCATCCATTGCAAGCGGTTCGCCGTCCACACTAAAAGTTACCTGTTTATTGGTTTGAATGGGAATATGCAACCTAAAGTTATTGTCTTGATAGCCGCAGCCGGGATCGCGGTGAAGTTTAATTTCACTGCCGGGATGCAATGCCAACAAACGCACCGCTTCTTTATCACATTTCCAACTATTGAGCAGATTGCTGATGTAAGGCAATTGCTTTAATAAAGGAGTATCTTGATAGTTTTCAACACCATAGCTAGCATAAATATCATTTTCTCTACCAGATGCTGAACGCAAGGCGATACTTTGCCAACAGCCCTGATAATCTTTTTGGTTGAAATGATCGCTCCATTTGCCATCTAAACAAGATGAAAGCTCTTGCTTAAGCTGACTGGTATCGTATGCGAAATCGAACTTAATATACTTTAGCACGGGAGATTTTGTCGGTTTTTATTTTACAAATAAACACATCATTTATCGAAAAAATAATTTTCGAATCATAAACGTTTACGGCTTTAATAAAAACGCGGCCAATTACCCCAAGAGATGGTTTTATACTCGTTGCGTGCTTTGACGTTTCTCTTTGAAGATAATAACGAACAACCAACACACAAGAAAGGCCAGGGTTATATAGTATGCCCGATTTAAATGCTTTTGAAAAAAGCGCTGATCTAAATCGTACTTAATAATGATGTACGGAGATATCGGTAGCAGCTTTTTTGTGGTATCAATGGGGTGTACGCCACTGTCGCGATATAGCTCTGGTTCCCCATCTATTTTCGTGTACCAGGCTTTTTTTAATTCCATTTTGCTAACGGGTTCAATCGCGGGTATTTTCCGTTGATTTTTCAATCGCTCCATATTCAATGGAACAATTGTCGCTCCGGCAATGTAGGTATCGCATTTAACAGGCTCATAATGAATGCCAGTCCAATACATGCACTTTTCGTCGGGCAAAGGCATTCTGATCTGGTTCACTTTCGAATCCCAAAAATAAATGACGACACGTGCTAATATTAGCAGAATGATGCAAGCCATTAGCGTTGCCTTCAGCGAAATTACGGTTTTCGTTCTATCGTTTGAACTCACACCATCACTAACCTTTATACTTCCGCCCTCTTCTTTTGTTGGTTCAATATCAATAATCCCACCTTCATTAAGTGGCTTAGGCTCTTCTCTAAAACTATTGTAATAGCCTGTGCTTGGCCTCGGGTTAAAATCTATAAGCCAAGCTAAAAGTTCGCTGTTCCTAATGTTTGTTTTGATTAAATCATTATTTAAATGATTTAATAGGGGGCGGAACGCTCCTGGCTTTGCATCTGAAATCAGCTTGCGAAAATCTGCACCTATTTTATCAGCATCGAAAAAAGTAGCAAAAACGTCAGCATCTCCAGATTGATATCTTCTATCAAAAGTATTTAGACATTCCTGTTTTAAGTTGGCCGTTGTTGGATTTGATAAGGTTATAGAAAGCTCCCCATTATCTTTCTTCTTTTTATAGGCAGCCAATACAGCGTCTTGGTAATCTTCAACCATCATTTTCGGATTTTAAGCGTAAAAATATAACGGAATTTCCGGAATTCTTACGGTTTTCCGGAATTGAAACGGAATTCGGAAAGAATTTCGAGAAGATACGGAATTATCTGAAAACAAGCATTTTGACGTCCTCATATTTGTATCAGAAATCAGCGCAAGTGCATTCTAGCTAAGCGCACTTATTAATAAACTGATTTTTAAAAAAGAGTTGAAATCGCGGTTGCCAATAGCCGGTTTGGGAAGCAGTTAAAAGCTCCCGCGATGGAAACTCACCACTTCCCAAAAATTTTCAGAAGGCCTTCTGAATACCAATGTAGTAATCCCCGCGAATGACCGCGGGGAACCTACCAAGTATTTCAATTTCTAAAATTTTTGAATCATGTTTATTCCATTATTTCTTGCTATTTTATTGGGCTTAATAAGTCCAACAGATACCAATACTACAACCAATTGTAACACCAGCACCACGGTATCAACAAATGATACGGGTGGAGAAGATCCTGGCGACAATGGCGGTGACGACGGTGACGATACAGGGGGCGAACAGGGCCACTTGCCACCGGTAAAACCATAGTTTAGAGCGAAATGGCGGTTTAAAAACCGCCATTTTTTATTACATTTGAGAAAAGACGCCCCGTGAAAACCTTTCTTTTCTTACTTCTACCAATTATTTTCGCTGCCTGCAAGCCACAGAAAAAAGACGCTGTGAAGCCTAAAAATCCAGATTTTGAAAAGGGCTATGACATGTATGTTGAGGGCAACGACTCTGCATTCTACTACCTCAACCTGGCAGCCACCAAAGGCACTGATAGCTTAACAAAAGCGGTTTCACTTAATTTGATGGCCGCAATGCAGGCAGATGCAGGCGATCACTATGGCGCACAGGAAAGTTTGTTGCAATCTTTAGCATTGTTGAACAAACAGGACAAATCGCATCATTCGTGCTTGGCTTCAAATTATACAGAACTTGGCGCACGCAGTAACGACCTTCATAACTATCAGGATGCCATTCCGTATTTTGAAAAGGCATTAGACTTAACCAAAGATTCAGTTCGAAGGTCCATCATTTTAAATAACCTTGCACAATCTTATCAAAAGCTAGGTCGATTTGATCAAGCCATTAACACTTACAAAGCAGTACCCATTGAAAGAAGCAAACACCCAACAGAGTATGCCCGCAACTTATCCAATCTTGCTAAAACCAAATGGTTAAAAAGCCCTGAATACAATGCTGCCCCAGAGATGTTGATGGCTTTGAACATTCGAAAGGCAGAGAATGACGAATGGGGGCTAAATGCAAGTTTCGCTCACCTTTCAGACTTTTACGCGAATAACAAACCTGATTTGGCCTTGAGCTATGCCTCAAAGATGTATAGAATAGCGAAGAAGCTTGGCAGTGCAGATGATCAGGTTGAGGCGCTTCAGAAGTTAATAAATCTAAGCCCTAACAAAGAAACAAAAAAATACTTTTCGCTTTACGAGCATCTTAACGACAGCCTACAAACGGTTCGTAATGCGGCCAAAAATCAGTTTGCAGTGGTTAGGTACGAGAGCGAAAAAAGCAAGGCAGATAATTTAGTTCTTCAAAAAGAAAATGCCGATAAAAAAAATGAAATTATTGTTAAAAACATTTTGCTTTTAACAGCGGTGTCTTCAATTATATTGGGAATATATCTTTATCGAAAAAGAAGAAAAAGATTATTAAAGGAAAAGGCGCTCGAATTGAAAAATGCCATTCGAAAAAGCCAGCTTAAAACGTCGAGAAAAGTGCATGATGTGGTAGCAAACGGCTTGTACCGGATAATGAACGAAATGGAGAATCAAGAAATGGATAAAAACGTTGTTGTTGACCGGATCGAAGATTTGTATAAAAAGTCGCGTGATATATCTCATGAGGATCCGATTAGCGATACGCAGGCATTTCATACCAAAATTGCCGATCTATTAAAATCATTTGCCACAGAAGATATTCACATTGCCATCGCCGGAAATTCAGCTAAATTATGGGAATCGGTAATACCAACGGTATTCTACGAGGTAGAACATGTAATGCAGGAGTTGATGGTAAATATGAAAAAGCACAGCAAGGCTGATAAGGTAGGAGTTCGGTTTCAACGTGGCCAAAACCAGATACATATATATTATACAGATAATGGAGTGGGGATGCCGAGCGATACAAAGTTTACAAATGGCCTTAGAAATACGGGAAACCGTATAAGTAGCATTGATGGGGTAATTAATTTTGACACTAAACGGGAAAATGGATTAAGGATTCAAATTTCGTTTCCTGTTACTAAATAAATTAACCATGTTCAAAAGAGTATTAATTGTAGAAGACCAGCCAACCATCAGTATATCTGTAAAGCTAACGTTATCAGATATGGGCGTTACCAACATTGAGTACAACTATTATTGCGATGATGCGCTGATGTTAATTAAAAAAAGTCTTAACGATGAGCAGCAGTTCGATTTGTTGGTTACCGACCTTTATTTTGAAGAGGATCATCGGCCGCAAAAAATCTCTGATGGTATCGCCTTAACTGCCGCGATAAAAGACGTGCAGCCTAACATAAAAGTATTGGTTTTTTCTGCCGAAGATAAAGCTGCCGTTATCGATTCTCTATTTAAGCGAGAGGGTATCAACGCCTATGTGCACAAGGCCCGTAACGATGTGCAAGAGCTTAAACAGGCGCTGCAAGCGATTGCAGCGGGCAAAACGTATATTTCTACCGGTGTTAGGCAATCGTTAAGGCAAAAGAATTCTCACGAATTTACCGAGTTGGATATTACCATTATTTCCTTGATTGCCGCAGGTACTTCGCAAAAGGAAATACCAGATTATTTGAAACAAAACGGCATTAAACAGTGGAGCTTAAGCAGCGTTGAAAAACGGCTGAAAGAAATGAGAGAGGCGCTGGCCTTTTCTAAAAACGGGCAACTTATTGCGTACTGCAAGGATTTAGGCATTATTTAGATCTCTTTTAAAGACCATTTGGGTTACGGTTTCCCGTAAAAAAATCATGCTACGACCATCTAAATTTGATTAAACCAAAAATCAAACCACCAGATGGATCTTAAGATAAAGCTAGAACAACTTCACCAAAGGGTAGTTGGGCTAAAAGACCAAATCAACACGGAAGAAGCTACTAAAAATGCTTTCGTGATGCCATTTATTCAAATTTTAGGTTATGATATTTTTAACCCAACGGAGGTCATTCCTGAACACATCTGCGATATTGGCACTAAAAAAGGGGAAAAAGTAGACTATGTAATCCGAAAGAACAACGAACCTATTCTTATTTTCGAATGTAAGCACTGGAAAGAAAGTGCCGATGCACACAACTCGCAACTCCACCGCTATTACCATGTTTCAAAAGCCCGGTTTGGTGTACTTACCAACGGCACTGTTTACAATTTCTATGCTGATTTGGAAAAGCCAAACATCATGGATGAGAAGCCTTTCTTAACACTCGATATAGAAGACCTGAAAGACAATGCAATCAAAATTCTTGAGAGTTTTACCAAAACAGGGTACAATTTAGAAACCATCCTGGATTCGGCCGAAGGACTGAAATACATTAAAGCCATAAGGAAGGAGTTTGAAAAAGAGATTGAGAGTCCTTCGGATGAAATGGTAAAACTTTTGGTAGGTCGCTTTTTCGACAAACCACTTACGGCGAGCAGAATGTCGGCCTTTAAAGAGTATACAAAAAAGGCGTTAACGCTTTCTATCAACGAATCGATTAGCGACAGACTGAAATCTGCACTGAACATTAACGAAAAGCCGGTGGGGCAAACTGAGGTTAAAGCGCAACCTATCGACGATAATAATGAATCGAAGGTGCACACGACTGATGAGGAGTTAGAAGCTTTTCAAATTGTAAAAGCCATACTTCGCGAAAAGATACCCGCAACCCGCATTGCTGCACGGGATACGCAATCTTATTTCGGTGTTTTACTCGACGACAATAACAGAAAGCCAATTTGCCGTTTTCATTTTAACACAGCCAACAAGTATCTGGAAACATTTTCAAACGGCAAGGGTGCTGGCGAGAGAAACCAAATTGCCAACCTCGACGATCTTTACGAATACCGCAACCAATTACACCAGACTATTAACAATTATCAATAACGCTCAGCTCTCCAAAAAGACGTTGGAACTGCCCTAAACTCAGACGGGTTTTGAAAAGGGTAGTTCCGCGGCTTGGGAAGGGATTGGCAATAGCCAGGCAGATGCTATGGTGCTTGGCATCACACTCACGTTGGCATTTTTCATTCTATAGCTCAGGTTTAAAAATCGTATCGACAATGCGCATGCTTAGGATTCGGATGCAACTATTCAGGCAAGAACATGTTGAGCCAAAAAATAAGTTGCTTGAGTACAAAAAAGGTCAAATAACAACCAACTGACATGAAAACCCTCTCCTTTTTTATCCTTTTCTTAACGAGTGTTACCTGTAAAGAAAATACAGCTACAAAAGTTTACCTTTGCAATAGCGAGGGCGGCAAAAAGTACCATTATAAATCTAATTGCTGTGGTCTTAGTAATTGTCAGCATAAAATTATAGCAACAACCTTAGATAAGGCAAAAGGACAGGGTAAAACATTATGTGGGTGGGAAAAATAACCGTCGTTATTCTATTAATCTTTTTAGGGCCAGTTTCATCAACCGGGCCAGATTATCCCGATCTTAAGCACAAAATCTTCAAAGCCAAAGTGATAGGTATTACGGATGGCGACACCATGGAGATATTGTATCAAAACAAACCCCTTAAAATACGTTTGGCACATATCGACTGCCCCGAAAAACGCGGATCGCAGCCTTATGGCAACGATGCAAAAGCCGCGCTTTCAAAACTCTGTTTCGGTCAACAGGTAAAAGTATATGCCCAAAATTACGACCGTTACAAAAGATTGATTGCAGTAGTAGTGAACGTCAGAAAACAGATCGTTAATCAAGAAATGATTAAGCTAGGCATGGCCTGGCACTTCAAAAAGTACTCAAAAGATACTGTTTATGCACAATTAGAAGTTCAGGCACGTCGCAAAAAAACAGGCCTCTGGAAAGATGCGCAACCTATTGCACCATGGGATTGGCGAAAACATAAGCGCTAGGATAACGTTAGTGGAGTTATAAGTTATAACTATTTGAAAGAATAAAACCCTGTGATGACATTTACAGGGTTTTATTGCTTGCAGCACAAATCCAGATGCTTAGCTGGCAAGAGCTTAAACCTTTAGCGATACAAACATTATTATTGATTGATGTATTTTTTTATTATTAGGTCAAGATTCGCAGGAAGATCTGCCCTTTTAAGTACATACTTTTTTATGCTCATTTCCTCAAACCATTTACGCCAATAGCTGTCAATAACATCTCCTTCGAAAGGATTTCCCCTTTCAGGATTAATACCAAGAACGAAAACTTCTAAATTATTTAACTCCGTTGTAGCCGGAATAAATCCGTAGTTTTTTTGCAAAATAATTTTACCATAGCCTGGCGTATTGAGTTTAAATGACCTAATAAGTTCTGGCACTAAATAAGAACTTCTGCCCTCACTCATAAACTTCGAGTCTTTATGAAACATATAACCATCGGTTAAAATGAACAAAATATTCCGATGATCTGACTTAATACAATAATCTTTTACCTTGTTTTTAAAAAAGCCCCAGATGTCGGCACCGTCGTATTTCCCGTCATGTAATGCCAACTTGTAAATCTGTTCTGAGGCTAACGCATAATCTTTAGATATTTTTGTGATCTCTTCGGCTTTGCCATTATCTTTTGTAATTGAAAACTTCAATTGGCCTGCGAGCTTATTAATTTGTGGATTAAGAGGTTCAGGTTCAAAATACACCTGAATCTGATCATTCAATAACCGCAATGTTTTATTTCGAAGATACTGTTCAAATCCTTTACTAATAGAACCAATATAGCCAAGGTCTCTCTGATAATACTGCATCGATGGATTTGCATTCTTTTTAGTGTCGATCCGATCTGATAAATCTAATAAAATGCTGACGTTTAAGTTTTGCTTGCGCGTGGCCTGTGGACCGTTTTTTGTTTCTGACGTCTTTAGCTCTTTGGCATTTTCGCTCTGGCAGCCAACAATGAAACAAATAGGCAGCAAAAAGGAAATAAATCTTTGTAATTTCATCACTTAAGAGATTTTAGAGTAAATAACATTTTGGAAATCAGAATTAATTAAATTAAGCTTCCGCAAGTGTTCATTGGCAACCCGTTCACATTCTTCCAGTATCTCATTTTGCTTACTCAATGGCACCGCGAGTTCCGAGCGCACGGATTGGAACCAGCCCTCCCGATACTGATTATGGTATAGCAAATATTGCTTGAGGTTAAGCACAAAGCCGTCGATTGTAGACTGTAGTTCACTTATTCTTCCACTAATCTCGACTACTTTCTTTTTCAAAGAGATAATCTCCTCAATAATTTCCTTCTTTTCTTCGTCCATGGCTTTCATTTCCTCAAGCTTAGAAGCGATATATCCTTTGATTTTATCGAGATTTTCGTGCTCTTTCATAGTAATATCAAACACTAGGCCCCAAATGATATAAACAACGAAGCCCGCAAAAATGATCATCCAAAACTCTGCCTCGCCCAATGCAATTTTTAAATTATAGGGCAAAGAATCTGGAGTTTTATTAAACTCATAAATCTTTTTCTCTATCTGATAAGCCAATAAGCCGTCGAAAAGAAATGTTACGATAAACAATGAGATCATTCTTACAACATTCTTAATTCCTTTACCTTTCTGAACCATGTGAATAATGTATCCGAGCCCTAAGAAAACGGAAGGAATCGTAAAAATGAGAACAGCTTCTAACCAGCCGGCATTGAGCGCATTATTAAATGCCTGCGCATCAAAAATTGCTGCGCTTAAGCTATCGGTGGAGAAATCCTTGAAAAAAGCCGAATAAGTCGCAGATATGTAAAATACAAAGAGATAAAGTGTGATAGGAATGAGTAAAAATACACCTATATAAAACTGGGCTTTGGGCCTTTTGTTCGACGAGACACCATATTTCTCAGGATTATGATTTACGTCCTCGATCTCCGCCTTAGCCAAATTTATTTTTTCCGCGACATTTTTTTTCTTTTCCTCAAAAATCGAAATAGCCGCTTCCGTGTTTTTTAGTTCACTTTGCTTACGAGACTTTTCTTCGATATAAGGCTGCTTCAATTTGGTCTGCTGAAACTCTTGTTCCCTGCATTGCTGCTCAAAACTAGCATAAACATTCTCCAAGCATGCCCTGAAGTTGATCGAAGATCCGCCTGCCTTTAGGGCGGCGCCATAACCAGTTTGGTAGTACGTAATCCGCACATTGTTCTCCTCTTGCGGATCATTTACCTGAGAAAGATTTTCTTTCTCATGATTCTTTTTGGTTAAGAATAGTTTTCTTATTTCCATGCTATTTTAGTTTAGTTGGTTTAAAATTTCCTGTAACTCTTTTCCTTCCTTGGCACAGGCTATTAGATAATCGCAAATACCCTCAATATTTTCCGGCAGGAACTCAAATGCCTCACAGTATTTTTTGAGTAGGTTGTATTCATCTACCGTCACTTCTTCGTCAGCCCAAATCATGATAGCTAGGTCATACAAATACTCAATTTTCTTTTCAATTGCTGACGGCGCCTCTAATTGATGAACTGGATTTTTCAAAATTTTATCCAAATGTTCAGTTCCTACACCACGAAGCTCAGCAAACTTGTAGAGCTGCTTCATCTCAAGAACATCGAAGTTGTTATCTGCACAGGCTATTTGATAAAGCCTTAAGAAATGACTCTGTAGTTCAGTATTGATTGTTATTTCCATATTGATTTTTTGTTTAGTTACTTAAAATTTTTCTTTGGTAGTGTCTAAGCAGTTGAGTTAAAACTTTCATTTTCTTGGTGGTGTGTTTACCTACTCTGATAGAAATAAATAAGATGCTGCATGCTCAACATCATCTACACGGGCAACAAGCCCTTCTTTACAAGAAACGGGATTTAAGTTCAGGGGATGCCGTCTGAAGTAACCCTGCTTTGGTCAACAAGGGGGCACTCAATAGATCACTCTGACTACTCAGGCCTTTTTATAGCTAATCAGCTTGCCATTTTAAATGTTGCCAATTTTCACTTTTCGCCGTGTATCTGGCGAAAAATTGGTAATTGTATTTTGATAGTCTTTGAAAACCGATTCAAAAGCTGAGCTAGCTTCATGATTAGAGAATTGATAGGCTTCATTCAGACCTGTGCTTGTTGATAAGCTAATTTCACCATATCTAGCAATTGGAATTTGATAGTTGCCTTTAAACCTTTTGTCTGGCGTGCCATTTTTATTGACCTTAGCCCAGGTCTTATCTATTACTTTTGAATCCTTTGGCACTATTCCTGTTTCAACAAAACGAACTTGATTATGTTGAAGGTCAATTTCGTCAAAACCAATCACAGCAAACTTTTCGGCGTTCGAAAACATCACGACAAATCCCGGATAGAAATATAGATCAGCGCCATTGGCATTCTGAAAGTATAGCGCCTGAAAATCAGACTGGATATAAACCAGTGATTTCAAACCAAAGCGAACGTTCCTTTTATTAACCAAAGTATTAGCTGGAGATCTGGTTACGACCCTGTCTTGATAGTGCGAGCTGGTTACGTCCCAAATGGCCTCGCTGTTTGCCATTTGTTTAAACGCATTACACATCTTCTCATATTTAGCTTGAATTTCGGGCTCAAAATTTAGCTCAAGCTCAACGTGGCAGTTTTTAATTTGTGCACCGGCTTGCACTATCGCTTCTTTTTGGTTGTCGATGTCTCTTTTTAAAGCTTCCGGAATCGATTTATAGATATAGCCATATAGGAAAATATAGGATAGAATTAACTTGAACCTGGTGTTGGCCAGCGACTTCTCAATGACACCCAGATCCACTTCAATTTCAGATTTCTGTGTCATTGCCAAAACGATTGCCTCCTTAATTCCCTGCATGTTCTGGCTTGTGATTTCATGAATGTCAGCACTAAAAATGTTGCTCGAATTTAAGTCGTATTCTAAAGGTAAAGGAAAGCGTGGTGTGTCCGGTACACCACCGTCATTTGAACCGTTAATTTTTTGTCGGCTTGACAAACCAAGTGCAGGTAGGGAGGTGTTCAAATACGTGCCGGATTTGCCAAAGGTTACACTTGCACCCTTAACCCCTATTGATGTAGAAATCCCACTCCGGCTAAAATTGAGATGGACACCAGGGATGATTTTAATTCTTTTTCGGAAACTCCAAGCCATTGCGGTTGATTATGAAATAATTACAGGATTAATTAGTCAAATTTATACATCAACCTAAAAGCTTTTTTACGGGAAACCGTAACGGCTGCGTTTTTTTTTGTTTGAAACAGGCCTCTGGAAAGATGCGCAACCTATTGCACCATGGGATTGGCGAAAACACATTCGACAGGCGAAAGCAACACACAACAAATAGAAAAGATTAAAGCGAGTTCCCAAGTCGGAAGTCCGGAGTTCAAAGTCTGGAGTGAAAGGCTGAGGGGTTAAAATCTTTAATCCCGCTGTTGACTGTCATTGCCGTTGACTTCAGTCAACGGTATAAAGCTAGTTTATGCTCTCTCACCGCAAATGTTCTGCTATTCATGTCATGATAAAAGCCTGTTAATTGAGCAAAAAAATTGATTTCGAACCGAGAAGCTAAATGGATTCCGGCAAACATTCAACGTTTTTGGTTGTTCAACTATCATATCAAGAATTTAACAGCCAGAATAATGATCACAGCGAAACCACTTCTTTCAGAAAATGTAAAAGATTTTATGGATTATGCACTCGAAACAATCCAATCTATGGACGGTGCGCCAGAGCATACTGCTGAAGAAACGAGTCTGGTTCATGAAAAAATTGGAAAACTAAGAGAATACCTTGCGGTTGTAGAAGCATCGTACAACGAAACTACACCAACTCTAAGTAACACACCAACAGAGAATACCACTCCTTTCACTGGGACAGGCCACGCGTAAATTTTCGCCTGTAAGTAATCATAAAAAGCGCAATCAAAATTTTTGGTGGCGATTGCCGATGGCCTTCAATACAACTGAGACTTTCAACGTCGAGGCGCCGTTTTTGTGTTAAATCAACAAATCATATCTTTGCCGAAAATTAATCCCGAACAATAAGGCTTTATAGGAATGGATATCGAAAACGAAGATTTGGTTACAAGCTGGATAAAAGAAAACGGCAATCCGGCAATTGAGCAATTGACAAAGGTAAACCTGAAAGTTGCCAAAAAAGCTGCCGAACTTTTAACTGAAAAGGGCTTGAACGTTATAGATTTAGCCACCATAGTAGACACGCATTTGGCCGAGGTGAGCAAATGGCTTGATGGTAAGCACAATTTTAGCGAAAAAACATTAGCGCAAATACTAACAACATTAGAAGTTAAAAATTAAGCTAATCAAGCTCCTCCTGTATAACTGTTCCACTACATCGCTTTAAACATTCATTTTTTTCGGTGAGCGGGTAAATACTTTTTCTTTATTAAGCTTAGCGGTTTATCAGCATAGGTGAAAAAGTAAAGCGCTATAAAAACAAAAAGCGGATAAAAATTAGCACGATAACGTATTGCTGAGCCTGGATTTAAAAATCCAAAAGGGTAATGAATAAATAAGATGCCCACAAAAATGATGAAGCAACTTATGAAAACCCTCGGGTTAAAGCGGGAGAAAGTAAGGTTGTACCTCAACCTCGGAATAGCCAGCAGCACAAAACACCCAAACATGACCATACTTTCTAAGCCTGCAAGCAACTGGGTTGGTTTGCTTAACATTTCAGAAAGCGTAGGTCCGAAAAATGCGATCAACATGCCGTAGGGCGCCGATTTAAAAATCCCATAACGCACCAACCATGGCCCCTCATCTCTTGTTGACTGGGCCAAACCCGGATCATTACTTCTGAAATGAATGGCCATACCTCTCGCAATGCCATCAATAAAATCGCGAAGCAAATACAGTGCTAACACATTTACGGTAATGATTATAGTGCCCAGAACAAGTGGAAAATATCTTTTATCGGCAAACTTTCTTGTGATTAAAATAAAAAATAAAGCCTGCAAAATAAAAATTAAATACTGCGCTTTAAAAACGAAACACAAATACAAAGCAACAAAATGAATGGGTTTTAGCTGGAATTTTCCTTTAAGCGATTTAATGACAATAACGGAAATAACGGACATCGAAAAACAGCCAACAGCCTCTTTGCCTAAAATACTCGTCCAAACACTAAAATTTGGAAGTGAGAAAAGCACCAGAATATATGTAGCGTAGCGATAAAGATTTAACTGCGTTACCGCGTAATAAATACCATAAAAAGAGAGCAGCATAAACGGCAGGCATGCCAGCACATCGAGCCTGAGAATGGTTTTAAACAAGCTCCCCAGAAACTGCATCATCGGTGTAGATGAGTAAACAATTTTCGGCGAGAGGCTTAGTGGAGCATTTAAATAATCAAACGTATCGCCAAGGGTAGTCAATTTTGAATACACCGTAATGGCAAAAAGCATATAAAACACTTTTATAAAAAAAAGGATGACCCAAAATCTTTTGAAGCGAAGTTTCGAAATCATAAGCTGTAATATAACCGCTCCCATTGTTTAACCACTTTCTCCACATCATAATTCTCGGCAATATGCGCTCTCATTTCTTTAGGCTCATTTGCAGATTTTTGATCTTGAACATTTTGCATTGCCGTGGTAAGTGCAGGTAAGTCGCTTACCCCAACCAAAGTGCCCAAGCCACCTAAAACCTCCCGTACGCCACCACAATCGGTAGCAATAACAGGTTTTTGCATAGCCATTGCCTCGGCTACAACAAGCCCGAAACCCTCAAAATCTGAAGTCAGTACAAAGCAATCAGACATCGCAAATAACGATGCCATATCTGTTCTTCTGCCCAGAAAACGCACCGATTCAACAATTTCTAATTGCGTGCAAAGTTGCTTCAATTCAGCTTCCAGCGGGCCTTCCCCCGCAATCACCAGCACGGCATTGTCTATTAGCTTTGCTCGCTGAAAAGCCCTAATTAACAGTTCAAAATTTTTCTGGTGATGTAAACGCCCTGCTGCAAAAAAAATGAAAGTATCATGGCCAAAGCCCATTGCTTTTCGAATATTATCCCGAGCGAAATTATCCGGATTAAACCAACCGGTATCAATTGCATTTGGTATATGCGATGAACGTTTTGGCGAGAAATAATGGCGAGCAACATAAGCGTCGTAAGCCTCTAAACTCACATGCGTTGCCCAATCGGGGATGGATTTTAACAAGCGATAGCCAATCATTAAAAGTGTGCTCCCTTCGGTAATGTTGTGTGCCGTTATTACCAACTTGTTTTTGCTGTTAAACGTCTTGAATATTGTTGCCAAAAAATTTGCATGCACCATGTGCGCATGTATAATTGCTGGTCGAAATCGGCTTACCAACTTCGCAAAACCTTTATAACCAGCAAGTAAACTCGATAAGCCCTTGATATTGAGTTCGTGCACGGCTATGCCCTGATCGAGAAATTCTTGTTTCAAAATCCCGCCCGTCTCCATAGCCGCTACGGCAACATCCCATCCTTTTTTTTGCAGGTTTTGGCAAAGCAATAGGAGCTGCTTCTCTGCGCCACCAAGTCTTAAACCCGTTATCAAAAAAAGTATTTTCATCTCAACTTTGCCGTTTTAACAAGGAAAATAAATTAAACCAATGCTCAATAATTTCATCAACCTGGTATTTTTGCGCATTTTTTAAGGCATTTTGACCCAATAACTTTCTCGTTTCAGCGCTGCGTATAAGCGCCATTAATTCTGCAGCCATAGCATTAATGTTTCCGTTTTCTACCAAAATGCCATTATATCCGGGTGTAATAATTTCCGATGGTCCGGTTTCGCAATTAAAACTTAACAGCGGCAGGCCAAACGATTGTGCTTCAAGCAAAACCATAGGAAAGCCTTCGAAGCGCGATGCCATGCAGTAAATAGCCGCCCGCCGATAATAGGCTTCTATGTGGCTTGTAGATGGAATAATTTTAACAGAATTTTCAAGCTTCGATTCAGCTATTTTACTTTCGAGTTCATTTTTCAGTGTACCCGAACCAACAATATAAAGCCTCCACCCACAAATCTTATTCTGGCTTACTTTTGCCCATACATCAAGCAAAATATCAAACCCTTTTTGGGTGGTTAATCGTCCAACAGACAACACTACCTGTTCCCTTTCATCTTCGTTTAGCTCAACAGGTTTAATAGGCGATGGATTTGGAATACTAACAACAGGCATGTTTGGTACATACGTTTGCCAAACTGCACGGTCTTGCTCTGTTAAGGTAACTATTGCGTCGCCAAATTTTAGCGCCATTTTTCTCGACCATTTTCTGGCAAGTGCCTGGTTGGCAAACTTGAAATTGAAGTGCTCCCAGATGACGATTTTCGGCGGCATTCCAATGGTCGCTATTTTGCTATAGAGAAACAGGGCAGAATCTACATCAATGATAATGTCGGGGTTAATAATCTTTAGCTTTTTCCGAATTTTCCAAATGGTAAAGGGAATAAAAAACTTGCTTACCCTTTTGCTTAATACCGAAACAAGCTTAATCCCCGGCGCCAACTTGAAAAAAGGTCTAGCCGTGTACATAGATAAAACCTGAACCCGATAACCCGCTACAAACAATCTATTTGCAATTTCGCAGCATACGCGCTCCGTTCCGCCAATTTTTGAGATATCGGAAATAAAAAAGCATATCTTATGTGCGCTACCCATTTAAAATTGTTTTATACAGCAGTGTCAGCGAATAAAACAGCAGCGTTAAAAGTGCAGCAGCAAGGGCACCAATGGCAACCGCTTTTAAGATGCTGGGCTTTAATTTTAGCAGCGGATAAACCGGACCATCCAAAATCTGGATCAGCGGAGTTTCACGCCGCAGTGACATCTTCGAAATTTCGAGGTTGCGGACAATTTCATTAAGCATTGCCCGGTTAATTTCGGCCTTAACCTGACTGGTTTGCGAGGGCAACCGCAAAACCTGCCGGGCAGGGTTAACATTGATCATGGCATCTGTTGATGAAGCAACGTGATGCATCGCCCCTCTTAGCGCTGTATTTATCGAGTCGACCTGGTGCTGTAGCAACTTAATCGTTTCTACGGAGCGCTGCGTTTTCGTTTGGATATAAAAATCATTGATATTTTTGACAATCTGCTCGTTAAATAACATCGAAAAATCTTCGTTAACGGATTTTACTTCAACATTAAACAAGCTTAAACGACCAACATGACTAACATTGAGCATATTATCGCGTATATCGTTCACAAATACGCTCATTACGCTATCCTGTATGCGTTTATATTTCTTATCGCCCTTTTTAAAAAAGTTTAACTGCCGCAAAGCAGGGTCTTGTTTCCATTTGTTTTTATACCCTTTAATTTCAATGTAACGATCTACGATGTAACCGGCGCTGTCGGGGTTTTTTCTGAGCAGTGTACTTTTAATCATAAAACGCGACCGATAAAGTTCAAGCAGGTTATCGCCCCGAAAAATACCGCGTTCGTCGTTATCGCTGCCAAAGCCAATCATCGACGCAAAAACATTACCGGCGCCATCGTTTCCTCCATCGATACTTTCTTGCAAAACAAAAACGCTCGAGGCGGCATACAGTGTTGGGCGGTTCCGAACGCGAATGTAATTTGCGATTCCTCCCAAAAGCATAAACAGTAAAATCAGCTTCCATTTAGATAGTAGGTACCGAAGCCAGAAATTAATGCCTAGCAAAATCTCTTTAAATGTAATTTCTTCTGTAAGAGATTGATCTGATGCAACGATGTGGGTAACTATCGGTTCGCTTTGTTTGGTCATGCTTTAATTGTCGTTTCTTTCTCCGCTGTCATTTCGTGGATTTAACACAGCCGATTACAGCAATTCGCTCCATAAAAAACAGGTAAAAGCGTTTTTAATAGAAGCGGATAGACTTATCTGGTATATAAATCCTTTTTTGGAAGATTAAGTTTTTCCGAAACACAGTTCAGGTATTACACGCTGTTGCCCTCCGTACTTAAACATTAAAATAGCGTACTTTTCTTCTAAACTTCGACTTATAAATGCATGTTAACTAGGTAATTGCCTTTGGAACGACCGGCGCTGCGATTAAGATAAACGTGAGAGTTAATCCAAAAAACCGAATACTTTAATCTTAATTATAGACCGGATGTTTAGCTACCCATGCTATCCATTCCCAATGTGATTATCCAACAACGCAATATAATGTTGATGAACTCGAATTTAAAGCCCAAAAAGATTCTGCTGATCATTACTGATTATGGTAGCTTTAACAATTTTCTTTCAGAATTGGCCATGCAACTGGTGCGTGCAGGAAATGAAGTTCATGTACTTTGCTCAAAATTAAAGGTTATAAAGCTCGATGATAAGTATGCTTACCAGGATTATGGCATTACGTTTCATTACATCGATTTTCCGCGTTCGTTTAATATTTTAAGGCAGTTTGCAACATCTAAAAAAATTCAGCAAACCATCAGATCCATTAACCCCGATTTGGTTAATATCCATTTTACGACGGGCATTTTTACAACAGTTTTATGTGGTAAATTGCCTTATTTTACGGTTGGTACTATACATGGCTTAGGTTATCCGGTAATAAAATCGGCGGTTAAAAAAGCCATTTTTCAAACCGTTGAAAAATTCTGTTTCCGTCGGCTCGATCAAATTTATTTGTTAAACGAGGTTGATTACAAACTGGTTAAAGAAATTCATCCCGGTAAGGCATTTAAATACCAATCTTTTGGCGTGGGCAATGATTTGGATAAATTCGATCCGTTTAAACTGCCCAAACAAACGGGCAATGCGCTCCGAAAAAAGCTGCTGATAAAGGAAGACGATTTTGTACTTGCCTATTGCGGCCGTTTCACCTCGTTTAAAGGGTTCGACAAAGTAATTAAGGCATTTAATTCGCTTACCAACCAATACAAACTGCCCGACATCAAACTGATCATTATCGGCGGCGAAGATCCCATCCACTCAACAGGCCTCAACGAAAAAGATCATGCAACATACAAGCAAAATGAAAGCATCATCAAAATAGATTTTACTTCTGATGTGAACCTTTACTTATCAATTGCCGATGTATTTGTGTTTCCAAGCGCAAAGGAGGGAATGCCTGTGTGTATAATGGAAGCCCTATCGATGGGTGTTCCGGTTATTACCACAAACTCGCGGGGTTGCAACGATTTGGTAATACACAATTTTAACGGGCTGCTTATTGAAGATAAGCCTGGCATAGCGGATCTGAGACAAGCGATTTTAAAGCTCTATCGTAACCGCAACTTGTTGAAATCGCTTTCAGATAATGCTTTGGCGAGCCGAAATCAGTATAACCGACATAATTACGTAGAAGAGCAAATGATGGCTTACAATTTTACCACCCCAGTTACAACTCCCTGATGCATATGATAAACAAATACCAATTTTACATTGCCTATCACGATAAGTTTAACACCGCAGGTTCTAAAGCAGTACTCGATTGCAAAAGCATTCTGGCAGAAATGGGCTATGAGGATTTTAGCATTGAAGATGTATCATTAGGAAACAAGATAACAACATGGGTAACGATTTTGCGCAGGGTTGCTTCGTTTTTTTTGAAACTAAAGCCCAATGCAATAGTCGCCATTCAATATCCCCTTTTAAGCGGCAACAAATATTTCGGCCTGTTTATTAAGGCTGCCAAAACCAAAAACGTAAAATTTTTCTGCATCGTTCACGATCTCGACGATTTGCGCTACAAAGATTCTTTAACCAGAAAAACTTACGATGTACAGATTTTAAACGGCTACGATTATGTAATTGTGCACAATGAGAATATGCGCAGGTGGCTGCTCGAAAACGAGTTGAAAACGCCAATCATTGTGTTAAGCATCTTTGATTATTTATCCATTATTAGCCCCACAAACAAACCGCAGCTGGCCTCGGTAGGCAATAGGATTATATTTGCGGGTAACCTCTCAAAAAGCCATTTTATTTATGCACTCGATGTAATTAAGGGATTTGTATTTAACCTTTACGGCCCCAATTACCGTCCAGAAAAAGGTTTCTCCGTCAAAAATATTTGCTGGCACGGCTCGCTAAGTGCCGAAGAACTGTTAACCAACATGAGTGGCGAATTTGGCCTCGTTTGGGATGGAGAATACATCGATAAGCTTGATGAGAATTACGGAAGTTATCTCAAGTATAATTCGCCTCACAAACTTTCGCTTTATCTGGCTGCAGGCATACCGGTTATTGCACCTGCCAGTTCTGCCGTAGCCGACTTTATAAAAGAACATAACATTGGCATCCTCATTAACGATCTCCTCGAACTTAACAATCTCGAATTAGAAGATGATGCCTATCGTATAATGCAGCAAAATGTTTTCGCCATTAAAGAAAAAATCAGCGCCGGCGAATACCTGTCTGCTGCGGTAAATACTATTGAAGAGACCCTATATCCGCTAGAACTATCGGCATAAATTTATGAATGTAAAACTGGTATCGAAATGAACAAATGTGCGATTATAGGCGGCTCTGGCTTTATTGGTAAAAACCTGCTTAGCTATCTCGAAAACTTGAAAATGGATTGTACCTCCATTCCGAGAAAGGATTTATTTGATATCAAAACGATCGACTTTGATGCTTACGATACCATCATCGATTTAGCGGGCCTGGCACACGATGTTAGCCACTGCCTAAACGACGAACCTTACTATCGGGCTAATTTTGAGCTTACCAAAAAGCTATACGATAGGTTTTTACGGTCAAAAGCCAGGAAATTTATCTTTATCAGTTCGGTAAAAGCTTCGGCAGATCAGGTTGATGGGGTTTTAACCGAAAATATGACGCCCATGCCAAAAACGGTGTATGGCCAAACCAAATTAATGGCCGAGCAGTACATCACAAGGCAACCGCTTCCAGAAGGAAAGCAATTTTATATTCTTCGCCCTTGTATGACGCATGGGCAGGGCAACAAAGGCAATTTGAATCTGCTGTATAAAATTATCGAAAAAGGTATCCCCTATTTTCTGGCCGGGTTTAACAACAAACGATCGTTTTTAAGCGTGGATAACCTCTGTTTTATTATTTACGAGCTCACCGTACGCGACGATATCGCATCTGATGTTTATAACGTATCAGACGATGTTGCGCTTTCTACCAATCAAGTTGTGTCCATTTTGGCCTCATCGCTACATCGCAAGCCCCGATTGTGGAAAATAGCGCCCAAAATCATTTATGTTCTTGCCCGCATTGGCGATGTACTTCATTTACCCTTTACTACCGAACGGGTTACAAAACTTACCGAAAACTATGTGGTGAGCAATGCCAAAATTAAGGCAGCGATAAAAAAATCGTTACCGCTTTCTGCTATTGAGGGACTAACCCTTACCGCCACATCTTTTAATAAACAAATAAATAACTGATGAACCTAAAAACCACGGAAAAAATGGCAGACCTTAATTACTGGAACATCGTTGTAAAACCGAAAGAAAATATCTTTAAGTTAGATGTAAGCAATATTTGGCAATACCGCGATCTGTTTTGGTTGTTGGTTCGGAGAGACTTTGTAGCGTTTTACAAGCAAACCGTCCTCGGCCCGCTCTGGTTCCTTTTACAGCCCGTTTTTACCATTCTTATCTATTCGTATATTTTCGGCTCGCTTGCCCAAATTGGCACCGACGGCATTCCGCGGCCACTGTTTTACATGGCCGGGATAACCTGCTGGCATTATTTTGCAGAATGCTTAAGTAAAACATCAAACGTTTTTGTAGATAATGCGCATGTATTTGGCAAGGTTTACTTTCCCCGGCTGATTATTCCTTTCAGCGTTGTACTCAGCAGTCTGATCCGCTTCGGCATTTACTTTCTCATTATGGTGCTAATGGCGCTGTGGTATTACTACCGCGGCGAAATTAAGGGCGCAAACGCCTTCGCCTGCCTGCTGCCCGTATTGCTCGCCTTAATAGCCATGCTTGGAATGGGCCTCGGTATGATCGTATCGTCGCTTACAACAAAATACCGCGATTTGTCGTTTCTCGTGGGTTTTGGCGTTCAACTTTTAATGTGGGCCTCGCCTGTGGTGTACCCCATCTCCGTTGCACCGCTGAAATACCGCCCCTTGATTGCCATAAACCCGATGACGCCTTTAATTGAAACCTTTAGGTTCGGCTTTTTAGGCGCCGGAACATTCTCCTGGGCATCGCTTGGTACCAGCGCAGCCATCATCATCCTTGTCGCCTTAATCGGAATTACACTTTTCAACAAAGCCGAAAGAACATTTATCGATACCGTTTAACTGCCAATTTGAACAACAGAAAATGAATACAGTAATTAAAGCAAGAGATATATCGAAAGTTTACCGTTTGGGTGAATATGGGACGGGTTCGCTCGGACACGATTTACATCGCTGGTGGAATAAAACACGTGGTAAAAACGACCCGTTCTTAAAGGTCGACGATGCCGAATGCCCGGCGAAAAATACAAAAGGCAAATCGGTATGGAGCTTAAAGGATATCAATTTTGAAGTTAAACAGGGCGAAGCCTTAGCCATTGTTGGGCGCAACGGTGCCGGAAAAAGCACATTATTAAAACTGTTAAGCCAAATTACTGCGCCAACAACAGGCATTATAAAAGCCCATGGCCGTATAGCGAGTTTGCTCGAAGTTGGCACCGGTTTTCATCCCGAGTTGACCGGCCGCGAAAATATTTTCCTTAACGGCGCAATTTTGGGCATGCGCAAGCACGAAATCAAGAAGAAATTTGATGAGATCGTTGATTTTTCGGGCGTTGAGCAATACATAGATACACCCGTTAAGCGCTACAGCTCGGGCATGTATGTGCGGCTTGCATTCGCTGTAGCCGCTTATCTCGAATCGGAAATTTTAATCGTAGATGAAGTTCTGGCAGTTGGCGATGCAGAATTTCAGCGGAAATGTTTAGGCAAAATGGGCGATGTATCCAAAGGCGAAGGTCGTACCGTACTTTTTGTAAGCCATAACATGTCGGCAGTAAGTGCGCTTTGCACATCGGGTATTTACCTCAAAAAAGGGCGGTTGATTCACGATGGGGAAATAAGCTCTGTAATATCGAAGTACATGGGCGATATCGAGCGTTTCGACAGGCAACAATGGGACGGAAACGCAGGCAATAACCAACTGCGCATTTACCACACGCGGGTGTACAGCAGCGATAGAAAAAATGGTTTGCATACCAATGCCGATGTTTTTATCGAAATAGATGGCGAAGCTTTAAGCCCAATAATGGATTTGGTTATGGGGTTCAGGTTGTGGTCGCAATATGAATATGAGCTTGCCTATGTACTGCACGATGATACAGAACTGAGCCACTTACCATTCCCTGCCCACAAGTTTAAAAAGGTGTTTAAAATTCCTGCCGATACACTTGCCGAAGGTGCCTATCGAATTGCATTCGACTTCGGCATTCACAACAAACAATATATCATTGAACACGAATGTAACCTCTCGTTTTCGATGATGAACATTAACGGCCTCGGCCGCAAATACCTGGTTGGCCCAACAAAAGGCTTTGCAGGTTTATTTAGGCCCAACTGGCTTTATAAGGAGGAAGTGTTATGATAAATATTTCTTTTGTAGTACAAGGCCCGGTGATGTTGAACGAAAACCACCAAACGCAGTCCTATTCCACGGCATCAGTTTTAAAAAGTATCCGTAAGCATTTTCAGCACGCAGAGATTATTTTATCTACGTGGAAAGGAACGGACGTAAGTGGTTTGGATTACGATAAACTGGTATTGAGTGACGATCCTGGGTCGATAATTGTTAAACACATTCCAAACCCGTACAATCACAACCGATTGATTTTGAGCAGCCGCCAGGGAATTGCCGAAGCCAGTAACGATATTATAGTAAAAACAAGGACTGATCTTCATTTTGAAAGCAATGCTTTGCTCAGCCTGCTTACCGATATTAAGCCGATTAAAAGCGCTTCTGCCCTATTTGGCCACTACATCTTATCAACCACTTATTATGTACGAAACCCCTTTCGCTTAAACCTGCTTTTTCATGCCAGCGACATCATTCTGATCGGAAAAAAGAACGATTTAGCGCTTTTTTTCTCCGCACCATTGGTGAACCAGGAAAATATGATCGGCCCGAATAAGGAAATAAAAATGGTTGCAGAGCAGTATCTAACCCTCAACAGCATTCGGCAGGTAAAGGGAAAAAGCTATTCCTTTTTAAACGGCGCAACCAATGTGTCTCAGTTTATAGATTCTGAAAAATACCTGTTTAATAATTTCAATTTTTATAGCCTCGAAGCATTTGGCGTAGAATTTCCAAGCCGCCTACGTTTTGCCTTTTATCCCGATGGAAATTATACGCTCGAAGAAACGGAAGCATTGATTTCGGCTTACAGAAATAAAGTAACCGCGGCATTTTTTTCGTATAAGCGGGCGGTTAAATACTTAAAACTACGAACAACAATGTACCTGAAAGCTAAGCTTCAAATTGCCCGTGTCAAATTAACTAAACCACTTAAACATGCAAATAATTAGCCACAGGGGTTACTGGAAAACGCCTCAGGAGAAGAACAAAATGGTTGCTTTCGAAAGGTCGTTTAAAATGGGTTTCGGCACAGAAACCGATTTACGCGATGCAGCGCAACAGGTTGTTATTTCGCACGATATGGCTGACGAAACGGCAATTACTTTTGAAGCATTTTTGCATCTTTTTGCACAGTACGATGCGCAATTGCCCCTGGCACTAAATATCAAGGCCGATGGCTTGCACAACGAAGTAGAAAGGCAACTTAAGGCAACCGGAATTGAGCATTATTTCTTCTTTGATATGTCAGTTCCTGATACTTTACTGTATGCAAAGGCCGGTTTAAATTTTTTTTCACGGCAAAGCGAATACGAACCGGAACCCGCACTTTATGCCGATGCTGCCGGCATTTGGCTCGATGCTTTCGATAACCAGTGGTACGATGCCGAATTGATTAACAAACACCTCGATAACGGAAAACAACTGGCCATTGTTTCGCCAGAATTACATCAACGCCCGTATCAGCAATTATGGGAATTTTTAATGCTGAACGAATTTAACAAGAGCGAACAAATTATACTATGTACCGACGTACCCGAAGAAGCGTCTAGTTTTTTTAACGGATAACATGAAAATAAAAGCGATAATATTTGATATGGATGGCGTTTTGATTGATGCTAAAGAATGGCACTACGAATCGCTCAACGCAGCACTATCTATTTTTGGCTCCGAAATTAGCCGCTACGACCACCTGATTACGTTTGATGGTTTGCCAACAAAAAAGAAACTCGAAATGCTAAGCCTCGAAGGCGGTTTCCCGAAGAAACTGCACGCCTTTGTAAACGACCTTAAACAGCAATACACCATGCAGATTGTTTACGCCAGGTGCAAGCCCGTTTTTCAGCACCGGTTTGCATTGTCGAGGCTAAAAGCGTCGGGTTATCGACTTGCGGTTGGTTCAAATTCCATTCGCAATACCGTAGAAATTATGATGGAGAAAGCCGGATTGAGCGAGTACCTCGATTTTTTTCTATCAAACCAGGATGTGAGCAACGGAAAGCCCGATCCCGAAATGTATAAGCTCGCCATTCGGCGCCTCGAACTGATGCCCGAAGAATGCCTGATTGTTGAAGATAACGATAACGGCATAAAAGCAGCAGTAGCGTCTGGCGCACACATTATGAAGGTAGAAAACCCCGATGATGTTCATTATTACAACATTAAAAGGCGAATTGAAGAAATAGAATATGCTTAAAATAATCATTCCACTAGCTGGCCCATCCGAGCTTTTTCAGCAAGCTGGCTACATCTATCCTAAACCGCTGATAGAGATTAATGGTACGCCCATGATCCAGCTCGTTATTGAGCAGGCCCGCGAAATTGACGAGCCCTGTCAGTTCATCTTTGTCATTAAAGAGGAAGATTCCATTAAATTTCACCTCGATAATACGCTACGGTTGCTATGTGCCGATTGCGAAGTTATCAAGCTAAAACGGCCAACTCATGGAAGCCTTTGCAGCGTACTTATGGCCGTTGATAAAATAAACGACGATGACAGCCTGATCATTTTAAACGGCGACCAACTGTTGGATATTGAATATCGCGATGTGCTAAACTTCTGGCGCAGCCAAGCTGCAGACGCCGGGTTGATTACCTTCAAATCTGTTCACCCCAGGTGGTCTTACGCCAGGCTCGAAAACGAACGGGTTGTGCAAACCGCAGAGAAAAACCCCATTAGCAATAACGCAATGGTGGGTTATTACTTTTTTGCTCATGCAGCTACCTTTTTTAAGGCGGCCTTTAGGGTAATCCAAAACGACGTAAATTTTGAGGGAAACTACTTTACCTCGCCCGTTATAAACGAATATGTACTGCAGAACAAAAATATTTTACAACACCAGATAGATGCACAGGCACACCATTCTTTTTACTCGCCACAAATGATTGAAGAATATGCTAAAACTTTAGCCAAAGATGAATTTAGAACATTTTAAGCTCGATAACATGATTGGAGGTTGGTTTATTGGAAATTTTGAGCCAACCTTATTTAAGACGGAAGATTTTGAAGTTGGCGTTAAGCAATATAAACAAGGCGATACTGAAGAGGTGCACTACCATAAAATTGCTACAGAATTTACGCTGGTGCTGAACGGAAGCGTAGAAATGAGCGGTCAACAATATCATCATGGCGATATTATAAAGGCCAAACCCGGTGTAGCCACAAATTTTATCGCCATTACCGATGTAACTACCGTGGTGGTTAAAGTACCCGGAGCAACCAACGATAAATATTTAAAATAAAGTTATGATCAATATTGTAATACCAATGGCGGGGCTGGGCAGCCGTTTCGCATTAAATGGTTACAAAAAACCAAAGCCATTTATCGATGTAAATAACCGTCCGATGATTACCCGCGTAATCGAAAATTTATACTATCCCAATGCCAGATACATTCTTATTGCCCGAAAAGAGCACCTACAACAAGAAGCCGAACTGGTTAACGAAATCAGCGCCAGTTATAACGTGGTTTGGTTACCGATTGATAAATTAACCGAGGGTACGGCCTGCACCGTTTTGTTCGCTAAACCTTTTATAGATAACGATACGCCATTGCTAATTGCCAATTCGGATCAGTTGGTTGATGTTTCGATTGAAGATTTTATTAACGATTGCCTCGAACGTAAACTCGATGGATCTATACTTACGTTTACCGACCCCGAGCTGAACCCTAAATGGTCGTTCGCAAGGCTTAACAACGATGGCCTCGTTGCGGAGGTACAAGAGAAAAAAGCAATATCAGAATATGCTACAGTGGGCCTTTACCTGTTTGCGAAAGGAATAGACTTTGTTGGTGGTGCCATCGAAATGATTATAAACAACGACCGGGTAAACAACGAATTTTACACCTGCCCCGTGTACAATTACAGCATTAACAAACAAAAAAAAATAGGCGTCTACAACATTCGTTTCAATCAAATGCATGGCTTGGGCACCCCCGAAGATTTAAAATTCTATTTAGAGAACGAGATTGAAAAAGAAAGGATTTAATACAATGCAAGCAATTAGTGACAAAGCGGCAATTACCAAAGATTTAGCAGAAAAGGCAGCGTTAAAGGAGAAAGTGATCAACAACATTTCTGTTGTTATACAAGGCAAGGTATTCGGCGAGCCCGGCGATGCTTTCGAAAAGCAACTCACCATGCAGTGCATAAGCAGCATACGTAATTTGATGCCCAGGGCAGAAATTATTCTATCAACATGGCAAGGGTCGGCGGTATCGCATCTCGATTACGATAAACTTGTACTAAATGAAGATCCGGGTGCAATATCTTACAGCGATCAGGAGCCCGACTATTTTAACAATAACCGCAGGCAAACCGTTTCTACCTTGGGCGGCCTTCGGGCAGCAACAAAAACTTATGCTATAAAAATGCGAGGCGATTGTAAGCTTTCTGATACCGATTTTACGCATCACCTAAAAGATTACCCAAGAGGCGATCGGTACCGTTTTTTTAAGCAACGTGTGGTAATCTCTACAAAATATACACGTAACCCACGGCGCATTGCCCAACTGATACATCCGAGCGACATCTTTCAGGTTGGGCTTTTAGAAGATCTTTTAAATCTTTGGGACTTACCGTTACAACCCGAGCCACAAACAACCCGGGCAATACCCGAGTATAAAAAAGTATTTAATAACGCATTAAATGGCGGTTTCTACCGGATGAAATTCGGCGCAGAACAATACAATTGGTATGCCTTCTGCAAAAAAAACGGCCTCGATTTGGAATTGAAGCACTATAGCCACATTCCGGCCGATAAAATACTGGCTTCGGACATGTCAATCATCAACAATTTTGTAATAGATGAAGCGATTATGCTCGGCGTAAACCTGCCGAAAAAAATGTATGTCGGTTCCGATAAAGACCTTTATACCCATGCAGAATGGCATCGCCTGAGTAAAAAGTATGCTAAAGGCGTTTCAAAAGCGTATGAATTGGCTTTAATCGGCCGCGTTTACTTAAGCAATATCGAACGCATCATCTGGCGGGCACAACACCGTCTTGTTAAGTTCGGGTTGAAAGATTTTTCGAGGGTTTTACTCAGCTACACCAATAAAAGAACCAGCACGCCATCTTCGCGGTCAGCAATGCCTCAAACTACACTGCCGCTTCATTAACATGCTATACAAATGAAAAATGTACTCATTCTTGCCGCCGGAGATATCTCTAATAAGCTGTCGTTTATTAAAGCATATTATGCTTCGCCGGCATTGATTCCAGTCAATACAAAACCACTTATTCTTTATCATCTCGAATTTTATAGCCAGTTCGATTGTAAGATTTACATTATCGTTAATCAACGCGATTTGCAATATATAGAAGAAAGCGTAAATCTGAACGAATACGACTTCGAAACTTTGGGCGTACCCGATTCTCATGGCGTGAACGATTCGCTCGCTTACGCTTTACAAAATCTTCCCCCATCAGATGAGACTATTGTAAACCTGGTAACCTCTATTCCATTAGCTTTCCCCGAACCGAATACCGTTTATCTGCAATCGTCGTTAACGTACAATAATAGTTGGTCGGGAATAAAGACAACGGGGGGCGAGCTGCAGTTTTCGTTTAAACGCGACGAACAGAAACGGCTGAGCAATGCTTTTACAGGTATTTTGAATATCGATTCTGCGGCGCTGCTTAAAATCATTAAAAACGTAAGTAACCAATCCGATTTGCTGGAAGTGGTAAAAATCTGGTATTCGCTTCATCCGAACAAAATTAATTATTACTTATCAGATTGGATCGATGCCGGCCACGAACTCAATTATTATCAATCGAAATTAACGCTGATTTCCAGTCGGTCGTTCAATGCAGTTTCTGTAAACGATAGCGGCGTATTAACCAAACGTTCTACAAATTATGCAAAGCTGAAAGATGAGGTGAACTTTATAAAGGCCATTCCCGCTAATCTTTCCATTTACTTTCCACGAATTA
>Ga0308165_1001659_pt1 | contig 30227 bp, 33 predicted proteins | sample PhyWR2_FD_201032 | JGI IMG/M metagenome (GOLD analysis project Ga0308165, IMG submission 201032) | Phyllosphere microbial communities from UC Gill Tract Community Farm, Albany, California, United States - DLSLW.R2 | ecosystem: Host-associated > Plants > Phyllosphere > Unclassified | place: USA... | reverse complement strand
TTCTGCTAAGATGTTTTTGAATTTTGCGATTACTTCTTTCGCAGCATCTTCAGAAAGCAACGGGGTAAGAACGATTACAGATTCGTACTGTTGCATTTTGTTAAATAATTATGTTTATTAATTTTTTTCTCCGTACTTACGGAAGTGCAAAGATAATTAATAGATTTTAAATATACAATGATTACTTTTCTATTTTATTTCAATTTTAGCATTTCTACCTGTATAGCAGCTTGCGTATTGGCAGATACTGGTATTAAAGGTAAACGTACGTGATCTTGACCGATGCCTATTTCTTGTAAAATATATTTAACTCCACAAGGATTTCCTTCTACAAAACATAAATCTGTTATTTCCAAAAGGGAATTGTGAATCGCTCTTGCTTCTGCATAGTTGCCAGCTGTACATAAAGCTGCTAATTTTGATACTTGCGCAGGATAGGCATTTCCAACAACCGAAATAATACCTACCGCTCCTAAAGCCATCATTGGCAAGGTGGCAGGATCGTCACCAGATATTAATAAGAAGTCTTGAGGCTTGTCTCTCAAGATCTCGTTAAATTGAGCAAAATTGCCAGAAGCTTCTTTTGTTGCTACTATATTTTTAAAATCTTTTGCCAGACGTATTGTTGTCGCTGGAGTCATATTGCTTCCTGTACGTCCTGGTACATTATATAAGATGATGGGTAGAGGAGATGCCTCAGCTATCGCTTTGTAGTGCTGATAGATCCCTTCTTGTACGGGTTTGTTATAATAAGGAGAAACTGATAAAATAGCACAAAATCCAGCTGGATCAAAGTTTTTGATCTGCTCTACTATTTCAGCTGTATTATTTCCACCAATACCCGCAACCAATGGCACGCGCGCATTCACCTGTTTGACAGTGAAATCCCAGATACGCTTTCGTTCTTCTTTGGTAAGAGTGGCTACTTCGCCAGTAGTACCTAAAGAGACTAAATAATTCATACCTGAGTCGATCTGATAATCAATTAGCTGTGCTAAAGAATCAAAATCAACTGTTCCATCTGCGTTGAAAGGTGTAACTAATGCTACACCAGCTCCATGAAGCTCGTTCATTGTGTTGTTTGTAAAGATTAATATTTAATTTATATACTTGTTGTATTGTTGATCAAAGCTAATAATTCATCTTCATTGATCATCTTAATATTTAGTTTTTCTGCTTTTGCTAATTTTGAGGGACCCATTTTGTCGCCTGCTACGAGATAACTTAATTTTGCTGAAATGCTCGATACCATTTTGCCACCATTGCTTTCAATAAGCTCGGTGAGTTGTTCTCTCGTGTGATTTATAAATACGCCAGATATGAGAAATGTTTGGCCGACCAAAGTTTCACTATCCAAAATTACTTCTTTCTCTTCAATTTCAAACTGTAAACCATAAGATTTTAGTTTTGCGATTAACTCTTCATGCGCTGGGATGTGTAAGTATTCATGTATACTTGCTGCAATTCGGATCCCTATATCTTGCACCATCGCGATTTCTTCAACTGAGGCTGCTTTAATGGCATCGATGGTCTTGAAATGTTGTGCTAATTTTTTAGCTATTGTTTCTCCGACGTGTCGAATCCCTAATGCAAAAAGTAATTTTTCAAATGGTTTCTCTTTGGATTTCTCGATCCCTTTCAGCATATTGTCAATGGACTTCTGTCCGAAACGATCTAATTGCTGTAATTGATCTACATGGTCTTTTAGCCCATAGATATCAACAACATTTTTGAGAATTCCTTTTTTATAAAACGTTTCTATTGTTTCATCACCAAGTCCTTCTATATCCATCATTTTGCGACCGATAAAATGTTGCATTTTTCCAATAATCTGAGGGGGGCATCCATCTTCATTGGGGCAATAATGAACAGCTTCGCCTTCTTGGCGGATGAGTTCTGTGTGACATTCTGGACAATGTGTTGGATAAACATACGCTGGAGCATTTGGAAGTCTTTTGTCTTCATTTGCCGCAATGATCTTGGGGATAATTTCACCTCCTTTTTCGACAAAAACAGTATCACCCTCATGGAGATCAAGTCTTGCGATTTCATTGGCATTATGCAAAGAAGCTCTTTTAACTGTGGTACCAGCTAAACTTACAGGTTTTAAATTGGCAACGGGAGTAACTGCTCCAGTACGTCCGACTTGGTAACTGATGGATGTCAACTGTGTTTCTACACGCTCTGCTTTGAATTTATATGAAATCGCCCAACGTGGATTTTTAGCGGTAAAACCTAATTCTTCTTGTGCGCCATAGTCATTTACCTTAATTACAATACCATCGATTTCATAACTTAGATCGTGTCTTTTTTCATCCCAATAATCAATAAAACCAAAAACATCATCTAACGATTGACATTTTAGTGTATGTTCACAAACGTGAAATCCCCATTCTTTTACAGCTTGAAGGCTTTCCCAATGGTTGTGAAATAGCTTGTTTCTATTGTCACAGTACAAAAAGTATAAGAAACAGTCTAAAGGTCTTCTAGCTACTTCTGCGGAGTCTTGTAATTTAATTGTTCCTGCAGCAAAATTACGCGGATTGGCATAGGTTTGTTCTTCGTTTTCTTCTCTTTCGGCATTTAATCTTAAAAAGGCATTTTTATGCATAAAGATTTCACCCCTGATTTCGAACTCTTCGGGATAGTGACCTTTTTTTAAGTGGATAGGGATACTTCTAATTGTTTTGATGTTGTTGGTCACTAAGTCTCCTTGTGTACCATCTCCACGAGTTACAGCTTTAACAAGTTTACCTTGTTGATAAGTAAGGCTTATAGATAGGCCATCAAATTTTAACTCACAGATGTATTCAAAGTTGTCACCTATTATCTTGCGTACCCTTTGATCAAAATCACGAAGATCATCTTGGTTATAGGTATTACCTAGTGACAGCATCGGCCAACGATGTCTGACTGTTTCAAATTTAGAAGTTACATCTCCACCTACTCGTTGCGTAGGTGAGTTGGGATCAGCAAATTCAGGGTATTGTAATTCTAATGTTTGAAGCTCCTTTAATTTTTGATCGAAATCATAATCTGAAATCAGGCTTTGTGCCAACACATAATACTGATAGTTATAGTGGTTGAGCTCCTGCGTTAGTGCAGTTATTTTTTGTTCAATATCCATGGATGACATGTTGCGAATTTACAAATAAAAAGTACGTTTAATCAATTTGCGAATAGAAATTAATAAAAAATGCAGCTATGAATAAGAGCTGCATTTTTATGCGTTTTTATTTGCTGTAAATAAAGACGTTTAAAAAAAGCAATCTTGATCTAAGTCTGAAAATTTTTGCTTCTTATCTAAATAATAATCAGTGATTATTGATTTTTTATATTGACCGGTCTTATTTTCTATTCCGGTATGGTTGTTTCTTTTTTTAGCGTTTTTGAAAAAATTAAGGAAGAAAGATTGATGAGCCCGGCTCACTGCCCAAGCATCTTTAAACTTTCTGTCAAAAAGAAATTTTAATAATGCAATAAAATCAAACCAGATTCTTATAAATATGGTTGTAAATACCTGACCAATCGGTAGGTTTTTTTGGAGCATATATAGATTATTTCTGAAATTTAAATACGTTTTTTGAGGGTTGCTCGCATTTAAGGTTCCGCCACCGACGTGGTAAACTGTTGATTCTGGGCAATATCCGATACGATACCCCATTTTTTTCAAGCGCCAGCACAGATCTATTTCTTCCATATGCGCAAAAAAATCTTCATCTAGTCCCTTTGCTTCTTTCCAGGCATGGCTCTTTATGAATAAAGCCGCTCCTGATGCCCAGAATATTTCTTTGGCTTCATCATATTGACCCAAATCATATTCTACCTTATCCATGATACGACCGCAGCAAAAAGGGAATCCAAAACGATCGAGATATCCTCCTGCAGCTCCTGCATGTTCAAATTTTGCTTTATTATGGAAGGCAAGTATTTTAGGTTGTGCCGCAACCAACTTGTCATCTCGTTCCAACATGTCAATAACAGGTTCGATCCAATTTGTGGTCACCTCTACATCAGAATTGAGCAGAACAAAATAATCTGCGTCAACACGTGATAGAATGTGGTTATATCCACCTGCAAAACCATAGTTTTCGGTGTTTTCTAGTATGGTAATTTTTGGGTATGAAGCACGAACAAATGATAATGAGTCATCTGTAGATGCATTGTCTCCGATTATAAATTCAATATTTGGATAACTGCTGTTATATACGGAAGGTAAAAATTTTTCTAAGAAAAATCTCCCGTTCCAATTTAAAATAACTACAGCTACTTTAGGGTAATTTTTCATTTTCTACGTTTTCTTTTCCATCTTCTGTGGGTCCAAAGCCAATACTCGGGTTCTTTGCGGATGATTTTTTCCGTAAAAGCATTGTGAATATGAGTAATTTCCTTATCTGAATATGAAGATGGATCTTCAATTAATGTTGTGAATTTACAAAAATAATATCCTCTTTTTTCTTTTCTTCCAATATGGCAAAATACAACAGGTCCATTAGTCATTTTAGAAATGCGCTCGACACCCGTGTAGACAAGAGTTTCTTGATTTAGGAATTGCAAAAAATAATCAGCGTCCGAATATAATGGGGCTTGATCTGCAACAAAAACACTCACACTTGGCTGACCTCTTAGTTTAACCAAATGTCTCACGATTTGTTTCATGGGTACCATAATAGCTCCAAATCGAGCACGAACTTCATTGTAGACCTGATCAATGATTTTATTATTGAGTGGTTTGTATACGATGAGGGTGGGTGCTTCTGTGATAGCACCTAAGCGATGGATTCCATATTCCCAATTGCAATAATGGGCGGTAACGGCGATGACTGTTTTATTTTGTTCGAGATGTCTTTTTAATTCGTGTTCATCTTCAAGTGTAATTCTCCGGTTAACTTCTGCACGGCTGATGGTCTTAAATTTTAGACATTCTAAAAGCAGATCTGGAAAAAAACGGTAAAATTTCTTTGCTATCGTGACGATTTCACTTTTACTTTTTTCTGGAAAAGAGTTTTTAAGGTTTTCAAATACGACATCTTTACGATATTGAATAATATAATATAAGATATAGTATAAAATATCAGATAAAAGATAGATGAACCAAAACGGCAGCAAAGCGAAGAGATATAAAAGTGCTGATAGTGCTTTTTGTTTCATGTATACTTTGTAACTATTGTAAATCTTAACTGCAAATATCCCTAATTTAAGTTATTTTTGCCCTAGATAAAGTAAAATTCAACGATTTTTATGTCAACTCATTTATTATTAACGACTTGCTACTTACCCCCAGTTTCTTATTTTCATTGTATTCAACAAAATGCGTTGCCTATTTTGATTGAGAAGTTCGATAATTTCCAAAAACAAACCTATCGATCAAGAGCACGTATTGCGACTGCGAATGGTATACAGGAATTGATTGTACCTATTCAGCATAGTAAAAGAGAACGTTCTCCAATGTCTGAAAAACGAATTTCTTATGAATTTGATTGGCAAAGGTTGCATTGGTTAAGTCTGCAGGCGGCCTATCGAAATTCTGCCTATTTTGAATATTACGAGGATGATTTTGCTCAATTTTACACGAAAAAGTTTGACTTTTTATTTGATTTCAATATTGCTCAATTAGAACTTTTATTAAAGTCATTAAAATTGAAACGTGAATTGTCTTTTACAGATGAGTATTTTAGAGCAGTGCCCGATGCGTTGGATTTTAGAGATCGTATTCATCCTAAGAAAGAAAGCCTTCTATTAAATCCTAAACCTTATTATCAGGTTTTTGAAGAGAAGAATGGCTTTTATCCAGACTTAAGTATTGTGGATTTATTGTTTAGCCAGGGTCCGCAATCAAAAAATTATTTTTAATATATTTAAGCTTGTACAAAACTTTTCGATCCTATTATTGTTTTGCAATAATAGATTCATTTTTTATGAAGAGAATTTTAACGACTATTTTTTGTCTGTTTTTGTGTTGCTCTGTTTTTGCTCAATCTGGTGTCGATACTTTACATTATCGTAAGGTTTACTATTTTGGAGGGACAGGTATGGGCTTTCCGTTGGGTAAGACTAAAGAGGTTTTATCACCAAAATTCTCTGGTAGTTTAGGATTGGACATTTCTTTAAAAAATCCTAAATATTATCTTTATCCTGCTTTATATACATTGTCTTTTGATTATGATCAAAAAATTCAGGATAATCAATATCCTTTTAAGATCGAGGATGCAAATGCTAATTTTTACACTTTTTCATTGGCAGGAGGCATTCGTAAGCAACTGAAAAAATTGAATGCTTATGCTTATGCTGGTCCCGGCGTGGGTTTGCTGACCGAACCTAGGGTAAAGGTGGATGCGATGAATAATATTGCTAAAATTGAAAACCAGAAGAAATTTTCTTTTTCTGGTAAATTAGGTGTTGGTGCTGACTATCGTTTCAATGGTTTTTTCCTCGGTTTGGAAATCGGCTATCTGCATTCCTTTAATAAAATTCAAGAAACACCCATCAATATTATGACTGTCATGGTTGGACTAAAGTCTGATATAACAGGATTAGGTGATAAGGTGATTAAAGTAATCGGTGTGGAAGGGTCAATTAGTGGAAAAGAGCAGCAATAAAATGCTCTTTTCCATGAACGGATCTTAGTTGTGGATTTTAACAAAATCTTCTAATTTTTCTCCTTTTTGATCTGAGATTTGGTTGATAATAATCTTAAAGGCTTCTAGACGGGCTTTTTTCTTATTATCCGTTTCAATTTCAATCCATGGTGACAGCTTTGTTCCAGTAGATTTAAATAATGTTTTGATATAGCTGGTGTAATCATTCCATTTTTCCTGAGCTTGTTGGTCTAGCGGTCCAATTTTCCATTGTTTAAGGACATCAGTTTTTCTTTCCTCCAATCTTTTAGCTTGCTCTTCTTTAGAGATGGTTAAGAAGAATTTGATTAAGATAATACCGTCTTGTATCAATAGTTCTTCGACTTCATTGACTTGTTTTAAAAACAGGTTGTGCTGTTCTTGGGTGCAAAATTCAAAAACGGGCTCGACTACTGCTCGATTGTACCAGCTTCTGTCGAAGAATACGATCTCGCCGGCATTGGGCAGCTGCTTGAAGTAACGTTGAAAATACCATTGGGTGGATTCTTCTGCTGTAGGCTTGGGTAGACTCACTACACGTAGTTTTTTAGGATTTAAATATTCAACTAACCTTTCTATAGTACCACCTTTGCCTGCCGCATCCCTTCCTTCGAAAATAATCAGGACACGTTTGTTTTCTTTAATGACTTTATTTTGAATTGACGTGAGCTCAATTTGTAACTCATGTAATTCTTTTTCATATTCATATGTTTCTAAAAACTTTTTTTCCTTAATTACCTTTTGATCGATTAAATATTGAAAAACCTCTTTGTTGTTTAAAATGTTTACGAAATCTTCTAAATTGAAATCTGCCATATTGATGGTGCTTTAATGTATGTGACAATGCTATAACAATAAATATACGGGAGAAGTTTAAAGTAACTTGCATATTGCATTATTTATTTTAAACAAATAATAAACGGTCACATATCACGTTATATAATAAAAGCATGTGCTCGCAAAGGGATCTGTAAGAGCATAAATTATTTTTAAAATGAGATTTAAAAAATAATTTTTTAAAAAAAAATAGAACGAAGCACAATAATTCAAAAATGCGGTCGTTTTAATTACAAATACTTTTCATAAAATAGGTTAATATATGGCTAACGATAAGCTTGAGGTTCCCCACTTCAAGCTTTTCTATTTTTAAGTAACGTATGTAAATAGGAAGTCAATTTTTTTTTAAACTGAGGAGTTCTCATTTTGAGAACCTATTTTTGCGTTCAAATCATTAGAAATGGAACACATTAAAAACGTTAATGCCTATATTGCGGTCGAAAGAAATCAACTCCTTGTCCATCCTCTTTATTCTAAAATAAAAACTATTGAAGATCTGCAGGTTTTTATGCAGGGACATATCTATGCAGTTTGGGATTTTATGTCGCTATTAAAGGCATTGCAACAAAAACTAACCTGTACAACTATTCCATGGTATCCTTCAAAATTTCCCAACACGAGATATTTAATTAATGAAATTGTTGTTGCTGAGGAATCGGATGAGTATATCGATGGTAGAAGATTAAGTCACTTTGAGATGTATCTGGATGCGTTGCATGCGTTGGGAGGGGATAGTCATGAAATTAATCAATTTTTGGAACAGGTATATGCAGGTTCCGCTGTATTGCAGGTGATCGAAGATAGTGCTTTGCACCCCAATATAAAAGAGTTTTTGGCATTTACTTTTGATGTTATCGAAAATGGTAGCGCACATGAGATCGCTGCAGCATTCACATTTGGTCGCGAAGATTTGATTCCCGATATGTTTTCATCAATACTGAAAGAGATCCAGCTCAATTTTCCAGACTCTAATTTAGAAAAACTATTGTACTACTTTGAGAGACATATCGAGTTGGATGGTGATGAACATGGGCCGCTGGCGATGAAGATGATTATGGAACTCTGTGGTGATGATGCTTCGAAGTGGAAGCAAGTTGAAGAAGTTTCTAAATTAGCCTTAGAAAAGAGAATTAAATTGTGGGATGCGATTGATTCGGCGTTATAAATGATTGATGGAAGTTTAATTATAGGATTATTGTAATTTAATATAAGCATTCTATATTTGTCATAGATCAATAGACTAGTTATAAGCACTTATGTTTTTTCAATACATACTAGAAGTATGGAAATCTTTGACAAGAAGAAGAGTCCGTGTTTTTATCGAAGAAAAAGAATATGAATTGCTCGATGCTAAATCGGGCAATTTTTCTGTTATTACCTATAATATCGCGGGACTTCCTCAAGTAATCTCATCTGCTAAAACAGATCGGTCTTCTAGTATTGCACATATTGGGTCGCTCGTGAATGATTTTGATGTCGCCCATATTCAAGAGGACTTTAATTATAACTATTATTTGTACCAAAGCGGTAATTTGCATCCTTATCGCACGATCAGTATGGGATTAGCTATATTTGGTGATGGACTGGATAGTTTGTCTAAATATCCGATTACCAATTTTAAGCGGGTCGAATGGCAGAATAGGACCGGTTCTGATCGATTGACTCCAAAGGGCTTTAGTCATTGTACGATGCATCTTGCTTTGGGCGTTGCGGTTGATTTTTATAATATTCATGCCAATTCACAGGATCACCCTAGGGCTGCAAAAGCTAGAAGAGCAAATTATCTTCAGTTGGCAAATTATATCAATAAACATTCCGTTGGAAAAGCTATCGTAGTCGCCGGAGATTTCAATTCCCATTTTGCTTTTTCAGAAGATAATCTAGAAGAATTTATGGTTAAGACGCATTTGCAAGATAGCTGGATAATGCTCGAGCGTGATGATGTGATGCCTACGATAGATCCTTTATTTTTATGTATGGATATTATGGATATCGATAATGAATCCGAATCGATTGATAAAATCATGTTTAGAAGCAATGAACAGATCACTTTGATGCCAAAAAAATATGAAGTGGAACGCGAAAAGTTTGTAGATAAATTGGGAGAACCGTTATCGGATCATTGGCCGGTTTCTGTTGTTTTCGATTGGATGATAAATGAGTAGCGGATACTTGCTATTTTTTTGACTTTAGATATAAATGCTCAAGAACGGAGAAGGTATAGGAATGGGGGAGGAGATCATCTGAACTAGTGTAAAATTATGATAAAGAATGAATCTGTGTTATATAGCTTTAAAATATTATTGTGTATAAAACAAATTCTATAATTTTGAAAGAAAAATATATGGCTAACGCAACAGGATATTTGAAAAAGTTACGCTTAGAGGCTAAAAAAAATTTAATTGAGGGCGAAGTGTTTCTTAAGGAAAATGCGCTGCGGGATACAGTTATTAGTTTACCGTCGGGTTTGCAGTATGAAATCATTGTGGAAGGAACAGGTAAAAGCCCAAAATTGAACAATAGTGTCAAATGCTTTTACGAAGGCCGGCTCATCAACGGTACTATATTTGATTCTACAGAGAAACGTAAAAAGCCTGCTTCGTTTCCTGTTAATGAGGTCATCGCTGGTTGGACCGAAGCCTTGCAATTGATGAAGGAAGGTAGTAAATGGCGGTTGTTTATTCCAGCTTCGCTAGGGTATGGTGAATTGAGTGTTTCAAAAGAAATTGGTGGAAATGCAGTATTAATATTTGAAGTAGAATTGGTTTCTGTTCATTAGAATAAGTGATGACACACGGTGCTCTGGTTTTGCTATAAAATCTTTCAATGGGCATGCTCAACAAGGTTACTTGACATCATAATTAATCTTTAAGCTTTTTTAATGCGTTCATATCTCGCATTATTCAGAATAAAAATATAGGTTTGTAGTATGAAAATATTGCAAACCGTTTCTTTGGAAGATGTTCGTGTATTTGCTCCCATAGGATTTTACGAGGAAGAGCAGGTCTTAGGAAATGAATTTTTGGTACATGCTGTAGTAAGTTTTGATGCAGGAATCGATGATCATGAAAATTTAGATAAGACTGTTAATTACGAGATCTTATATCAAATCATCCATCAGGTGATGAAACCTAAACGTAAACTTTTGGAGTCGGCGGCTCATGAAATTTTGAAAGCTATCCATGCAAAATTTTCTTTTGCGAAAACAATCGATGTATCTATTAAAAAATTGAATCCCCCTTTTGGTGGTGATTCTGCTCATTCAAAAGTTGCCGTTCGTTACTGTAGCTCATCTTGCTGATAAAGCGGACAAAGATCATCAATGAAAGTGATATCTCTTTCAACAAACAGTCTCGTCTGTTTTTAAGAAGATGACGGATATTGGTATAGTAGGCGTGGTTCAACACATCATCAAAGACAAGGTCTAGATTAGGTCTTGTCTTTTTTTGTGTCCTAACTTTTATGTTTGATGTCAGCAAGGAAGGGGGGGAGGGACCTAGGTAGTGAGAACAATTTAAAATTCTTATTTATCACATATTTTTTGAAGAGGTAGCTGTTGCCTCAATATATCATAGGTTAGCAGTAGGCAGATTGGATTTATTTTTCAATGTTATTGATTAATGGTTGTCTTATATCATCTTTCAGTTTATATATGGATTGTATATGTTTGTGATTGAGTAGTTTATTTGTATTTACGATGTTTTGGATAGTTTGAGCTCAGTGATGATGAACATTTTTTTGAAGGATATTTCAGTTTAATTTTACAATTTTTTATCATTCGAAATGTCCATCAATGTAGGTTAATTGAAATCAAAATCTAAAATAGAAGTTATTCGTAATGTGAGCTTAATAATATCTTAAGTCAACTCCTCTATTTATCTTTTTTGAATTAAGGTGTAAATAAGGCGATATATCGTATTATTTACCTAAAGACTTACTCTAGTGTTCGAAGTGAAAAGATAAGCTTACATAGAGCCTTAAAATTGTTGAGTTGAATTGCTGAGATCACGTGACATGTAGCTTGGACTTTTGCAGGTGATAGGACGCATACTTAGGTCATTAAATTATATCGTTTCTTTAATGAGCCATGCAAGACTAGAAAGGATGATTATTTACAGTTTTTGAAAAAAATAAGTTAAATGATAAATTTTATGATAAAACTAAAGGTTTATATATTTAATTCTTTAAGTATGGTTTATAGTGTTTTATGATGTAAATTTTATTCCTTCTGCTGCAACAATATACTACTGGAATATCGGAATCAAATTTGATTCTAATATTTAGTTGAAGATGTTTTTTTTGAAAGATGAATCAGCTATATGCCTGATTTGTGTCCTTAATAGTCCTGTCACAAACTTAAAAGCTCTACTTTAATTCATATCATAACTAAGTCTAATGAGTATTGATGTGGGTGTTAATGTTTTTATGTATTCATTGTCAGTTATTTAAAGTTTTTTGCATATGTCTGTATCTATAATTGCAACGTTATTTTTATTGCTATTATTTTTAGTATTTCTCATATTAGAGAGCAAAAGATTTATAAAAAATACATGGGTCATATAAGTTAGCGTAATTTAATTAAAAATAGCATTGCGAATTTCATAATTATAAATACAATAAATTTGTTTTTCAAATTTTTGTATTATCTTATGTAAAGTTATTGTTTACATCTTTTTCATAAAAAAATGGATAACTTATTTCGGTTTATCAACTATTTAGTTAACGCATAATTATGCTTTTTTCAATCATAATTATCTTAAAATTTTGATGTCATAAATGGTAATATCTCATGCGGGTATAAAAAGTGAATGAAGGTGGGCAGTTCTTGGCTTTTGTAATGATACGATGATTTCAAATAAGGTATCTAAATAGTAGGATTGATGAAGTTGCCTTTAATATTTGGAGTGTTGTTTTATATTTATTAAAAAATGAATTACCTTCATTCAAATTTTATTTTATGAAAAAATTCATACTCTTACTTTTATGTTTGTTCGTTGTATTAGTTGGAAAAAGTCAAACACATCGTTTATTATTTCAAACGGATTACGGAAACTTTAAAGTTCTTTTATATGATTATACCCCCGAACATCGTGATCTTATCTTAAAATCTATTGAGGCAAAAGTTTATAAAGATGCTTTGTTCAATCGCATTATTTCGGATTTTGTGGTGCAGGGGGGAGAGCATGATATTGATATTGAAAAGCGTGAGGCTGCAGATCCAACAAAGCAAAAACCACGTCTTGCTCCAGAATTTAACGAAAGCGCATTTCACAAAGTTGGAGCTTTGGGGGCAGGAAGAGATGGCAATTCAGAAAAGGCATCTTTCCTGAATCAAATCTATTTTGTAGTTGGTAAAAAGATAACAGCAAGTGAACTTGATGCTTTGGAATTGAAAAAGAATATTAAGTATACAGCTGATCAGCGTTCAACTTATTTAAAAATTGGGGGGCAGCCTCGATTAGATCATGATTTCACCGTGTTTGGAGAAATTTACGAAGGTTTGGATGTGATTTTAAAAATCAGTAAAGTGAAAACAGACTCTCAAGATTATCCGTTGCAGCAAGTTCGCTTTGAACTATCAGAAATTAAAGATTAAGATTTTGATACCTCGCCAATTCTTCTATAAATGGATGGCGCTATATCGTTGTATTGATCTGTGGTGATCGTAAAAAGTCAGCATAAAAATCAGGTATTCCACTGCCTTTTATTGCATTCGTTACCGCTGAAATATCATAAGGGATACGGATGATTTTAGCTTGTATCTTATCTTCTAATAGTTGCAACAAGAGATAAGTGGCATCTCTAATTTCTTCCTTTGAACGGCCGACCGAACCGGTGTTCATGGCCCATTTGTTAGCAATAGGTTTGATATAAGAAATATGCGTGTGGCCCATAATCAATATGTCAGCATTTGTTTCGTCGAATATCTGTTTAAAAGTGATGTCTGGCTCTGATTCGTAGAGGTATTGTTCATTGCTTTTTAAGCTACCATGCACCAACTGGATACGCCAATTTTTGGTTTTTACTTTAAAATCGAATTGCATTGAATATGGAAGCTGACTTAAATATAGCTTGTTTTCTTCATTTATGATCTTTTTAGAGTGATTAATGGCTTGTATGCGGCAAGCTGTTTCTTTTTCATCATGCTTTTCCAAAGGTATTACCGGATAGTCAAATGCAATACGTTCATCGTGATTTCCCATGATACATGGGATCTTTTCTGCTCGGATACATTCGATTACTTCATTACCCCAGGGAGCAAAATCCACCAGATCACCGAGACAATATATGTACCCAATTTTTCTTGCGTCAATATCTTCTAATACGGCTTTCAATGCTGGTAGATTGCCGTGTATATCGCTAAAAATCGCTATCTGTATCATCTTATCATTTAGAGGTAATAAAAGTAACGTAATAGATCAAGTATTTATGGTTTTTTTTACAGATTTAATAGCTGTTTGTAGTTATTTTTAACTTTTAATATAGCACTTTTTTGAACGCTCATAGGGCTAACAATAGCCATTAAAGCCATCGTTTTTTTTCCACTTCAAATAAAAATTAGAAAATATAAATGAAATTCGAAATCATTTTATATTTTGCCCTCTTAAATATTTAAATACATATGGCTTCAGGTATATTTGCAATATTGGACGATATTGCTGCTTTAATGGATGATGTTGCGGTTACAAGTAAAATTGCTGCGAGTAAGACCGCAGGAATTCTAGGTGATGATTTGGCCGTAAATGCGGAGAAAGCAACTGGATTCCTCTCTTCTCGTGAAATTCCAGTATTATGGGCCATTACGAAAGGTTCATTAATTAATAAAGTTATAATTGTACCGATAGCCTTGTTGCTTAATGTTTTTTTTCCTATTGCAATTAAATTTATTCTGATTATAGGCGGTATCTATTTAGCCTATGAAGGTGTTGAAAAAATCATAGAATACCTGTTTCATAGGCAAAAAACTGGACATGAAGTGGTTGTTGAAAATGAAGAAAATAATACGGAACTAGAAAAAGTAAAAGTTAAATCTGCGATTACAACTGATTTTATATTATCGGTTGAGATCGTTATTATAGCTCTAGGGACAGTATTGAATGAAAGTTTAACCATTCAGATTTTAACGGTATCTGTGGTCGCTATATTTGCGACAATCGGTGTTTACGGTATCGTAGCTTTGATAGTCCGTATGGATGATGCCGGATATAGATTAATTAAAAGGTCAGACAATCAGGGGGTTGTTTCAAAATTTGGATATCTGTTAGTAAATTCTTTACCCATTGTCATTAAATTATTGGCAGTGGTTGGAACTATCGCATTGATATTAGTATCCGGTGGTATTTTTGATCATAATATTGATTATTTACATCATTTTCTTCCTACTGTCCCATCTATGGTAAAACAGGTCGGTTATGGGGTAGTAGCGGGTTTATTGGCGGTTTTGCTGATGACTGTTGGTAAAAGGGTTTTCGCTAAAAAATGAATTAATTGATGCTATTATTATGATTCACGGATTATATCTATGTTACAGGTCGTCAACCGTGAATAGGTTAGAGAAAATTAAGTAGCTCTCTTTACAAAGAATGATGCTGCTTCAATTATTGTTTTATATCGATAAAAAAATACGCAATGGACAATTGATGGGGCAGGGTTAATGGTGATTGTAAATAGTAAGTTTTTAGTATCAACATAATATACTAAATGGGGATGTTTAAAATTTATCCTCAGATACATAAAACATAAATGAAATATGTGCGTTACTTTTTTAGATAATCACATCATGCATTTAACTATTTTAATCATGTTCAACCTTCTGTACCTGCTAGCCTTCATTATTCTTATATTAATAATTGTTTTTTTATACAAAGTATACTTCAAATGTTACCATAAGTGGGAAGCACGCGAAGTAGATAATAAATACCCGGTTTGGTTTTGTGTAAAATGTGGTATAATGAAAAAAGAATCATAAAACAGCAGTATCTCAAATTTCTTTATCTTAATTTTTGGATGTGAAGAAACGAGCTTATATTCATAAAAAAGAGTAGGATCATACCTACTCTTTTTTATGAATATATCTTTTTAGGGTGATTATAGCTCCTAATTGAAATAAAGTCGTTGCTTGATGTTTACGTTTAAGATCATTCATCGTTTTTTCAATGGAAGATAGGCTGTAAGGAACTACCCCTTTGTTTTTTAACTCAATTGAAATTTCTTGTTGTGTCTTTCCTTTAAGGAGTGAGTCTATAATTAGCTTTTCAAATTCAGTGTGCATGTTATAAAGTTAAACATTTTCTAATAACTGCTTTTATGTTTCAACAGGGAAACCTCTTTAAACAATGAAATTACCGAGACCACTACTTTCTATCGGATTTATTGCATATGCATATTTTGAGCGTTTTTTATGTTTGGATGGGCATTAAAGGCATCAATATTGATGTGATTTGTTTTTATTTGACCAGTTGATAAAGTTTTATAATTTCTTGAGTCACTAATTCCGGATCGTCATAGAAAACATAATGTTCCGCATTTTCGGCTAAAATATAGGTGCGATTTTTATTATCCAATGCAAATCTTTTTACTCCATTTTTAAATTGTTGTCTATCTTCTCCCTCAAATGGAGTGATTCCAGAGGCGATAATGGTAAGCGGTGTTTTGACTGCAGGTGCAACTTTGCGCATTACTTCACTAGTATTTTCATAGTTTAGAACAAGATGATAAAATCCTATACTTTCCTTTTTAATTGCTGCAATGCTATCTATGAATAGATTTTTCGTATAGGTGGCTCGTTGCGAAGTCATAAAATAAGGACTTACGATGTCAATAAACACTGCGCCTTTAACTTTATTCGGGTTATTAGAGATAAATTTCATAACATAATTTCCTCCTAATGAGTGGGCTACAAAGAAATAATTTCCCGTAAACTTCAATTTATTGAGCGCTAAATCTAGATCTTTGACCTCAGTGTAATATTGATGTTGTTTGTGTCAATTTCGCTTTTTCCAAATCCGGCACGATCGTAGGTTATGAGCGGTGCCTCGATTCGTTGACTTAGCCTTTTACATATTTCTGTCCAGACAGAGCCATCATTACCAGCTCCAGATTCGAATATAATAGGTATTCCTGCGCCGGTTTTGATATTAAAATGTAGTTTGTGACGACCTACATCTACCAGTGTATCTATCGTCTGACCGATAACGGCTGCTTGAAATAGCATCATCATTGCTGTGATAAGCGAATACATTATTTTCATATTATGTTTTATATGTCACCATTGTTCAAACTTAGATAAATTTGTTCATTTGTATGATATCCAAGTGGGGTTATATCAAATTAATTGATTAAATAAAGTGGAGCGACGTTATAGTTGGTTTACACATAGTTAGTGGATGATTGAATTAATGGCGATTTTCAATAATCTTGTGAAACCCTATTAATCTTATTGTCAATGGAATTGCTTAAAAATAACTTTTCTTCAATTGTTTTTTCAATATCTATGTTTAGTTTCTTTTTAATAGAAAAAATTATTCTTAAATTGCTTTGGTACTTCGTTTTGAATAGGATCTGTTGTATTTATTTTTCATTTATCGTCTAAAAACTAAAAAACGTCATCAAATAATATAAGTAAGAATGAAAAGATGTATCAAACAAATTGGAAGGACTTTACTGCTAGTTGCGGTAGGATTGTCTTCATTTAATCAAGCAGACGCTTGTACGAGAGTTGTTTACAAAGGCCCAAATAACACAATCCTCACAGCTCGCAGTATGGATTTTTCAATTCCAATTCCCTCTAATTTGTGGCTATTTCCGAGAAATATGGAACGTGATGGGAGTACTGGAAAAAATACAGTAAAATGGACTTCTAAATATGGTAGTATGACGACAAGTTCGTGGGATATTGCCGTATCTGACGGTATGAATGAAAAAGGGTTGGTTGCGAATTTACTTTGGCTAGTAAGTTCAAAGTATCCTGAATTTTCGAAAGAGGGTACAGGTAAAAAAGGATTGTCAGTTTCATTGTGGGCTCAATATGCATTAGATAATTTTGCTACCGTAGCAGAGGCTGTAGCTCATTTTAGTAAAGAAGAATTTGTTGTCGTTACAGATTTTATTCCAGGGACTGATAAGTTTACGACTGTACATCTTTCCATGTCAGATGCGACTGGGGACAATGCTATTTTGGAATATATAAATGGAAAATTAGTTATCCATCATGATCCTTCTTATACCGTAATGACCAATGATCCTATATTTGAAGAACAATTGGCAATCAATGAATATTGGAAAGGAATTCCGGGCAATATATTTCTTCCTGGTACAAATAGGGCTGCTGATCGCTATGTAAGGGCATCTTATTATATCAAAGCCATTCCACAAACGGACGACATTCGAATAGCTTTAGCTGGTGCATTTAGTGTCATCAGACAATGTTCTGTACCTTATGGTATATCTACCGAAGGTTTTCCCAATCTATCTACAACAAGATGGAGAACAGTTTCAGACCAAAAAAATCTTGTGTACTATTTTGAAGATGCGCTCAGTCCAAATGCGATCTGGGTAGACTTGAAAAAAATGGATTTCAGTAATAATGCAAAAGTAAAGAAATTGGCACTGGATCAGAACCAAATCTATGCGGGTGAAACATCGGGCAAGTTTTTAGATGCTAAACCTTTTGTATTTCAGGGAATATAAACAGAAGTTATTGAATCTAAAATAAGAAGCTAGGCTCAATTTAACTGTTCACTCTAATCGTTTAGAAATTGCTTCAAAAAAGAAAAGCCCAACTTGCGTTGAGCTTTTCTTTTTGTGGAGCCGGAGAGATTCGAACCTTTCCTGTAACTCGCTGATTTAATATCTTTTATAAGTCATGCTTTTGCAAGGTCTCGATTTGGTCTCGCTAAGGCATTTTCCTAAATTCCCTATGTCTTATTGCTAAACAAATATACGAAATAAACAGGTTAATATGGCATTGGATGTAGTAAATATGGTTTGCTAAGTTTATGTTTTTGAGTAGGTTATTGTTTTATTTTTAGTCAGGTCATGTTATCCAATGCTTTTTGATTTTACAACTTATATTTGTCAAATTTATAAAGTCTGGTGTAGTTCTTTTGTTTTCCTTTGTTTAGTTATTATAAATCTTTGAGGTATATCTTAAATAAATCAAGTATGGATTGTAAATCCACTTGTCCGTTATAGTAAAGTGCACTACTGTTAATATATAATTGACCAAGTTGTTGTTTTACTTTGGTGTCTTCTAATAAAAAAGCTTGATTTTGAGAAAGAGGAATTCCGAAATCTACACTAGGGAATCTACGTTGTTTATGGGCTAAATATTCGGGTGTGCCGATAAAATCTATTACCTCTTGTTGATTAAGTAGTTGATATACATCATAATATTGGCGCATGAAGTTCACTTGATTATCCCCGGAACTTTGCATATTCCGAAATTTGGATGCTATAGTTTGTAGTTTTTCTACAAAGGTATAACGCATATCATAACATGGAATTTGCAGGGCTCTATTATCTATTAAATCAATCGATGCTTCTAGCGCCTTGTCAAATGCCCATGATGATATATTCATTGGGCTGTTTGGGGCTACATTATCAAATCCTACTTCTAATAAAATTCCTTCTTTTAATCCTGGCAATGCATTAAAAAAGGAGTTGTAAATTAATCTTATTCCTCCGCTTCGATAATAATCAGTGTCGTCAAAGACAGTATCCCTTTCAACAGCTACAATTCCATCTATCTTGATTTCATCTGCCAAGCTGTTGTAGAAGTTTAGTCTCTTGGCAACATTGTTTGTATTGGTATTTTTAGGATTTTCATTTATTCCCAATGTTGCATCAGGATGAATATGGATATCAATGTCCTCTGAAAATCTATCAATTATTTTATATGCTTTTGATAGGGAAGTACCCCCTTTTAATTCGAACCGAAAGCCTAATGTTTTTAGGCCGTATAGGCAGTGCATAATCCAATAATCTTTTTCGATCAGTATCGGATCTATTGCTCTAGCTTCAGATTCTGCAAGTAGTAGATCTTTGAAGTTTTTGTGATGATGCAGATACATAGTTCTATACTAATTCATTTATTATTTTTTTAGCTTTTATAGATCCATATCTATCAGCATTCTTTTTAAGAAGCTCTTTATTAAGCTGCTGTACCTTTGACTTTAGATTATGGACTAGGATCTGCTCGTCTTCACCCAAGCTTTTTATATTGTTTAATAGATCGATAACTAAGTATTCGGATGACAGCTGTTTGGGGAATTTGGGCTTACGTCTAAATTGATAAACCTTATTGCCAAGTTTGACATCTTCATGTTTTTTATGATTGTATATACTTTTACTATTATAGAGCTGTGTTGTTCCTAATCCTAATGAATTGTAATAATTAGGGGATGTTATCAAAAAATCGTCACCTTTTAGGTATTTCTTTATAACATCTCTCTCTTCAGGAGCGGAATCTCCGAAAGCAGTTTTTTTAGGTGCATAGTATAGGCCTTGAGCTAGTTTTTTAAGACTGCCTTCTTGTACTAAGTTAGCTAAATCACGATCTATTGATTTTGATGATTTTGCTAAATCTTCTCTACGATATACTTGTCCTTTTCGTATTGATTTCCGTAAGTTATCCAGCTTATACATGATTCAAATGTATGAAATAAAATTCAAATTTCATGCAAAATGAATTTAAACTTTTTAAGTATTTGGTTTTTAAAACGCTGTATTTAAGCAATCTGTTCAATTTTGTAGATTGTCCATGGCTTTTTGGTTTATAGATTAGATCAATTTATGTATATGTTCAACTTCTAAACCCAAATACAGACAAAATTCATTTAAAGTAACGGCCTGATGACTTTTTTTGTTATTCACTTTCTTAATCGTGTTATAAATACGTAGGCTTTGACGGTAACTTCTACCAGTAATCCTGGCGATGTCTTTTGGATAAATACAAATTCTTCTCATCATCAATACTTTATGTACGCTTTATCTACCAAGTGTCTCTGATGGTGATAAGTGTAAGTTGTTAAAATATGGTATACAGCCAACTTGGGCACAAGTTGGTAAGAGTTGAGGTGGAATTGTGTTGTTTTAATGTAAGTTACGAAAATTTGCACGAAGTTTTTGTACATCGATATCACCTAACGCCATTTGGTACATCGAGTCTTTTTTTGAGTATATATTATTCCAATTTTTGCCCTATAGTCACTAATAGCTGCGGCGGAGGTGAGATTTAAAATTAAGTGAGATGGCAAGACAATCAGGTATTATTAAGCTAAACGGTACTATCGGGGATATTACTTTTTACAAAAGCAAGGATGGCTATTTAGCCAGACAGAAGGGCGGGGTGGATAAGGACCGCTTTTTAAACGACCCAAAATTTCAGCGTACCAGAGAGAATGCGGCAGAGTTTGGAAGAGCTGGTAAGGCCAGTAAGTCGCTTTGTACAGCAATCCGTCCAGTTTTAAACAAGACGCAAGATTCGCGTATGATTTCGCGTTTGGTGAAGAAGATGATGACGGTGATCAAAGCGGATGCAGTTAGTGATCGTGGTCAACGTAATGTGCTGGATGGAGAGTTGATTCTTTTGCAGGGATTTGATTTCAATGGAAATGCCAGCCTGTCTGCAACGGTATATGCACCAGCTTCTTTCAGCATTGATAGATTGGACGGAATTATGGGTATCAATATTCCGAGCTTTAACCCGAGCAATCAAATTGTTGCGCCAGGGGGCACGACACATTTTCGATTTATTTCTGCAGGTGTTGAAGTCGATTTTGAGAATGAGACGTTTGTTTTGGCTCAATCTAGTTCGCCTGAATTGCCCTACGACAATTCAAGTACTGCTTTGACGATGTTGACTAATGACCTTGGATTACTAGATTCTACTAAGCCATTGTTTTTAGTGTTTGGAATTGAGTTTCTTCAGCAGGTTAATGGTACATTCTATTCTTTGAATAATGGTGCATATAATGCATTGAACTTGGTAGCAATAGATACTGGAGTGTAATGGTAGTGGGCTTATTGCGGACTTATCATAGTCAGGGTACCAATGGTGAGATTTGGATCGGAGGGGAATTAGTTTGTTATGCGATTGAGTTACCCTGGCTGGATAATGTCCGCAGTAATTCTTGTATTCCGGAAGGGATGTATCCGCTGGTCAAGCGTTATAGCAAGAAGTTTAAGTGGCATGTGTTGGTGAAGGATGTTGATAGTCGTAGTGAGATTTTGTTTCATCCTGCTAACGATGCGAAGACTGAATTGAGAGGGTGCATTGCTCCGGTTAGCCAAGTTCGTGGTGTTGGAAAGGGTTTGGAATCTGTTAAGGCTTTTGACAGGTTTAGGGAATTGGTTTATGCAGCTATTGATGCGGGTGAATCTGTGTATTTGGAGATTAAGAGAAAGGGGTAGTTATGAATGTAGTTGAACGGGCTCAGGCGCCTACACCGAAGTTTTTTAAGGTGCTGCGCAATATTGGAATTATTGTAGCAACGATTGGCGGGGTTATTTTGACAGCTCCCGTTGCTTTGCCAGCAACGATAGTGACTGTTGGTGGTTATTTGACTGTTGCGGGTGGTGTGATATCGGCTATCAGTCAGATTACTGTTGATGATAAAAAGGTCGGTAAAGGAGCAGAGGGGGGGGAATGATGAATAGATCTGCAGTTGGTCATGGTACTGTTGGCGGTTTGTTGTTGGGTGCTTATCCTGCATTGATCATGGGTGACATTTTGAAAACTATTTTGTTAGCTGCTATTGGAGCAACGGTTAGTTTTTGTGTATCTTTATTATTAGGGTCTCTGACCAAAAGAAAAAAATAGAGTTGTGGTGGCTTTATTCAAATTAAAAGCTCGGCGTTATGCCGGGCTTTTTTTATTTTTTGAATTTTGGCCACTTATTATATCCGATTGTTGGATCATTGGATTTGTATTCCCTTATTAATGATACCTCCATTATATTTACTTCTGAAATGTTGTCGGTAAATGATTCCCAGATTACTTCCTTTCTAATTGAGAAATCTTTTTGTTGTTCCCAGGTAAAGTCGTTTGCTATAAGTTCGCTATTGGCACTTCCGAAGTAGTTTAAGGTATTCGTCAGATCTTTACCTATGTATATTTTCCCATTAGGATATGTTATTTTATAGATAACTTTAAGTTTCATTGAAGTAGTTTTCTGAAAGATATCAAATTGCTTTCAAAAGAAAAAGGAAAAAAGAAAGTCGTTGCTACAATTGCTGAAGGCTAATAAAGCAAGGTTTTTGAGAGAAATACTATCCTGCCGGAGGCGGATGGAGATTTCTCTTAAAACCAGGGCTTGACCTTGCTGTTTAGCCTGCTGCATTTTATTTTGTGTTCTTTTTTGTCTTTCTTACAGTGTTTTTATAACGAGCGCGATATTTGTAATTATTGAAAATGGATAATCTGGCTTTGCCTATATTTAAAGCTATACTAAAACAAGTTATGATTTTCGCTTTAAATACCCCATTTTTCGTTTTCATCCGAGATTACATATTTTAAGAATACTAATTTGTAATTTTAGTATATGCGAGATACCCCAATTGATAATACACACCATATGTTAGATGAATTCAAGACTTGGCAGCTAGCAGCTTTAGCATTGCTAGCGTCACTTTTTGTAATTTACCCAGATATCACTTGGCTGCCTTTTGAACTGAATGAGTTAGTAGGAAGCGCAAAGGTAGAACGGATTATCTTGTTGTTGATTCGCTACAGTTTACTTTCAACTTTGATCTTTTTATTAGTAAGATATAACTTAAAGTCGTTGCATAGCACTACACTTTCTAAACGATTCTTTCTCAATCTAATAATTACTGTTACAATATTTGCCATTTATGGAGGCATTTGTTATCTACTTTTGGTGAAAATACGTCATTATGGTAGCTTAGTGCTATTCCAGTTTTTCATTGTGTCTGTATTGAGTACATTGGTTGGTCATATTGCTATGCTGTATCTGGACCAAAGGAAGAAAAACAAAGAAATCGAAGAATTGCGTGTGCAAAATTTGCAAAGCAGTTACGATGCATTGACGAATCAGATCAATCCTCATTTTTTCTTTAACTCGCTCAATGGTTTAGCCTCCCTCATTCGTAAGAAGGAGGATCGGGTGACATTGACCTATTTGGATAAGTTGTCTGATGTATTTCGCTACATCCTTCAAAGTCATAAGAAAGGTCTTGTTACACTAGCTGACGAATTAGCCTTTGTCACTTCTTTTCAGTACATGATGGAGGTGCGCTTTTCGGACAAGCTACAGTATCATATCGAAATTGAAAAAAGTAAATTTACATTAAAGCTTCCCGTACTTTCCATCCTCCCGCTGCTAGACAATATTGTAGTTCATAATGTGGTAGATAGCGATCACAAAATGCTGGTCAAGATATGGTTAAACGAACAAGATGAATTATGTATCTCTAATCCAATCTATCCGAAGCTAGTTCGCCCCACAACCAATGGAACGGGGCTTGATAATTTAGAGAGCCGTTTCAAGTTATTGTTAGGGCAATCTATCCGTGTAGAAGATGATGGACAGTTATTTACAGTCATATTACCTTTAAAATAAGCGCTATGAGAATCTTAATTGTCGAAGACGAAACTGCAGCATTTGAAACCCTGGTTGATATACTTAAAGAAATTGATCCTACTATACAGGTAGTTGGGAATACAGAAAGTGTATCGCAGACGACAAAATGGTTAAATGAGAATACTTCACCTGATCTTATACTGATGGATATCCATCTATCGGATGGTTCTTCCTTTTTGATATTTGATCATATTACCGTAGAGGTACCCATTATTTTTACCACAGCTTATGATGAGTACGCTATCGAAGCCTTCAAGGTCAACAGTATAGATTATCTGTTAAAGCCTATAAAGAGCCATGAGTTGCAACGTGCATTGGATAAGTTTAAGAAATTATCGCAACCTGATATTCTAGCCTATCTTTCGCAAATAAGCAATTTGAACCCAGCGAAGAGTTATAGCGAACGTCTCTTAGTTCCTGTGAAAGATAAGTTGTTACCAATTCCAGTAACAGAAATCTCCTATTTCTATACGACAGACAAGCATACCGTTATACAATTAAAGGATGGGAAGCAGTATCCCTATAGCAAAACCCTGGATCAGATCTTTCAGATGCTAGACCCTAATCTATTTTATCGTGCGAATAAGCAATTTATCATCGCGCGTCATGCCATTAAAGATATTACAATTTGGTTTGATAGTCGTCTACTTGCTACATTGAACACCAATGTACCAGAGCCTATTTATATCAGCAAAAATAAAGCAGCAGCTTTTAAAGATTGGATGATAGCTGGTTAATACTTTCGCTTTTATCTTTCAATTTTTCGCTTTGGTCAGCGTATATATAAATGGAGAGACTATTATTTCGAAGTTTGTCTAAGTTTAAAAAAGATAAAGACATATGAACAAGTACATTTATACATTAGCATCATTAGTAGTTTTGACAATAATAGTTGGTTTTACAAGTCGTCACGTAAAGCACATGCACTGTGCTGAAGCCACAATGTTTACTGACTTAGCACAAGTTCCAATTCATTCCAAAAGCCTTCAAGGGCAAGGCATATTTCAAAGATTGACAACAGATTCATTATATACAGACATTCGAGTGGCTAACTATCAGCTCGCTGCAGGTAGTTATTTTAATTGGCAATCATTGCCAGGCGGTAGGATTTTAATGGTAACGGAAGGCGAAGGTTATTATCAATCTAAAGGCAAGGAAGCTATCGCAATAGGCAAAGGCGATCGTATAGAGACTATCCCAGGACTATACCATTGGGTTGGAGCTGCGCCAGATTCTCAACTAACATTTATTAGTGTGACTTCGCAAAAGTATAATGATTTAATTAACTGGCATGAAGCTGTTACGGAAGAGGAATATCAACAAGTAGTATCTATTGTAAACAAATAATTCAATTTCCATGGAAAATATGACAAGAAAATATGTTTTTATATTGATCATTGTTTTCGGTTTATTCAACGCTCTTGTTGCACAACCGAAAACAGGAAGATTGCTTATTGCAGAGCAAGGAAGCTTTATGGTTGGTGGTACGCAGACTGTTGTTCCAGGTGCATTTTCAGTAGACAATGCGTTAAAACCAGACGGGCAGACTTATCATGGCGACCATGCCTACGTATTCTTTCAAAAACCAGTAAAATCACGTAAGCTTCCTTTAGTTTTCCTACATGGTGCGGGACAGTCCAAGAAAACATGGGAGACTACAGCAGATGGTCGAGAAGGTTTTCAAAATATATTTTTACGTCGCAACTATGCAGTTTATTTGCTGGATCAACCGAGACGAGGTGAAGCTGGTAAAAGTATGGTTGAAGGGACTGTAAAACCGACTGCCGATGAGCAGTTTTGGTTTACGCAGTTTAGACTTGGCAATTATCCGGACTATTTTCCAAATGTTCAATTCCCGAAAGATTCACAATCTCTCGAGCAGTTTTATAGACAGATGACTCCTAATACAGGAGCTTTTGATACGAAAGTCGTAAGCGATGCGATCTCGTCCTTATTTGATCAAATAGGCGAAGGTATATTGGTTACACACTCGCAAGGTGGCGGTCCAGGTTGGATGACAGCCATCCAAAATGATAAGGTAAAAGGCATTGTCGCTTATGAGCCTTACAGCGGTTTTGTATTTCCAAAAGGGGAACTCCCTGCTGCAATTCCGTCTAGTGGATTGTTTGGAGAATTGAAAGGGGTAGAAATCTCCTTAGAAGATTTTAAAAAACTAACGAAGCTTCCAATCGTTGTTTATTACGGTGATAATATTAGCAAGGAGGCAAGTAAGGTTTGGAATATGGATCATTGGCGCTCAGGTTTAGAGATGGCTAGATTATGGGCCGCTACTATTAATAAACATGGTGGAGACGCTAAGGTTGTACACCTTCCTGAGGTCGGTATCAAAGGCAATACTCACTTTCCTTTTTCAGATCTCAATAATATCGAAGTGGCCGATGAACTATCAAAATGGTTAAAGGAAAAAGGTTTAAGTAAGTAATCAAAAAATAAAGGAAAGGATGAAAATAATTCAAACCTATAGCCTCTGGATAGGCGTCATATTTTTGATGCTCACATCTTGTTCCAGAGCTTCAGAGTTACCTGTAGGAAAAGCGGAGCTTATTAATGATATGAAAGTATTGATTGTCTATTTGTCGAGAACAAAAAACACTAAAGCTATTGCTGAGATGATCAATCAAAAGATAAATAGTGATCTAGTTGAGTTGGAGTTACAAACACCTTATCCAGCAGATTATAAAACAACAGTAGATCAGGTCGCAAGCGAAAATGCAAGAGACTTTTTACCTCCTTTGAAAACGAAAATTGACAGTATTGAAAAATACGATATCATTTTCATTGGATTTCCGACCTGGGGCATGCAACTTCCCCCTCCGATGAAAAGCTTTATGAATCAATATGATTTAAGCGGCAAAACAGTAATTCCATTTAATACCAATGCGGGTTATGGTATTGGGAGTAGTTTTGAAACTGTGAAGCAGTTATGTCCAAATAGTAAAGTATTGAACGGTTTTTCTACTAAAGGAGGTATCGAACGAGACGGTGTTTTGTATGTGATGGAAGGCGATAGAGAAGTTCAGGTGAAGCAAGAGATAGACAAATGGTTGATTCGTATAGGGATGATCAAATAGGGTAGACATAATTAATTATAAAATATTAAAAGCAGTAGATATCATGAAGAAATTAATCTATTTAACAGGATTACTATTAACCGTTATTACGGTAAATGTAATGGCGCAAGATCAGTCCATTTTTACATTGGGTGAAAAAGCTAAAAATGTAAATCATACAGGCGATGTATGGTTGCGCGAGTTAAACGCTGCGGATAAAGATATCAATTCACAAATATCACTTGCTGTTTTTGCTCCCAATGCGAAGTTAAATTGGCATACGCATTCCGCTGGTCAAATATTATTGATTACAGATGGAGCAGGCTATTATCAGGAAAAAGGTAAAACGGCACAATTGGTAAAGAAAGGTGATGTCGTGAAATGTCTTCCAGGTGTGGAGCATTGGCATGGTTCTACACCGACTACAGGTGTTACTTACTTAGCTGTCTCTCCTAAGAGTAGCACGACTTGGTTACATCCAGTAAATGAACAAACCTATTTAAACTTAGAAAGAACAACAGATAATGCGCTGAATGATGAAGAGCAGCTAAAAGCTCTTTCAGCATCGAAATGGACATGGATGGCGGATAAAAATACAGACGAACTGAATAAGTTATTTCATGAGAAATCTATGTTTGTGCATATGGGCGGATCATGGGGCAAGCAACGTGAACTCGATGTAATTAAGAGTGGTGGGATATGGTATAAGAAAGCAGAGGTATATTCTGTGACTCTAAATATTATTGGTAATACGGCTATATTGCTCAATGATATAGATCTAGAGGCGGTCGTCGGAGGTAATACCGTTACGAATCCTTTTATGGTGACAGAAGTATATGTTAAGGAAAATGGTGAATGGAAAATGGGATCACTTACATTTTCAAAGTTAGCAAGATCAGTTAAGATGAATAATGCTAAATAGAGATGGGAAAAGTAAGCTTAATCAGTGTTTTATTTCTTTTCATCAGTTCCTTTGGACAAGGTGTATATGCTGACACTTCTGAAGCCCCAGTGATTCATACAAGTGCTGGACTTGTGAGAGGTAAAAGCGAATTAGGAGTAGAAAGTTTTAAAGGTATTCCTTATGCTGCTGCTCCTGTTGGAGCGCTGCGGTGGCAAGCACCCCAACGTGTTCAGCCATGGGAAGGTATACGAGATGCGAGTACCTTTTGTGCAGACTGTGCACAGGCAGGCTGGCCTCGAAACAGTGGAAAGCTTAGAGACAATACTTCAGAAGATTGTCTTTTCCTCAATTTGTGGAAGCCTACTATTAACAAGACGCAAAAGAAACTTCCTGTTATGGTATGGATTTATGGAGGAGGTTTTGTTGGAGGAGGGAGCTCATATGCTGAGACATCTGGGCAACAATTTGCGAAACAGGATGTTATATTGGTCAGTTTCAACTATCGCTTAGGGAGATTAGGACATTTTGCATTCCCCGCACTTTCTAAAGAAAACCCAACGGAGTTAAAAGGGAGTTATGCTTATATGGATCAGATTGCCGCATTAAAATGGGTGCAGCAAAATATTGAAGCCTTTGGTGGAGATCCTAACAATGTAACAATTTTCGGAGAGTCTGCCGGAGGAGTATCTGTACACTCGCTGATGACTATCCCATCCGCAAAAGGACTTTTTCAAAAAGCCATTGTTCAATCAGGTGGTGGAAGGGATGGCGTATTGACAGGAAGACCGATTAGTAAAGAAAATGCAAGTATACATTATCCGGTTTCAGCTGAAGCTATAGGAGTAAACTTTGCTAGAAAACAAGGTATAGAAGGAATTGATGCTGATGCATTATCAAAATTACGTGCACTATCTGTTGAAGAAATCGTAGATGGCGGTCAAGAGCACTATGAAGGAATACCTATTTATTCGGGTCCTATACTGGATGGGAAATTGGTAGTCGTAACGGCGGAGCAAGCTTATAAAAGAGGAAGCCAGCATGAAGTCGCTTTAATGATCGGCTCTAACAGCGCTGAGGTTTCCGGTGGTTTTGTCAATGCGCGTTCAAAGGAGGAATTGTTGGATTTGTTTGGTTCGTATAGACAAGAAGCAATAGCGGCTTACGACCCTACGGGTCAGACTGATTTTACCGAGATGCTTACTATGGTTAATACGGATAAAGTGTGGGCAGAACCAGCTCGATTTACAGCAAGAGCTTTTTCAGAAAAAAGCTATCCAGCTTATGTTTATCTCTATTCCTATGTTGCTGAAGCGATGAAAAGCAGAATGCGTTATGGCGCATCACATGCTTCTGAAATTCCTTATGTGTTTAATACCTTATCGGTAAGAAATGGAGCTTCCGTTTCGAATAAAGATCAGATTGTGGCAAGTATGTTGAATACCTATTGGGCGAACTTTGCTAAGACAGGAAATCCAAATGACAAAGATTTGCCAATTTGGCCAATCCATCAAAAGGAAAAAGGTGGCATTATGGAATTCACTGATTCAGGTATAGGGATAGGCAGACAAGATCCTCAAAAATTACGATTGGATCTTATGGAGAAGATTTCTGAAGAATTAATATTTGATAAGAAATGAGCTTATTACAACAATTTATAGTTGCTTTTTTACTTGTGACAGTTTTTGGTGCATGTAAAAGTAAAAAGTATGGATCAGAAGAGGGATATATCGTAGTAAAAGAGCAGGGAAGTTTTGCTGTTGGCGGCACTGTTGTAACAGCAACAGGAAAGTTTGACCCCATAGCTGATGGTGCATTTAATCCAGGTAATCAAAGTTCAGCAGGGCAGACATTGCATGGCGATCATGCTTTTGTTTTATACCAGAAGCCTGTGCATGCGCATCGCTTACCGCTTGTATTTTGGCATGGTTACGGGCAGTCGATGAGAACTTGGCAAACGACGCCAGATGGTAGAGAGGGTTTTCAGGATGTATTCCTTAGAAGAGGTTTTGATGTTTATAATTTAGATCAACCGAGACGCGGAAATGCGGGTCGTAGCACCAAGCCAATGCACATAACCGCTTCACCAGATGACCAGCTTTGGTTCGGAATATTTAGATTAGGTATAGGAGCCGAATTTTATAAAGGTGTACAATTCTCTAAAGATCCAAAAGTGTTGGATCAGTTCTTCAGACAGATC
>Ga0308165_1001658_pt1 | contig 30231 bp, 25 predicted proteins | sample PhyWR2_FD_201032 | JGI IMG/M metagenome (GOLD analysis project Ga0308165, IMG submission 201032) | Phyllosphere microbial communities from UC Gill Tract Community Farm, Albany, California, United States - DLSLW.R2 | ecosystem: Host-associated > Plants > Phyllosphere > Unclassified | place: USA... | reverse complement strand
GATGAGGCCTTATCTTTGCGAGAACATACCACAATAGGTTGTTTGGACGCAGATCTGCTCTCACCCTTCTTCACTTTTTACTCTAATTTATCCCTTTTATTAATAGATAACAAACATAGGAGTACGCTAAGATGAGACGCAAAGATCACGAAGATTAAAACAGGTAAAGTTTACAGATTATTTGTAAACCATACTTTGCGCCGCTTTGCGAAAAACTTTGCGCTCTTTGCGGTAAAACCTACTTCTTAACCGGCAACAACTTTATTTCTTTGGCTTTAAAGCGATTATTTACGATTTCGCCGGTTACTTCTGCTTTGTTTACGGCATTGCAAAAACCATGTTCGCCATGTGCGTCACCGAAATCATCTATATTTTTACCATCTACAAAATAAGGTTTTCCATCTATTTTCACGGCCAGTTCGCAATCTTTACCCTTCATTTTAAACTGACATTCGCCACAAGCAATATCGACCGTTTGTTTGGTAATAACTTTTGCAGCAGCAGCTTTTTCTGGTTTAGTTTGGGCATTTGCAGCAATGGCAAATACGCTTAAACACAAGGCAACAATTAAATTCTTCATGACTTATTTTTTATCAAATTTATGGTTTTTAACGCGGAAAGAAATAGTGTTTGGTATAAATAAAACTGCTTTCATTTGACTTAATCCTGTCCTTCGACAGGCTACCATTGACAGACCTCGTAAAATAATCGTCATTTCAACTGGAGCCGGCCGGTTTTTCACCGGTGGCGAAATGAAGAAATCTATTTAGACAGATTGCTCGACTACGTTGCACTCCGCTGGAAATGACGATCCCGGAAGGGAGCTGTCACTCATATTGGTTTTTATACAATAAATTACCCCTCAGGATGACAAACTATTAGAAAATGATTTCCTCATTAATAAAGGAACAAAAAAAGGGATATGCACATGCACATCCCTTTTTGAATATAAACTTCGGACCCCCGACTACGGACTTCCGACTTTACTAGTAACGATATTCGTCTGATTTAAACGGACCTTCAACCGGTACACCGATATAATCAGCCTGGTGTTGATCTAAAACATCTAATTCTACACCAATTTTTTCTAAGTGTAAACGAGCAACTTTCTCATCTAAATACTTAGGTAAAACATAAACTTTGTTTTCGTATTTATCTGTGTTGGTCCAAAGTTCTAACTGAGCCAGAGTTTGGTTGGTAAACGAGTTACTCATTACAAAACTTGGGTGACCAGTTGCGCAACCTAAGTTAACTAAACGACCTTCGGCCAATAAAATGATATCTTTACCTTCGATAGTATATTTATCTACCTGAGGTTTAATTTCTACTTTAGTTGAACCATAGTTTGCGTTTAACCAGGCAACATCAATTTCGTTATCGAAGTGACCAATGTTACAAACGATAGCTTTATCTTTCATGGCTAAGAAATGCTCGCCACGAACGATATCGCGGTTACCGGTTGTAGTTACAATAATATCGGCTTCTTTTACTGCAGTAGCGAATTTCTTGACTTCATAACCTTCCATTGCAGCTTGTAAAGCACAAATCGGATCAATTTCGGTAACAATTACACGTACACCTTGCGAGCTTAAAGATTCAGCAGAACCTTTACCCACATCGCCATAACCACACACAACAGCTACTTTACCAGCCATCATTACGTCAGTTGCACGACGGATCGCATCAACCAATGATTCGCGACAACCATATTTGTTATCGAATTTAGATTTAGTTACTGAATCGTTAACGTTAATTGCAGGTAAGTGCAATGTTCCGTTTTTCATTCTTTCGTATAAACGGTGAACACCAGTAGTGGTTTCTTCTGATAAACCTTTGATCGCTGCAATCAGCTCAGGATATTTATCAAAAACCATGTTGGTTAAATCGCCACCATCATCTAAAATCATGTTTAATGGCTGTTGCTCCGGACCGAAGTGTAAAGTTTGCTCAATACACCAGTCAAATTCCTGCTCGTTTAAGCCTTTCCATGCATAAACCTGAATACCCGCAGCAGCAATTGCAGCAGCAGCGTGATCTTGCGTAGAAAAAATATTGCATGATGACCAGGTAACTTCGGCACCTAAAGCCACTAAGGTTTCGATTAATACAGCCGTTTGGATGGTCATGTGCAGACAGCCTGCAATACGCGCACCTTTTAACGGTTGTGTTGGACCGAATTCTTTACGTAAACTCATTAAACCTGGCATTTCTGCTTCGGCTAATTCGATTTCTTTACGGCCCCATTCTGCCAGTGAAATGTCCTTAACTTTGTAAGGGATGTAAGTTGTCTCTACTGATGACATATTATATTTATTTAATTGTTTAAAATTCAATAAGTTAACGAATCATCAAAATATACTTGCCCACTATTTGCCCGAAATATCTCAAACTATCGTTTTAACTGGCACAAAATTACGTATAACTTTCTATAATTTCTAAATTAGAAATATTGTGTGCATCTGGTTGTACAAAAAGAAATTATAATGATTTGGAACTGACATTTGATAAAACTATTTATCCGTATAAATATCAAATTCATGCATTGGCCAAACTTCGACCTGGCTCCGCAGCTGCCCGTTTTGAAAGAACATGTAGGTTACTGCGCTAATTCGTAAGCCGGTTTCAACCACATGAAAATCTGATTCCGCAAGGATTTCTGAAATCTCATCCTGGCTATAGAAAAAACTGATCAGCTGGTATGTAAAATAGGATACAATTATTTTTCCCTTCAACTACCATCCAGTTACGAGGGGCAAAATATTCGGCGAGTATTACCGATCGTGCTTTTACGTATTGGCTTGATTCTTTTATTTCCATAGAAAAGCCAAACTAAGGAAATATTGGAAATAAAAAAAGCTACCTATTTAGGTAGCTTGGTTTATAAATAATTTAATTCTTTGTTCTTTTTTTAACCGTTAATGGTTAAGTCGTTACTTTTGGTAGTTGCCATAATAAGGGTTGTTTAATGGTTGTCAAAGATATTAATTAATTTTTCATTTTCAAAGTTGCAAGATAACCTTGCTTTTTGTACATGAGTCCGGTGTACTCCTTCTCTATAAAGTCAATTCTATTGTGTTTTGTTTTAAAATTGTTCAATGTTCCAACTTCCACAAAATTAGCCTCAATTCCTTTTAAGAATATTTGGACCTTGAAATTATTCTGAATATACGAAGTTCTATACGAAATTATGTGGTCTGACTTTAAAGAATACACTTTTGTTACAGAATATTCCAGATTATACCCATTCTTATCCTTTAAATGCAACTCAAAGCTAGATTCCAAAATGTTTTTATTCCTAACCTGTTTAAGTTCGGTATCCACCTGCTTACTATTTACTTTAACATAATTTAACTTTAAGGAGGTATCTGGACAATGATCTGCACATTGAATTTGATTCCGATAGGGATGAACAAATACCGTCGATGCTTCTGAAGGTATAACAGTAAATGAAATAGCGTGATTTACTTTAACCAGTTCTTTGTTTTCATCTATAAGTTCAATTTCTATAGTTTCACTACAATTATCATAATACTGAACTAATGAAGTGGGAAGATAGGTATCCTTAACGTCCTTCATAAGATCGGCATGAATATTCGGAAACTTATCTTTAACCAGCACCTTAGTTACTTTTTCCCAAAATAACGGAAGATCAAGCCTGTTTTTCAAAAACTTCGCGTCGTAAACAATTTCGTTTAGTTCTTCCTTAAAAACTCCTAAAAATTGAATCGATTTTAATACCAAGGCAAAAATTCCACTAGCTAAAATTGAGCTGCCAACATTTTGAAGAAATTTTTCCCATTTATCATTTTCAAAATCCACGAAGGACCCCATCCCAAGCGCCAGCACTCCAGCACAAGTTAAAATCCAAGGTAGAGCAGAAAAGAATGTTTTTTTTGTCGCGTTCCACATGAGCCATTAATTTCTGCGAAAGTATTTTATACCGTCCATATTTCCAAATTGTTAAGAATTTATTTCTTCATCCAGCATAACCAGTGCAACCAAATCAGGTATAAACCGCCGGATATTTCTATATTTATCTCTTTAATGGCCGAATATGGATACTTACTATTTATTTCTTGACGAAAGTGGAGATCATGGATTATCTAACATAAATACTTTCTTCCCTGTTTTTCTTCTCTGCGGAGTATTATTTGAAAAAAATCAATATCAAAAGAGCCGGAATCTAATAAATGATATAAAAAATAAATATTGGGGCAATAAAGAGGTTATACGTCACTCTAGCGACATCAGAAAATGCAATAAAGAGTTTCAAATTTTATTCGATCTAGAATTGAAAGGAAAGTTCATGACCGATGTAAACTCTATCATTACTGGCTGTGATTATACAATAATAGCAGATGGGATTCAAAAAGAAGAATAAGTAAATTCAGGGCGGTACAAACAATTACTTTTCTGCAAATAATTCCAAAACTGGTTTTAAAAACCAATCACCGATTGCTAACTTACCAGCCAAATCAAATGCTTTATGAATGAAATTAAATGGGGGATTATTGGCTGTGGCGATGTAACAGAGGTTAAAAGCGGGCCTGCATTTAATAAGGTACCTAACTCATCGTTAGTAGCCGTAATGCGCAGAGATGCGGTGAAGGCTGCAGATTACGCCCAGCGCCACGGTGTACCGAAATGGTACAGCGATGCTTCTGAGCTGATTAACGACCCCGAGGTAAATGCTATTTATATTGCTACGCCACCCCTGCAACACGAAGCCTACACCATTGAAGCCCTTGCTGCTGGCAAACCGGTATATGTAGAAAAGCCGATGGCTTTAAACGCAGCTGCCGCACAACGCATGGTAAATGCAGCAAATAATTATGGGGTAAAACTAAGTGTGGCACATTACCGCCGCGAACAGCCTTTATTTTTGAAAGTAAAATCTTTAATCGATAAACAGGTAATCGGCGATATCCGCTTTGTTGATTTGCACATGTTGCAGCCAGAAAAAAGCAAGGTAATTGCCAAAACGGCTTACAACTGGCGCATGGACCCCAATATTGGTGGCGGTGGTCTTTTTCACGATCTCGCACCCCATCAGCTGGATTTGATGCTCTATTTTTTCGGAGCCATTAACAGTTTTAGCGGAATTGCACTTAACCAATCGAAACAACAACCTGTTGATGATTTAGTAACCGGCCGTATCTTATTCGAAAACGGTGTGGTATTTAATGGCACCTGGTGTTTTTCAGTTGCAGAAGGGCAACAATTAGATGTTTGCAACATTTATGGCTCTAAGGGCAAAATCAGCTTCCCGATGTTTGGCCACCAGGTTAAACTAACGCATAATGGAGTAGAAGAACAGTTTGATTTTTTGCCGCTTGCCCATGTCGAGCAACCGATGATAGAAAAGGTAGTAGCTTATTTCCTGAATGAAAGCGAAAACCCATGCAGCGGAGAAGAGGCTTTAAAAACCATGGAATTGCTAGACGGTTTTACCGCAAACTTTTAATTATTTAAAGCTAAAAATCAACCACTTACAACAAAACAGATCCTTTTCTGAAAATATTTCAAAAAAACTAAAACAAAATTTTACGCCGTTTGTCTATTGTTTAGTTTGTTTGGTTTAAGCTTTATACGATGGATGTTGTATACTGCAAAATAATTTCAGCCTCATAGAAATATGGGGCTTTCTCATTTTATAAAGTTCACAACAAATTACTTTGCGACCAGCATGAAACCAGTCGCAAAGAATTTAAATTGTTTTTATCTTCTTTCGTTAAAAACCTGAAATTCGGCTATTGAGGCTGTTTCTTTCGAGTGTTCGATGCGGATACGCAACTTGCTGGTCCAAATGCGATCGAAACGGTGAATTTTAATCTTGTCGGCATTTTTACCATCAGCAATTTTTTTCCACTCTACACCATTCCAATATTCAAGCACATAATCATCAATATTGGCTTTTTGCTCGGCAACTACAACCATATTTACAGGCTGCTCGTTTTTGAAATCGATTTCGAACCAGGGTTTAGCTACCGAACTGTTCGAGGTCCACGAAGTGCGGTAACTATCGTCATTGGCAAAATCCATTATATTCATATCATCACTCCAGGTAGCATTTGCAGCCTGATTGATGGCGATATTACTGGAGATAATTGGCAGATCAAGTGGAGGCAATTTAGCAGTAGCTCCTTCATTCTTCCATAATTTACCTACTTCTTTCAGCGATTCAATCGCATTATCATCGATTAATCCATCGCGGTTAGGCGCAACATTAAGGATAAAATTACAGCTGGCCTCATTTAAAGGTTTAATCAGTGTTTCTACAATTTCGCTTGGCTTACGCACTGGCACAGTAGGGAAATCGGTTTTCCAGAACCACGAAGTGTTAATTGGTAAACAAGCTAAAGCAGGCATAACCTTGTTTTCTTTGTGCATCCGCTGGCCGGCGCCCATTTCGTAAGTTTTAATATCGGTGTAGTATAAACCTTCTGCAGGGTATTTCGCGCCATTTAAATCCATTACCAAACAATCGGGCTGCAAAGTTTTAATCAACGTATAAATATCTTCAAAAGGAACGTCATCATAAGAAATCCGCGACCATGGCGCATCCCAGCCATCAATAATTAAAGCCTCAATTTTACCATACTTGGTTAACAATTCGGTAATTTGCTGCTTAATCATCTCGATATGCTTGGGGGTAATCTGGTTTGGTCTCAATTTATGGTGTGTATCCAGTATAGAATAATACAACATCACTTTTAAACCGTTAGCACGAAAAGCATCGGTAAATTGTTTAACCACATCCTTACCATAAGGGCTATTCATTACATTGTAGTCGGTGCTTTTGGTATCCCAAATACAGAAACCGCTATGGTGTTTGGTGGTTAAACAACCGTAACTCATATTGGCCGATTTAGCTGCCTTAGCCCATTGGTTGGCATCGAGTTTTTTAGGGTTGAACAATTTTGGCAAGGCATCCGGATCGGGCCAATCGGCATTGGCGTAAGTAGGAATATTGTAGTGAATAAACATACCAAAACGCAGATCGACAAATTGCTGCTGCAATTGGTTAAGGTGTTTGGCGGCATCGGCATTTTTAAGCTGCGCTTTCACCAGGGGTGAAATCAAGATTAATAGCGCTACTAAAACGTTTTTCTTAATGGATACAAGTTTCATTTTTTGAATAAGGTAATTTATAAATAGTTGGGTTGTTTTGGTTTAAAGGTCTGGAGCGTTTGAATTAAAACATTCCAATTTTTAGCGAGCTTCAGACGAAGCTATTAATTAGAGATTATTCAGTCAGATTAACGGATCCTGATAACCTGACTGAATAACAATGCACCGCAAGCAGTACTAATTTTCGTTTTTCTTATTCCAGATATCGTGATACAATTCTTCGTGTCTTCTAAATTGTAAATGTACATAAGGGCACAATGGAATTACCATTAATTTATTTTCCCTTACATAAGCAACCATTGCTTCGAGCAGAAGTTTAGCGTAGCCCATGCCTTCACGATCGGGCTCTACTTCCGTGTGGTAAACCGTTAAGTCGCTACCCTGAATGTCAAAAACCATTTCACCGGCTTTACCTTTTTCATCAAAAATTTCGAATGCACTTGGTCCTTCTTGCTGAAGGTTTAATTTTACTTCTGCCATGATTTCTTAACTGATTTTGAGTTATTTTTAAAGCACCAATCCTAAAAATGGCGCATCTATTCGTCCGTTTTGCACCAATTTTATTGATAGCCGAAAGATAAGCAATAGAAATGAGCTCTATTTAATTTTACCTGAGAATCTGCAAACAAAATTGAAAGAATACCTTATTGAACTTTACATTCTTTGTTCAAATGGTAACCTGTTGTATACCTTAAATACATTTTAATAAACAATATGGAAACATAAAAATAAAACTTTGATTTTCAATCAATTATTGCTTAAATTCAGATAACCAAATCCTAGTGTTATGAAAACTGTAAAACACTTACTCGATACCAAACAAGTGCGCATTATCTCGGTACCCGAAAATATTTCAGTTTTGGAAGCCTTAAAGGTAATGACCGAAAAAAACATCAGCGCTGTACTGGTGATGGAAGACCAAAAACTGCATGGTATTTTTACCGAACGCGATTATGCCCGTAAAATCATCCTGCAGGGTAAATCATCAAAAGATACGCTGATTAGCGAAGCGATGACGGCCACCCCGATCACTATCACTTTAAACGACAGCATCGATTTTTGCATGGAACTGATGACCGATAAACACATCCGCCATTTACCTATAGTTGTCGATAGCGAAGTTAAAGGCATGGTTTCTATCGGCGATGTGGTGAAGTTTATTATCGAAGACCAAAAACAAACCATTTCGCAATTAGAAAGCTATATTAGCGGGTAAACAACCCGAATGAAACTGCTCCTTAATCCTGTACTGGCTTTGGCTATAAATGGCTGGATGATTTTACTATTTCCACCGCCATTCGCCTGCTATGGTTAAAGGCTCCTTTAAGTTCTGCGATTCTAAAAACTTACGCAATTCTTCATCACCCTGAACCCCAACAGGTATTTTAGGGGTATTGGCCAGTGCGTAGGTAAGCATGGCGCTATAACGAACCGTGTTTTTCAATTCCTGCTCATCAACCAGTTTAAATGAATCGCCATCTGAGTGGTAAAAAGGGCCCGAGTTATTGGGTAATTTGCCACCAAAACCGCCACCCGTCGGGATGCCCTCTAACATAAATGGTTGGTGATCGCTATGTAAACCTGCGCCTGCATTAAACAGATTTTTAAAACCCGTATCTATTTTTACAATCTCTGCACCCCAGGCCGTAAATAAGTCTTTCATCTCCGCTCTCGAAGTCGAAAAGCCTTTAGGATCGTTGGTCATATCGTAGTTGAGCATAAATTTAACCTGGGCTAAAGTTCCGTTCTTTTTGGCCTGTTCTACATAAGCCTTTGAGCCCAATAAACCTTGCTCCTCCCCCATAAACAACACAAACTCTACAGTTCGTTTCGTTTTCAAATTCAGTTTTTTAAAGGTGCGTGCCATATCTATAATAGCAAAAGAACCTATTCCGTTATCGATGGCACCAGTAGCTAAATCCCAGCTATCTAAATGTCCGCCAACCACAATTTTATCTTTTGGCAATTCGGTTCCTTTAAAGGTGGCAATTACATTGCGCGCCTTAATTACACCCGAAAAATTTGTCATGGCGATATGGGCAACCTGTGCTTGTGTTTTCAGCTTTTCTTTTAAAGCCATACCATCTTCCAAACCGATACAAACCGCAGGGATGGCAATTAATTTGCCTGTAACCGAAGCCGTACCTGTTAAAAGCACGCCATCTTTTACCGTATTGATGATAATAACCCCAATGGCTCCGTATTTGGTGGCAATGGCTGTTTTCTCTGAGCGGTGCAGTGATTTCGTTCCAGCAGGCGAACCCGGTAAAACACCTAAATAAATCAGTGCAATCTTTCCTTTAAATTTAGCTGGATTAGCCTGATAATCGGCTTCCAGCCCATTTCCAGCATCAACAATATCGCCACTCACATTTGCGCTTACCGGCGAGTGTGCCAGCGTTACCGCTTTTATTTTAGTCAGGCTGTTTTTATCAGCACCTATTTCTACACTAATGGTTTTTCTGCTCCAGCTTTCAACTTCAAAAGGCTGAAACTTTACCTCGCAGCCATACGATTTCAGTAAATCGAAAGCATACTGCTCTGCTTTTGCCCCATTTGCCGAACCGGTTAAACGGTGACCAATGGTTTCTGTTTCGTATTTTAAATTCTGGTAAGCTTTGCCATTTTGTTGTACATCGGCATTAATTTTCGAAAATACATCGCCAAATTGATCTTGTGCATTGGCAAATATGGCCGAACAGATGAGCGCAGCTGAGAATAGGTATTTCATAATAAGTTGATAAGTGCGTGAAAATACAAATTTGCAGCACAGGATGATAGCTGTAACGGTTATTTTGCTTTAGATTTTTCAGTAAAATTAACCATATAAGGCACGTAAGGTCATTGTAGCTTACTTGCCCTAATATGACTTATATGGTTAAGAAGGAGAATAGCAGAAAATTAGGCTGTAAAATCAACTAAGGTTTCGCATGCACCTTTTTCTTCGGGAAAGCCAACGAAGCCACAACACTGATGACCAATATCGCCAGGATAATAATTAGCGAATGCTCAGTGGTAAAACCCCATTTCTCCAGATAAGTATGGCCAAGCATTTTCACCCCGATAAAAGCAAGCAGCACCGCTAAACCTGTTTTTAAATAATGGAATTTATGGATAATGTTCACCAATAAAAAGAACATAGACCTTAGGCCCATGATGGCGAAAATGTTAGAGAAAAATACGATGTAAGGATCTTTAGTAACTGCAAAAATAGCTGGTATCGAATCTACCGCGAATAACAAATCGGTAAACTCCACAATCAGCAATACCAAAAACAAAGGCGTAACCAATGTTTTGTGGTTAATTTTTACGAAGAATTTTTTACCCTCATATTTAGGGTGTATTGAAAATATTTTCGAAGCCCACTTAACTACAGGGTGATTTTCAGGATCGATTTTATCGTCATCATCCTTACTGAAAAACATTTTCACCCCTGTAAATACCAGGAACGCACCAAACAGGTATAAAATCCAGGCAAATTTGGCGATAAGTGCGGCACCCACAAAAATGAAGATGAAACGCATAATAATTGCACCTAAAATACCCCAGAACAATACACGGTGGTAATATTTCTCTTCAACCACAAAGGCCGAGAATATGAGTACAATTACAAAAATATTATCTACAGAAAGGGCGTATTCTATTACATAACCGGTTAAAAACTCCAGCCCAAGGTTTTGCCTGTAAATGGCTAAACTCCCTTCAAAATCGTCTGGAATAAGTTTAATGTGGTGTTGGTGGTTGATTACAATCTCCTTGAGATGGGCAAAATCCTTAATTCCATGCAGCTGGTGACCTTCCGTTAACAGAATAAAATAAAATCCCAGGGCCAGGGCCACCATAACCAAACTCATTATACCAGCTTGTTTTAAGCTTACAATGTGCTCTTTTCGGCTAAAAAGACCTAAATCTAAAGCCAGTATCAGCACAATAAACAAAAGAAAACCTATGCTGAAAAGTAGTTCGTTACTCATTATTTTTTACGTTCTGTAGTATAAAGTACAAGCTGTTCTAACCCTGTTCTTGCTTCGCCGGCATCAAAACCGTGCAAAATAGCAAAAGCCTCATTCTGGTATTCCAGCATTTTTTGGTTGGCATAATAAACCCCTTCGTAGGCATTCACAAAATCAATAATCTGCTGAATCTTAACCGGATCATCCTGGTGGTTTTTAACCAGATTAATGATTCTTTTACGTTCAGTTTTCTCGGCCTTGTTTAGTGCATAAATTAAAGGTAAGGTTACTTTTTTCTCTTTAATATCAATGCCCAGTGGCTTACCCACATCATCGGTACCAAAATCAAAAGTATCGTCTTTAATCTGAAAAGCAATCCCTACTTTTTCGCCAAACAGGCGCATTTTTTCAATTGTTGCATCATCAGCACCAGCCGATGCAGCGCCCGCAGCACAGCACGAAGCAATTAATGATGCCGTTTTCTGACGGATCACATCAAAGTATAAATCCTCCGAAATATCCATCCGACGCACTTTTTCTACCTGCAACAACTCGCCCTCACTCATTTGTTTTACCGCTTCCGATACTATCTGTAACAAACGATGCTCGTTATTGTTTACCGAAAGCAAAAGCCCCTTAGCCAGCAGGTAATCGCCCACCAAAACAGCAATTTTATTCTTCCATAAAGCATTAATTGAGAAAAAGCCACGGCGTTCGTAAGCATTATCTACCACATCATCGTGCACCAGCGTAGCCGTATGCAAAAGTTCTACCAGGGCAGCCCCACGGTGTGTAGATTCCGTAATTCCACCGCACAATTTAGCAGCAAAAAACACGAACATGGGCCGCATTTGTTTGCCTTTTTGCTTTACAATATAATGGGTAATCCTATCCAGCAACGGTGCGTCGCTATGCATAGATTCTTTAAAGGTTTTCTCAAACGCTTTAATATCAGCAGCAATAGGTGTTTTTATCTGTTCGATTCCCGGCATTAAGTCGAAAAATTTTGATTGCAAACTTAAGCTAATTTCCCATAAAAAGATAATCTATTGCAAAGCATTGTACTTGTTTAGCAAAGCAAAGCCAGTAATTATTAACCACTTTCGTCCTGCTATTGCCCATAGTCCGCGCCCTCATGCTTCGGGCTGTGGGCTATCTGGCGCTATCAGGTTTAAAATCAATGGCAGGTGCAGGTAAACCGCCCCTCAACTGCCATAAGCAATTCGTTAAAAAATTAGCTTTATTTATTTCAAAAGTTTACATTTAAACCATCCAATCTAAATAGATGAAAAAGCGCTACAAAATCGTATTGGGTATTTCGGTACTGCTCGTGGCTGGCTATTTATTAGGTCCAAAGCCCAAGAAACCAGTTTACAACCAACAGCTTACACTCGTACCCGAGCTTGATGATCTGGATAATTATGTGGCCGGCATCGAAGCCCACCACAAAATAAAACCCGGCAATGCCGCCGAAATTATCTGGGCCGACAGCAGTCACCAGCAAACCGAATATGCCATTGTATACCTGCATGGTTTTTCGGCCTCCAAAACCGAAGGTAATCCCGTTCATCTTAATTTGGCAAAAAAACTACACGCCAATTTATACCTGGCGCGCCTGGCCGATCATGGTATTGATACCCTGGCGCCTATGCAATATTTTACGGCCGATCGGCTTTGGGAAACCAGCAAACAAGCCTATGCCATTGGCAAAAAGCTGGGCAAAAAGGTTATTTTGGTAGGCACCTCTACTGGTGGCACCGTTGCACTGAAATTAGCCGCCACTTACCCCGAAATTAACAGCCTCATTTTACTTTCGCCCAATGTAGCCATTAACGATAAAAATGCCTGGATGCTTAACGATCCCTGGGGATTGCAAATTGCCCGCAAGGTTTTAGGCAGCGATGAGCGCAAGGTTGATGGCCGTACCTTAGAATATAAAAAATACTGGTACACCAATTACCGTATCGAATCGCTCGTAGAATTGCAGGAGTTTGTAGAAAGTACCATGATTAAAAAAGTTTTCGAAAAAGTAAAACAGCCGGTTTTAATGCTGTATTATTATAAAAACGAGTTGGAACAAGACCCTGTTGTACGGGTAGATGCCATGCTTAAAATGTTTGATCAGCTGGGTACCCCCGAAAACCTGAAACGTAAAATAGCCATCCCCAATGCCGGCAACCATGTGCTGGGTTGTTACATTACTTCGAAAGATTTACCCAGTGTAGAAACTGCTATAGATAGTTTTGTGGGCAATGTTTTAAAAGTGCCTGTTATAAAATAGTGATTCTCAAGGAACAATAAGCGGATCGTCATTGCGAGGAGGAACGACGAAGCAATCTTTCATACTAGCGATCCTTACGATAAAGATTGCTTCGTCGGCTGAAAAAGCCTTCTCGCAATGACGTTTAACGATTAAATCTATTCACCGACTTTTTGATTATTAGAAAATGATTCAACCAAATTTCATATAATTGCCAACTTTTTTATATCTGCTTTACAATTGCGCTCCCTATGAAAAATTTTAAACCACTATTTCACGAAATCCTTTGGCTCATTGTTTGCCTGATATTTACAATTGCCATCAACTTTGCCCTATTAGGAAAATCCCTTTTCGAAAAGGATATAGATATCAATCTACACGACACTTATTTTGTGATTAACAAACAACATTTCTTAATTTCTTTTTTTATTATTTTCTCTTTTTTTGTGTATTTCATAAAAGAGAAGCGACATGCTTTCGAACGCAAATGGGCTTTCTTCATTTTTCTAATTTTAGGGCTAAGCTTCTCTACAATAATCACTAAAGCAAGTCCACTTTTATCTCTTCTTAGTACTCCTGCCAATAACGGTTGGACAATTTATCCGCCTTTATCAGTTATCGGGAAGAATCAAAACATATTACCCAAAGAAAATTTCTCATCATATTTTTTTACAGCATCAAACGTACTCTTGGCCATTCAAATATTAATAATTGCTTTAATGCTATTTGCTACGTACAAGTTTGGGAAATCCCCGAATAAATAATCAACTGGTATTTACCAATTATTTGATTGTGTAATTTATTGCTTAACGTTGTGGCAAATTACAACCTCATGAAATTCTATATCACTGCTATACTAATCTGCATATTAAGTACAAACTTTGCTTTCTCCCAAGAACAGCCATTTGTTTTAGGAAAAATTGAAAAAATCAACTCGAAACAACTTGCCGAAACCAGAACATTAAACATTTACCTGCCCGAAGGTTACTCGCCCGATTCGGCCAAAACCTATCCCGTAATTTATCTGTTGGATGGCTCAGCCAACGAAGATTTTATCCATGTTACGGGCCTCGTACAATTCTTAAGCATGATTGAGGCCATGCCCAAATCGATTGTGGTGGGCATTGCCAATGTAGACCGGAAACGGGATTTTACCTACCCAACCAGCATTGCAGCAGATTTGAAAGATTTTCCAACCACAGGTAAATCGGCTAACTTCATTGCTTTTATCGAAAACGAACTGCAGCCTTTTGTTCAGCAGAAATACAAAATCAATGGATCGAAAACCTTAATCGGTCAGTCGTTAGGTGGTTTGCTGGCTACCGAAATACTCCTTAAAAAACCTTTACTTTTTACCAATTACCTGATTATTAGCCCGAGTTTATGGTGGAATAATGAATCGCTTTTAAACGACATCCCTAAATATTCAGCTAACCTTTCGAAAGCTAAGGCTAATGTGTTTATTGCAGTAGGCGCCGAAGGAAAAGTAATGGAAGCGGATGCCAAAAAGCTGTCAGAAGTTTTAACGCCTTACCAAAACCTGAAGGTAAACTTTGTACCACTGCTAAACGAAAACCATTTAACCATTTTACACAATGCCTTGTATAAAGGCCTGGGTTGGTTGTACCAGAAGAAAAAATAGGATTACATGCTGGTTGGCGATGACACCAACCGGTAAAAGAGATCCGTCATTCCCAACTTGATCCGATAGCTATCGGATGGGAATCTTAAAGCACATTACATTCAGAATCAATACGCGAAGAAAAACCAGGATTTATATGCTGGTTGGTGTGGACACCAACCAGTAGGGAGTGACAAAACTGTTTTAACTTGCAATATTTTTCACAATCATTTCGGCATGTACGCGCGAGTTTTCGATAAATAGCTTGTGGGTATCTAAACCGCCGCAAACCACACCTGCCAGATACAAACCTTTAACATTGGTTTCCATCGTTTCTTCATTGTAAAACGGGCAAAGGCTTTCAGGCAGTTCAATACCGAATCTCCGCAACATCGAAAAATCAGGCTGATAACCTGTCATCGCAATTACAAAATCGTTGGCAATGGTTTTAACACCCTCAGGCGTTTTAATATCTACTTCATTTTCTCTGATGGCCAGCAGTTCTGAATTGTAAAGTGCAGTAACCTCACCTTCTTTAATCCGGTTCTGAATATCGGGCCTAACCCAGTATTTTACGTGTGGTCCTAAATCGCTGCTACGTACCACCATGGTTACATTTGCACCTTTGCGGTAAGTTTCCAGAGCGGCATCAACACCCGAATTATTGGCCCCAACAACCACTACATTTTGAAATGCATACAAGTGCGGGTCCTTGTAATAGTGGGTAACTTTAGGTAAATCTTCTCCGCGGATGTTCATTAACAAAGGCACATCGTAAAAACCTGTGGCTACCACTACATTTTTAGCCGTATAACTGGTTTTCGAAGTATTAATTTCGAAAAGCCCATCATCTTTTTTACTCACCTGGTTTACTCTTTCGAACAAATTAATTTTAAGGTCGAATTTTTCGGCCACGCGGCGATAATATTCAACAGCTTCATTCCGGTTTGGTTTGGGGTTAATGGTTACAAATGGTACCCCACCAATTTCAAGCCTTTGCGAGGTTGAAAAGAAAGTCATAAAAACCGGGTAATTGAATAAGCTGTTTACCAGTGCGCCCTTTTCTACAATAACATAACTAAGGTTGGCTTTTTGGGCTTCGATGGCGCAGGCCATGCCAATGGGCCCGGCACCTATAATTAAAAGGTCGTAATGATTTTCAGACATCAGGGTGTTGTTGTTCGCTTTATTGAGTGATCGTCATCTCGACTGAAGCAACGCGGAATGGAGAGATCTATTGAAATAGATTTCTCGGCTGCACTGCGTTCCGCTCGAAAGGACGATCTCATTGAATTAAGATACTTTCATTGCTTTACTGGGGCAGGCAAAATCGGTTCTTTTTAAACCAGTATTTTTAATGGCCCCGTAACCGCCCGCTATATCAATTACCTGTTCTACCCCGCGCGATTTTAAAATCGAAGCAGCAATCATAGAGCGGTAACCACCGGCACAGTGAATATAATAAGTTGCTTTCGGATCAATTTCGCCCATCCAGTCGTTTATAAAATCTAAGGGACGGCTAAGTGTAAACTCCAGGTGTTCCGATTCGTATTCGCCGGGTTTACGTACATCAAGCGCAGTAATTTCGGCATTAGTGGCCACTTGCTCGAAAGTCTCAGCCGAAATCGATTCGATGGTATCGATTTCTTTATTGGCAGCAATCCAGTTTTCGAAACCACCATCCAGATAACCAATGGTACTATCGTAACCTACACGGGTTAAGCGCGTAATGGTTTCTTCTGCTTTGCCCTGCTCGGTAATTAATAAAATGGGTTGTTGTAAATCGCTTATTAAAGCGCCTACCCATGGTGCAAACTGGCCATTCAACCCAATATTAATCGAATTTGGGATAAAACCCTTTGCAAAAACCTGTGGATCGCGGGTATCAAGCATAATGGCGCCGGTTTGGTTAGCCAGATCCTCAAATTGCTGCGGACTTAAAGCATTTAAACCTTTCTCGTACACTTCATCAATACTTTCTACCCCGCCTTTGTTAATGGCTGCGTTTTTAGCAAAATATTGTGGCGGTGGCAGAATACCATCGGTAACTTCGGCAATAAACTGTTCTTTTGTTTCTGCCCTCAATGCATAGTTTACTTGTTTTTGATGGCCCAGGGTATCAAAAGTTTCTTTACTCATGCTTTTGCCACAAGCCGATCCTGCACCATGCGCCGGGTAAACAATTACATCATCGGCTAAAGGTTTAATTTTTTCGTTTAACGAATCGTAAAGCATTCCCGCCAAATCTTCCATAGTTAAATTGCCTTTTTGAGCCAAATCCGGGCGACCAACATCACCTATAAACAAAGTATCGCCACTAAAAATACAGTGGTCTTTGCCATTTTCATCGGTTAATAAATAAGTGGTCGATTCTAAAGTATGTCCGGGTGTGTGTAGAGCAGTAATGGTTAGTGCACCTATTTTAAACTGCTCGCCATCTTTAGCAATGTGTGCTTTAAATTCGGTTTTTGCCGTAGGACCATAAATAATCTCTGCGCCCGATTTCTCTGCTAAATCTACATGACCCGAAACAAAATCGGCATGAAAATGGGTTTCGAAAATATATTTAATGACTGCACCAGCTTTTTCGGCCTTTTTTAAATAAGTGGCAACTTCTCTTAAAGGATCGATAATTGCAGCCTCGCCATTACTTTCGATGTAATACGCAGCTTCTGCCAGGCAGCCTGTATATATTTGTTCTATTTTCATGTTTAATAAGTATCGAGTGTTGTGTATTAAGTATCAAGACATAACCTTACGCCTTAAACCCTATACCTTATACCTCTTTACTAGCAAAAATAACGCTAAATACTTATAACCGAAATGATACTGCTCATAATTGCAGAAGTTTTACTTTTTTTCACAAGACCTCGCAGGTTTTAAAAACCTGCGAGGTTTGTAAAAATGCTCAGCATTACGCTTATTGATTATCTTTTAATCTTTCGTCAACTCTCCCCTTAGCGATTCTTCCATCAATCTGCGGCTTTCTTCAAGTGGTAACCCCAGCCCCATCACAAACATCAGTTTGGTTACGGTAGCCTCGAAAGTTAAATCGTAGCCACTCAACACGCCCATTTTCAGGAGTTCTCTACTGGTTTCATAACGACCTAACTGTACCGATCCTTTTTTACACTGCGAAATATCGATAATGATTTTACCATTCAGAATGGCCTGACGCAAACTATCTAAAAACCATTGTGCTGTAGTAGTATTGCCTGAGCCAAATGTTTCTAAAATAATGGCATCAACTTTCGAATCGGTAATGGCCTGAACAGCTTGAGGGGTAATACCCGGATATAATTTCAGCACACCGATATTTGAATTGAAATTGGTATGCAAGGTTAATTTGCCCTGAGGGGCTTTAATGATATAATTTCTATAAAACTGAAGATGAACACCGGCTTCGGCCAAAATTGGATAATTGGGCGAGCGGAAAGCCTCAAATTTTTCACTATTGTATTTAATAGAGCGGTTACCCCTAAACAGTTGTGCATCAAAATAGATGCAAACTTCGGGAAAGAGTGCCCTGCCACCTTCTTTGGTCGCGGCAATTTCAAGTGCAGTGATTAAGTTCTCTTTCGCATCTGTTCTGATTTCGCCAATTGGCAATTGCGAGCCAGTTAAAACAACCGGTTTATCGAGGTTTTCGAGCATAAAGCTCAATGCTGACGCGGTAAAAGCCATGGTATCAGATCCATGCAGAATCACAAAACCGTCGTACTGATCGTACTTATTGTAAACAAGTTCAGCTAAAGTCTTCCAGATTTCAGGATCCATGTTCGATGAATCGAGCACCGGATTAAAAGAATGTACATCTAACTGGTAATCTAAACGGTTTAACTCCGGAACATTTTCTTTGATCTGTTCGAAATTAAAGGGAACTAACATCCCGTTGGTAGGATCGTTAACCATACCGATGGTACCACCGGTATAAATTATAAGTACTTTGGTCATTTGGTTGGTGAAGGTTGCTCACCGCAAAGAAAGCAAAAAATTACAAATGACGGGCCGATATTTTTAAATTAGTAACAAAAACAGTTATTAAAACGCTTTAGTTGACAATAAAATAAAAAACTAAGCATTTTTTTATCAAATCAACAAAACCGATTATACTGAGCTGATTGACGAGGGTATCAACCAGTAAACAGTCTTACTATCGGTCGGTGTCGCACCGACCGAAACAGATCTATCCAAGCTGATTGACGAGGTTGCTACCAGTAAAAGAAGAGATGCTGAAACAAGTTCAGCATGACGATATTGTGTTATCCTATGGACTGGGAACACAAACCAGTAGAAGAAATTCTTTTTAAACCCCGAATATCTTTTTCGAATTTTCAGTGGTTACCGCAGCAATTTCTTCGATAGGCACGCCGTAAATATCGGCCAGCTTTTGGGCAACATAAATCAGGTAACTGCTTTCGTTGGGTTTACCACGGAAAGGTACCGGTGCCAGATAAGGCGAATCGGTTTCCAATACCAGGTTAGCTAGCGGAATATCGGCAAGTACCGCATCCAGTCCGGCTTTTTTATAGGTAACCACCCCGCCTATGCCTAAATAAAAATTCAAATCGATAGCCTGTTTGGCCTGTGCCAAATTACCGGTAAAGCAATGAAAAATTCCACGCAATTTTTCATCTCTTTCACTTTCCAAAACTTCAAAAACCTCATCAAAGGCCTCGCGGCAATGGATCACGATAGGGAAACCCAAATCTTTTGCCCAGGCAATTTGTTTATGAAAGGCATCTTGCTGAATGGTGAGTGTAGTTTTATCCCAGTATAAATCGATCCCGATTTCGCCAATAGCGTAAATTTTTCGCCCGGCTATGCTAGAATAGATCTCGTCAAGTGCGATCAGATAATCTTCTTTTACATCACAAGGGTGTAAACCAGCCATTGCAAAACAATTTTCAGGATATTTTGAAACCATATCGTCAATCATTGCAATAGATTTTACATCTACATTAGGCAGAAACAAACGGTTTACATTATGCTCAAAGCAACGCTCCATTAACTGCGATTGCTTTTCGGCATCCTGCTCGTAATATAAATGGGTATGGGTATCGGTGAAGATCATTTTAGTATGAGAAGTAGTAAGTAGTAAGTAGTAAGTAGCGAGAATCAAGTATCAAGATAAATTTTGGTATTGATATCGGTATAAGGCATGCTATTTCTTTGTGGCTTTGCTTTTCTTCGGCGCTTTGGCAGTAGGCTCCGGACTTCCGACTGCGGACTCCTGACCGTATTCCATTTCCTTTTTCAAAAATTTACCGGTTAAACTGATTGGATTCTGAATCAAACCTTCAGGGGTACCTTCAAACAGGATTCTACCTCCGCCGGCACCACCTTCTTCGCCCAAATCAATTACCCAATCGGCAACTTTTACCACATCTAAATTGTGTTCGATTACCAAAATGGTATTTCCTTTATCAACCAGCTCCTGCAACACACCTAAAAGCACATGAATATCTTCGAAGTGAAGTCCGGTGGTAGGTTCATCTAAAATATAGAAGGTTTTTCCGGTATCCTTTTTCGATAGCTCGGTGGCCAGCTTAACGCGCTGGGCCTCGCCACCCGATAAGGTAACAGACGATTGACCCAAAGTAATGTAGCCTAAACCAACATCTTTTAAGGTTTTTATTTTTCTATAAATAATCGGAATGTTTTCAAAGAAATCGCAGGCATCTTCAATGCTCATATCAAGTACATCGCTAATCGATTTGCCCCGGAAACGCACCTCTAAAGTTTCGCGGTTATAGCGCTTGCCACCACATTCTTCGCAAGGTACTTGTACATCAGGCAGGAAATTCATTTCAATTACCTTCAAACCAGCTCCCTGACAGGTTTCGCAACGACCTCCTTTCACATTGAAAGAAAAACGCCCCGGTTTGTAGCCCCTAATTTTAGCTTCGGGCAACTGTACATACAAGTTACGAATATCAGAAAACACACCGGTATAAGTAGAAGGATTAGAGCGCGGCGTTCTGCCAATAGGCGCCTGATCGATCTCAATTACCTTATCAATTTCTTTTAAGCCACTAATTTTCTCGTATGGGAGCGGTATTTTTTTTGCCCTGAAGAAATGGTGGTTTAATATTGGATATAGGGTTTCGGTAATTAAACTCGATTTACCCGAACCCGATACGCCGGTTACTGCAATAAATTTACCCAACGGAAAATCCACCGAAACCGATTTTAAGTTATGTCCGGTAGCTTTCATAATCGACAATTTATGTCCATTACCTTTTCTACGCTCCTTAGGGGTCTCAATTTTTTTAGTACCGTTTAAGTATGCAGCCGTTAGGGTTTTCGATTTAAGAATTTCTTTCGCCGTACCTTCGGCAACCACTGTTCCGCCGTGAATACCAGCCCCAGGGCCAACATCAATTACCCAGTCGGCCTCCAGAATCATGTCCTTATCATGCTCCACCACTAAAACGGTGTTACCTAAATCGCGCAAGTTTTTCAAGGCATTAATTAAACGCTCGTTATCACGCTGGTGCAAACCAATACTTGGCTCATCCAGAATGTACATTACGTTCATCAATTGCGAACCAATCTGCGTGGCCAGACGAATCCGCTGAGCTTCACCTCCCGAAAGGGTACGCGCGGTTCTATCTAAAGTTAAATAGGTTAAACCTACATCGGTTAAGAACCCAATTCTGGCTTTAATTTCTTTTAAAATTTCTTTTGCAATAATATTCTGGCGATCGGAAAGACGTTCATCAACCTTTTCGAACCATTTGTGCAGATCATTGATATCCATGGAAGAAAGCTCAAAAATATTTTTTCCATCTACTTTAAAATGCAAGCTTTCCTTTTTTAGACGGGCACCATTACATTCCGGACAAGTTTTCAGCTTGCGAAACTCATCCATATCATCCGATGCAGATTCACTTCTTTTTTCGTTCTGCTCTTCCAGCATTTTAATAATACCATCGAAAGTGATATTATAATTCTGCACATTCCATTTATTGTATTCTACTTCAACTTTGATCAAATCGGGCGAGCCATTTAAAATCATGTTGATTACCTCGTCGCTCAGTTTTTCGATTGGCGTAGAAAGGGAGAAACTGTATTTTTTGGCCAACGCTTTCAACACCTGGAACATCCAGATATCGCGGTACTCGCCCAGCGGAGCCAAACCTCCGTTTAAAATGCTCAATTTTGGATTCGGGATAACCGATTCTTTATCCACCACGAATATATAGCCCAAACCATCGCAACGCTCACAGGCGCCGTAAGGTGAGTTAAACGAGAAACTGTTTGGCTGAGGCTCATCATAAGAAATACCAGTGGTTGGGCACATCAGAAACTTACTGAAATGTGCCACATGATTATCCTTGTCGCTGATTTTGATCACACCTTTACCCATTTTCATGGCGGTTTGTAACGAATCCAGCAGGCGTTTTTTATCTTTCTGATCGATAATTAAGCGGTCGATTACCACTTCAATATCGTGTATTTTATAACGGTCGACCTGCATTTTGGCCGTAATGTCTTTAATCTCACCATCTACCCGCACCTTTACATAACCCTGTTTACGGATTTGCTCGAAAAGTTCGCGGTAATGCCCTTTTCTACCTTTAACCACTGGGGCTAAAATATTTACAGCAACGCCATCAAATTTCTGGAAAATGTTCTGTAGAATCTGATCTTCGCTCATGCGCTCCATCTTCTCACCCGTATTGTACGAGTAGGCATCGGCTACGCGCGCATAGAGCAAACGCATAAAATCGTAAATCTCGGTAATGGTACCTACGGTAGAGCGTGGATTTTTACTGGTAGTTTTCTGCTCAATGGCAATAACCGGACTCAAACCCGAAACCTTATCTACATCGGGACGCTCCATCCCCCCCATAAACTGACGGCTATAGGCGCTAAATGTTTCCATATAACGGCGCTGTCCCTCGGCATAAATGGTATCGAAAGCTAAGGATGATTTTCCGCTACCACTTAAACCCGTAATTACAACGAGCTGGTTGCGCGGAAAACTCACGTCTATATTCTTTAAATTATGCACCCTCGCACCATATACTTCTACATCTTTTTGCTCGCCGAGGTCGATAGATTTATTGCTCATATTTTATTTAAAGTTGGGGATAAAGTCAGGTACTTGAAAAGGCCGGATTTCAATCGGCAAAATTGCTAAAAATTTTATCAATTTAAAAGTCTAAACCAATCATTATTAAGGTTTAATTGTCATAATGTTTACCGTCTTTTTTAGGGATGTCCAAAGACATAACCACATGCAAATAAATTGCTATCTAAAATATCTTATTGATTAAACGCTGATAGCGAGGTAACGGTTTTGTATTTTTTATAGAATTGTTTTTTATAGCGAAAGTCTTTTTAATAGACTCCTCGACTCCGCTCGGAATGACAAATATCTTAAAGTTGATTTCGCTTATGTTAAGAATCTACCACTCTATAGTAGTTCCATTCTCAGTTGGGTGCCCTGTACAAACCAAAACCCGGCCCCTTTCCAACTCATCATCGGTAAGCACCTCGTTATAATCCATACGCACGCCACCTTTAGTACAGTTGGCTACACAGGTACTACACACCCCGCCACGACAGCTATAAGGCAGTTTAATTTTATGCTCAAGGGCAACATCTAAAATCCGTTTGGGCCAGGGGACATCCAGGTTGTAGGTTTCGCCTTTAAAGCTTAGAATTACGGAATAGGTATTCTTATCTACCACTTTTTCTGAGCTATCGTCCTCATCAACCTCATCTTCGGGCAGCACAAAAGTTTCACGCTTAACCTGTTTGATATCGAAACCCATGCCCAATAAAGTAATGCGGCACAAATCCATATAAATAACTGGCCCGCAGGTGTAGAAAAGTGCATCGCTCCGATGGAACAGCAAATGTTCCTTCAGCAGTTTTTCGATATAAAATTTATTTAAGCGGGCAGTAAGTAAATTTTTGCTGTTGCTAAATACCCAAACAATTTTTAAGCGATCTGGATATTGCTGCTGCCACTCGTTGAGTTCATCGTAAAATAGCGTCTCTTCTTTGGAGCGGTTACTATACACCAAAGTAATTTTCGACTTTTTTTCGGTAACCAGTGCCGTTTTCATGATCGAAAACAATGGCGTTATGCCTACGCCTGCTCCAAACAGAAAAATATCGCGCTCCAGGCTTTCTACTGGTTGATAGCTAAACAAACCTTGTGGCTCCTGAGCCAGCAGCACATCACCCTCAGCTGTTTTATGATGCAGGAACCGTGAAATCTCGCCATTCTCTACCCGTTTTACCGTAATTGCCAGCGGCTCATCCACATCCGGCGAACTGTTAAAAGAATACGATCTTCTGATTTCCTTATGCTTTCCTTCAAAAACCAATGATAAAAACTGCCCCGCCAGATATTTAGGATAGCTTTCTCCTAAGGCTTCAAATTGGAAAGTAATGTTATCGCCGGGCTGGTTAATAATTTTCTGGATACGCAGTTTGAACATAATACAAAGAAAAGGTTTTGGGCTTAAAGCGAAAAGCGTTTGGCGGAAATTCAATGTTTAGGGTTTAGGGTTTAGGGTTTAGGGTTTAGGGTTTAGGGTTTAGGGAAAACACCATAAGATAAGTTGTGTTTTAAATAAATGTTTAATACATATAAATGATCTTCTATTCCTGATATGGTAAAATAGTTCAATGGCTAATTGGCCATTTGTTCATTAGTTATCATGGTGTCGAGAAAATTTCGTGTTAAAAAATCTAGAGGCGAGACGTATCAAAACAATTCCGTGTTAATCCGTGGCTCTGTGGCTAGTAAGTTCATAGGGTCATTTGTCCATTGGTACTGCAAACTGCCTATTGCAAACTGGATAACGGTTAAATGGTTAATTGTTTAAATCGGTTAACTGACGCCAAACGCTTAACTCCAAACGCACATCCCAAAAAAATAAAAAGCGTCCTGATTCGAAAACCAGGACGCCTTACCAAATGCTTGTCTTTATCTTAATTATACTACTCGGCGTTATAAGCCAATAGTACCCGCGGTTTTGCGTAACCGTAACGTTTCGGATGTTCCATAATCTGTTTCATGGAAATTACTTTATAAACATAGCCACCGGTTTCGCGGTTCAACTTCATTTTGTAATAATTATCCTGATTTTGATTATCGATTTGCTTGCGCAGGCGTCCGTCGCCAATGTTATAAGCTGCTGCAACTAATGTCCAGCTTTCTAAACCCTGATACATTTCTTTAATGTATTTGCAGGCTGCGATAGTCGATTTACGCAAATTATAGCGTTCATCAACGTTGCCGTTTACTTTTAAACCATAAGTACGGGCTGTGCCAGGCATAAACTGCCAGATTCCGGCTGCACCTTTAGGCGAAACTCCTTCAGCCATTCCAGATTCAACCAGAGCCAAATACTTAAAATCGTTTGGGATTCCGTATGCCGCAAGAATAGGCTCAATTACCGGAAACCATTTTGCTGCTTTTGCATGCAAACGATTAGTTTGGGTATTGCCATAAGTGTGTGCGGCAAGGATTTTTTTCATTTTGCGCTCTACCTTTTTATCGCCTAATGGCAAAGTTTCCTGAGCGAAATTTAATTGTGCCATTAAGGATAGAGGGCCTGCCTCATATTCAACTTTCAGGCTATCAGATTTGGGTGTTGTAGTGTTTAATTTTTCTTCTTTTGCAAGACTTTTTTGTGCTAAGGGCATTTGGTAAGCGAACACTTTTGCCAAGATAAATAGTGTTGCCACTACCGCAAATGGTACGATGTGTTTCTTTAACATTTTCCTCCTTTTTTTGGTGAACTTATATAAAAACGTTGGCAAAGGTAAAAAATAATAAGCACATTATCAAATAGTTACAAAATTACCTGCAAAAATCAGCCTTTAAAGTGCTTTAAACAGCGATTTTCAATTTTGATTTTCAGCCCTTTTTTCTTATTTTAGAGGCTATTTTTTTATCTGATTTTTCCGCTCCGAAAATTGTTATGTTCAGCTATTTTTTATAAATTTGCAGCCCGCATTTTTAATGTGGTTAAAAGCGTATCATGATAAATAAAAACAACAGGAACAGTCGGGATGACAAATCCAAAACAGGTGGTCGGAAAACAGAAGGCAGAAGCAATGCTTCCGGATCTGATAAAAGAAGATCAGACGATAAAGACAACAAATTCAAAAAATCATCCGATTCAAAAGAAGGCTTCAAACCCCGAAGCGCAGACAGAGATTTCAAATCTAAATCATTCGGAGACAAAAAAGATTTCAAACCAAGAGCCGGCGGACGTGATTTCAAATCGAAAGATTCTGAACCGCAGAGTTTCAAATTTGGCGATCGTGAGTTTAAATCAAAAGATACTGGTTCAGCTTCAGAAGATCGTGGCTTCAAATCAAGAGGCGGTGGATCTAGAGATTATAAACCAAGAACCGGAGATAGAGATTTCAAATCAAGAGAAGGAGGTTCGAGAGATTATAAACCCAGAACAGGTGACAGGGATTTTAAACCAAGAGAAGGTGGAGCAAGAGATTACAAGCCAAGAACAGGAGAACGCGATTTCAAATCTAAGGATGGAGATTCGAGAGATTTTAAACCGAGAACTGGCGGTCGCGACTTTAAATCAAAAGATGGCGACAGAGAGTTTAAACCTAGAGAAGGTGGTTACAAGGATTTCAAATCGAGGGGCAAAGGAGATGGTTTTAAACCAAGTGCCGGAAGCTCTAGAGATGTAAAACCAAGAGAACCGAAAGATGGCGATACCCGTCCGTTCAGAAAACGCGAAGAGGTACAGCCAAGGGATACGGAGTTTAACCGTCCGGAAAGAACAGTTATTGCCCCGGCCCGCAAAACAAACGAAGATAAAGGCTTAATCCGCCTAAACAGATATATTTCTAATGCAGGTATTTGCTCGCGCCGTAAAGCCGATGAGCTAATTGCTGCCGGCATTATTACCGTAAACGGTGAAGCAGTTACCGAACTTGGTCACAAAGTTGATCCTGGAAAGGATTTAGTGCGCTACAATGGTGAATTGCTTAAACGCGAGAAAAAAGTTTACGTACTGCTAAACAAACCAAAAGACTATATTACGACTACCGACGATCCGCAGGAACGCCGTACCGTGATGCAATTGGTAGACAAAGCCAGTCGCGAGCGCATTTACCCGGTTGGCCGTTTAGACCGCAACACTACGGGTTTATTGCTGATGACTAACGATGGTGACCTGGCTGATAAATTATCGCACCCTAAAAACGGTATCACCAAAATTTACAATGTGGAGCTTAACAAAGCTTTATCGCAAGGCGATTTAAACAAAATTGCTTTCGGTTTAGAGCTTGAAGATGGCTTAATTAAACCTGATAACATTTCTTACGTTGCCGGTGGCACAAAAAAAGAAATTGGCATCCAGATCCACAGTGGCAAGAACCGTATTGTACGTCGTATTTTCGAACATTTAGGTTACAGTGTAGAAAAATTAGACCGTGTAGTTTATGGTAATTTAACTAAAAAAGATTTGCCACGTGGCAGATGGCGTTATCTGGAAGATCACGAATTGATCCAGATTAAACACTTAATTAAATAATACTCAAGGCAATCGTAAGATTGCCTTTTTTTTGCCTAAAACTATCGTCCTCGTTTGTAACGAGGATGGGCAAGAAAGGCGATTGTATCGCCTCAATTAAAATTTCAAACCTCAACCATCGCATTAGAAAAGATGACGATTTATAATTTTTTCCCATATTTGTTAAAAACAAGATCACCTTTTCTATGAAGAAGTATTTTTCTATCTTATTAATGTCGGTACTATCAACAGCTGCCCTGGCGCAAAAAAGCAATTATAACCTTATTGTGGGCACCTACACTGCTCCAGGCAAAAGCGAAGGTATTTATGCATATAATTTCAATACTTCGACAGCTGATGTAAGCTTAAAACACATTACAAAAGAAATAGCCAACCCAAGCTACCTGGCCATTTCGCCGGATAAAAAATATGCCTACGTAGTTAACGAAACCGGCAATACCAGTACGGTAAGTGCTTTTAAATATGATGCAACAACAGGTGCACTTACTTTTATTAACAAAGTGAATAGTCAGGGTGCTGATCCTTGCTATATTACTGCTGATACTAAAAATGTAATTGTAGCCAATTATTCGGGCGGTAGTTTGGCTGTATTTTCGCGTAATGCAGATGGCTCTTTAACTGAAGCTACACAGGTAATTAAACATACCGGCAAAAGCATTGATCCGAACGGCAGGCAACAAAGCGCCCACGTACACATGACCTTATTTACGCCCGACCGCAAATATTTAATTGTTAACGATTTAGGTGAAGACCAAACCTACATATACAACTACAACCCAACAGGTAAAGACAAAACATTAACCCAAAAAACCGTTATTAAAACCAATGCAGGTACCGGACCAAGGCACATTACTTTTAGTCCGAATGGGAAGTTTGCTTATTTAGCGCACGAATTTAATGGCTCCATTACTGCGTTTGCTTATGCCAATGGGAAGCTAACCAAAATTGAAGAAATTGGCACAACCGCTAAAGATTTCACTGGCCGTGTTGATGCCGCAGACATCCATGTATCGGCTGATGGAAAGTTTTTATACGAAACCAACCGCGGTGATGCCAACAGCATTTCCACTTTTTCAGTTTTATCAAACGGAAAGTTGAAGCTTATTGAAACCATAAGCACTTTAGGTAAAGGCCCGCGAAACTTCAGCATCGATCCGAGTGGTAATTTCTTGCTGGTTGGCCACCAATACACCAATAACGTAGTCATTTTTAAACGCGATAAAAAAACAGGCAAATTAACCGATAGCGGAAAAAGGATTGAGGTGGGGGCACCAGTTTGTTTAGTATTTGATTAATAAAACACCATGGAAAATTTCGATTGGACCAAATTCACTCTAAAAGTGGCCATTAAAGCCAAACTTGAAGATATCTACAACGCCTGGTCTACTGCCGGTGAGATTGAAAAATGGTTTTTAGTCGACGCAGAATTTTCTGATGAAAACGGACTAATTTTAAACAAAGCTCAAAACGCGCTCAAAGGCGACAAGTATAAATGGATTTGGTATTTATATGATGATGTAGAACGCGGTACCATTACCGAAGCCAATGACACCGATTATTTCCAGTTTACCTTTGCTGGTAGCTGTTTGGTAGAAATTAATTTGCGTACAGAATTTGAGTATACAATTGTAGAACTTACCCAAAAACACATCCCTACCGATGAGGCTTCAAAACGGAACATCCGGTTGGGTTGCCACAATGGCTGGAGTTTTTATCTGATTAACTTAAAATCGGTTTACGAAGGCGGATTGGATTTGCGCAATAAAGACAATCGATTTAAACCGATGCTGAATAATTAACAAGAATTGAAAAAGTATCAGGAAGAAATTAACGAAGCAGGTTTTACGATTTTAAATGATATATACGCTGCTGAAGAAATAAACAACATTGCAAAAGCCATTGATGCCGCGGACGCAGATCGATCAAATTTTCGAAAATCTGGAGATCTTTTTGCCATCAGGCAGTTTTTAAAGGAAATTCCAGGCTTAAAAGATTTAATCTTCACTCCTGCCCTAAAAAACGTAATCGATCAGCTTTTTGGAGATGATTATTTTCTGGTTAAATCAATCTATTTCGACAAACCCGAAAGCTCGAATTGGTTTGTTGCTTACCATCAGGATTTAACTATATCTGTAGATCAAAAAGCTGAAATATCGGGATTCGGCCCTTATACCAATAAGCATAATCAATTCGCTGTTCAACCACCGTTGAACATCCTTGAAAATAGTTTTACAATCCGCATTCATCTTGATGACACGAATAAAGAAAACGGAGCACTAAAAGTAATTCCTGATTCGCACAGTAAAGGGATTTACCGGCCGGAAAATATTGATTGGGCTACCGAAACAGAAGTAAGCTGCGATGTAAAGCGTGGTGGTATTATGATTATGAAACCTTTGCTTCTGCATAGCTCAGGCAGGACAACCAATAATCAGAAAAGAAGAGTAATCCACCTGGAGTTTAGCAATGTGATGTTACCAAAAGAGCTGCAGTGGTCAGAGTACATGGCCATTTAGTTTGTTAACACAACGATTCCCTTTCATAAACCTTCACCCTGATGATTAATTTATTTCATAAAAATCAATTTGAGTGACAGCTCATCCGGGGTCGTCATTTCGAGAGTTCAGTTTTAGAAAAACAAAGGATTTGAGATGACATTTTGTAACTTTAGTAGCCTTTATGCAGTTTGGCCGGTCTTTGCATAGTGCTTATTGCCTGTTTTCGAGT